>OLNE01001402.1_pt1 | contig 17399 bp, 7 predicted proteins | sample 1672431 | NCBI WGS metagenome assembly OLNE01 (sample SAMEA3136685, study PRJEB25190) | human gut metagenome | reverse complement strand
CATGGTCTATCATTTACCCTGAGTTCAGGTGCCATTCAATCGAGTCATCCGACTCACTTCCAGCGGTTTCTAGTGCGTTTCTAGACAGCCGGGTTGTGAGTTTGCATCCGAGAAGGGGCTGTTCGATGGGTATCGTTGCAAGGATTCGCAGCTTATTCAAGCGACGTGTTCACGTGACGTTTCGTGACGGCACATTCGTGTATGACGGCGTTTCCCATGAGCTTCCCTATGAGGTTGAAGGCTTGCCCGAGGGATACACGCTACGCCCTGTGCGGTTTCCGGCCCTTCAAGATGCAACCCGTGGCCCCGTTGAGGTCAGGCCTGCCAGCTACAGCATTACCAACAAGGCAGGTAAGAATGTGACGGCCAAGTATGAAATCGAAGAAACTCTCGGCCATATCACGGTGAGCCCGGCTCGTCTTATGGTTTCGAGTGGGTCAGCCCAAAAGGCGTGGGACGGAAAGCCCCTTCGGTGCCCCGAAGTCCGAGTTGAGGGGCTTGCTGCGGGCGAGCATCTCATAGTGTGTTCGGTTGGTACGATTACCGATGAAGGGAGCACTGACAACACGGTCGAGGTTGATTGGGCGGTCTCCACGGCCAAGGCAGGCAACTACGCGCTTGAGTTTGCGCTTGGTACCCTTGCGGTCGAGCCGGCGGAGCTCGAGGTGCAGTCAGATTGCACCACGGTTGTTTACGACGGCCATCCCCATGACTTTGTTGTCCAGGTCCCCGACGGGGCGTCCATCGAGTATGTTGATACGACGGAAAAAGTAGACGTTGGCTCCTACGATGCCGAGTTCCTCGTGACTATGCCTCATCACAGGGTAACTCGTGGTGTGGCGCACCTCTCGATTATTCCGAGGCCCCTGAGAGTCCGGGCCTGCTCCATGGCGAAGGTCTATGACGGCGAGCCTTTGTCCTGCGATATTTCGGAAGTCGATGGACTCGTAGACGGCGAAACGCTTGCCGTGGTTTTGAGCGGTTCAATTACCGATGTGGGCACGGTTGCAAACGTTGCCTCTGTTGATTGGGGCGCCTCTTCTGCAAAATGCGATAACTACCAGGTTGAATGCATCAATGGTACGCTCTATGTTACTCCTGCAGAGCTTGAGGTCCAGGCCGCTCCCGTCAAGTGCGTCTATGATGGCATGCCGCATGGGGTTGATATCCGCATCCCTGATGGCGCAACGATTGAGTTTGCGGGTGAATCGAGTTTTGTCGATGCTGGAGAGTACAAGGTTCCGTTTAGGGTGGCGAGGCCTAACCATTCTGACTATCTAGGCGAGGCGGTCCTCAATATTGTGCCCAAACCCCTTCTGATCGCTGCCGCTTCGAGGCAAAAGGCTTGGGACGGTGAAGCCCTTGAATGTGCCGAGGTTCGCGTGGAGGGTCTTCTTCCCGGCGAGAGTCTCGTTTCCCGTGCGACTGGTTCGATAATCAACGAGGGAAGCGCCTGCAATCCAGTGGAGGCTGATTGGGAGGCGTCGACAGCCAAGGTTGGCAATTACGAGTTGGAGCTTGTTTCCGGCGTACTGACGGTAGAGTGCGCCCGTCTCAATGTTCGAGTGGTGCCGGTACGTGCTGTTTACGATGGCCTGCCCCACGGGTACGGCATCAGGGTCCCCGAGGGGGCAGCTCTAGATATCCTTGATCAAGCCGAACACGTTGATGTGGGTTCATATGAGACCGAATTTGTTGTAAGCATGCCTCATCACTTTGATTTCCGAGGCGTTGCGACCCTGACCATCGAACCGGCTTGCATTGCTGTTGACAAGTTTGGCTGCGAGGAAGTCGCATATGACGGCGAGCCTCACCTCCCGACGATTGATGTGCCAGAAGGGGCAACGGTTGAGTTGGATTGTGGGGAAGGCTATGTGGAAGTGGGCTCGTATCGCATCAATGCGGTTATTTCAAAGCCCAACTACGATTCCGTTTGTATCGAGCGAGTTCTCAATATAGTCGACTCCTCCGAGCCGGTGATGGTGTGCGTGGCTGGTGGTAGATTTTGCTACGACGGCAAAGAACATGGGGCCACTATTGAGCCGATTGTCCTGCCAAAAGGATATGTGTTGGCGCGCGCCGAATCTACGGCCCGTGTGCTCAATGTAGAAGACGGACTCGTCCTTGCCGAGTGCGATATCCTGCGGATTGAAGATATGGACGGCAGGGATGTGACGGACAGGCTCAATATCGTATACAGTGACGCAGCTATTTCAATTGCACCTCGCTCCGTAAACGTCATGACATTTGACGCAAGAAAGTCCTATGACGGTAAGCCGCTCGTGAGTAATGAAGCAAGGGTGCACGGCCTCGTTGAAGGCGAGACGACATCTGTCGTTGTTACTGGCGAGCAAACCGATGTCGGCCAATGCGAAAACACGGCTAAGCTGCTATTCGACGGAACGGCCAAGGCGAGCAATTACTATGTGAAGCACTCTTTCGGAAAGCTTACGGTTGAAGAGGCCCCGGAGGGTGCTTGCCCTAAGCCAGACGGTTCCGCTGACTGTGCGGGTGATGAGAGCATGCGCACAGACGAGCCTGCTTGTCCCACATCGGAGGACCATGCTGGTGAGACGGGGCACGAAGGCGCTCACCCACGCGTTGAGGAGCCTTTGCAGGCGCAAGCTGAGGTCTCGCAGGAACCGCCTCTTGTTCCATCGGGATTTTCGCTCGCTGCCGAAGATGAATCGTCCATCGACTGGCACAAGCCCTCGGTTCGCCCAACGAGTTCCACAGGCGCATCTCGTGCTTCAAGGGAGCGTCGCCAGCGTTTTACCAGGACGCCTGTTGATGAGCGCCCCGACCTGGAAGAGATGGGGCTGGGCAAGGAGTTTAGGCCATTTTCCGATTTGAGCCTGACAAGGCGCATTGGCGATGCTGATTTGAGCCGGGCAATACGCGAATGTGAGGAAAAAGCCCGTGCGGCGATAGATGACGTGCGAGACCAGTACCCTGACGCGCTGCTGTTTCAAACCTTCTCCGTCTTGGGTTTGGACTTGCCTGTGATTTGCGACACAGTGCACCAGATATTCAACTACGGTATTTTTCGGGCTGATAAACGCTGTGCGCTCGCCTACATTCATGACAACTGCCAGAACGCGTTCTTAATCTACGTTGCATCTCTGGCAAGGGAGTATTCAAATGCCGATGGCATTTGGAGCGAAATGTTCAAGAAAGTGGATGTTGGCGACGCATCGACTCAACAGAAGTTCAAGCAAATGTTCGTCGCATATCTCTATCAGCGAAAACTGCCGGTCTTTGAGAGCAATGAAGAGTCCCATTACCTTGCGCACACGGCATATCTGCATGGCGGGTTTTCGCGTGACGTCTGGAGAAGATTGTGGGGCGATGTCCTCATCCCAATGGCAAGAAAAAAAGATCTGCCTGATAATGCCGCCGGCGAGTCGGTGTTCAGCCATGTTCTTGGGCGCATGTCTAAGAATACGGTGGCCGAGAGGCGCACCAGAGTTTTGCTCGAGAAGGCACCGCGTCAAGTCACTGCGAACATTTTCGAGATGGCATGGAGAGTTGTCAACGATGCCGTGGAAGCTGGTTCGCGTTCGTCGTTGATTGCCAACCCTGGTTTATCCAGCGTGGCGATGGCGGCGCTCATGGAGGTCCTTAACGGGCCACAAACCGCCCTTCAGGCGCATAGCCCGCGTAGGACCGTGTTCCTTGATGGCGTCAAGCTCATGCTTGATGCGAGCGGTGTTGTGCACGTCGCCTGGAACAGTGCGGAAATGCCTTCTGCAATGGCGGGATCGCGCGTTGATTTTTACGTCAACGGCGAGCTTGCCGCATCGTGTGATATTGAAAAAATGACCATGCATGCGCGCTTGGGTGCCGGTGGGGTCGAAGTTGCGCCGCGCACGCGATACGATGTCGAGACAAGGCTGATGAGTCCTTCGCCTGAGGGGGAGCTCTTCGAGGTTGCTTCGATGTTCCAAAGCTTCCAAAGCTCAAAGCCCAATTGCTACGAGTTCATTCGCACGCCGCAGGGCGAGTATCGCTTCAGGGGTCCTGATGAGCGCATCACGCGCGCTCGCCGCATTGCCTACCTGGTGCCCGAGGGCATGAGTGTGGTAGGGGTGTGTGGTATGGAGCTGCTGAATGTCATGGATTGCACGCATGCGTGGAGTGCCATGCGGGTGTTTGAGTTTGCTGTCAAACCAGGCGCCGCAGGCGTCATTGTTGACGAGGCGACAAATGAGGTCGTGACCGCCTGGCATGAGGATTATCGGGTCGGTGTCGACAAGTCGAAGGCGATTGGCAGGGTCGGCAATATTGATCTGTACGGCCATGTCATGGGAATCGGGGAGACTGACGTTGCTCTTCCCTCCATTAAGATCGAGGCCCCCGAAGGCACATCGGCTGACGATGTCGAGGTCAGGTTTATTCGCAATGGCCGCGAAGGCGCCCTCGACTCGAGCTGGGAGCTCGATGAGGATGGAAGGCCGGTTGAGCTTGAACTCAGCTTCCCAAGTTCTGAGCAGGGCAGGGGTATTGCGAAGCACTGTGTCATCGAAGCGCGGCAAAAAGCGACAGGCAACCGCCTTTTGAGATATAGGTTTGCTATTGTGCCCATCCAAGCGTTCAGGCTTGAGGATTGCAAGATTATCGATAAAAAGCTGTATGGCGTATATGGTTTTACCGCTACGGAGGATGTGGAGGTCGCCCAGATCGAGGGGAGCTTCACGCATCAGTCTGATTCGCTTGTCACGGGTGAGGACGCATTCATTGAAACCTTGCTTGAGGAGGAAACGGCGCGCGTCCGCTTCTCCCTGCCTGCAGGCGATGCCCTAGAGGCCGAGCTGCTACTTGCCGGCATCAAGATTGAGATTGACCAGGAGCTTCTCAGAGTAGCTGAAACTGCGTCTGTAAACCTGGCGACCCTGCAAAATCTCGGCGCGGGACAGGATGTGATACGGGTATCGACGAGCTCGCCGCGTAGAGGCCGCGCCATTCAGATTCGGCTTGGAGGCAGGGTTGCCCTGATGAAGAAGCAACTCGACAAGGCGAGCGATACTGAGTTTGCTCTTCTTGACAACAAGTCGCTGTTTATGCCCCAGGAGGGCACGGTGTACGAGGTCATGGAGCTGCAGGCTTTTATTTGCTTTGGCTACAAACTGAGTGAGGGCAAGTATGAGCCGTCGCTTGTGCAATACGACCTTTTGCGGTGCGCTAAGGGACTTGGGTTTAAGGACTGTTGCGTAAGGCTTGTAGGCGACAGGCGCAAAGAAATGCTGTGCTTCGATGCCGATTCGAAGTCGAAGGACTTGATGTGCGATTTGCACGTGACATTTGCCAGCGGTACCAACCGCTATTCAGATGTGTATGGGGAGGGCATTGCCGAAGCAGGCACACGCCGTATCCCGCTCCCGGCAGAGGCAAAAGAAGCCTATCGGAAGAAGGGACTTTTTTACGTGACGGTCACCACTGTGTCGTTGTTCGGCGGGCCTGATCCCGACAATGAAATAACAATTCCCGTAAGCAAGCGAAGGGGCAAGCGATGAGTGAGTTTGCAGATGGTTTCGACCCGATAGAGACGGCCCGTGCAATCGAGGACTCGTATCGGGGATACATTGCTTCGACTATCCATTTCTCAAACGAAGGTTATCAGCGACAGCTCGAGGCCACTCTTGCACAGCCCGGTTACCTGGCAAAAGGCCCCTTTCTTGAAGGTGCCCCGCCTTATAGGGCCGACAAATCGGTGCGCGAACTTGTGGATGAGGGCGTATTCTGCCGCAGCATGCTCACGCTTGGGGGTGGTGATCATCGACGCTTTGACCCCGATCGCAAGCTGTATGCGCACCAGGTTCGTGCCGCACGAAAAGCTCGGGAAGGCAAGAACTACATCGTAACAACGGGTACGGGCTCGGGTAAAACTGAGTGCTTCTTGTATCCCATCATCGATGACATACTGCGCGAAATAGAGCAGTCGGGACCTCAACCTGGCGTGCGTGCAATGATTCTCTATCCGATGAATGCCCTAGCAAACGACCAGCCTAAACGTCTGCGCGAATTGCTTGCGGGAACGGACATTACGTTTGGGCGCTATACGGGCGACACGCAGCAAAAGATGGATGCTGCCCTGCGCCAGTGGAATGAAGAGAACCCAAACGGAGAGCGTCTTCCCAACGAGCTGATCTCGCGTGACGAGATGCGCAAGACCCCGCCCAACATATTGCTGACAAACTACTCGATGCTTGAGTACCTGCTGTTGCGCCCAAGTGATGCACCGTTCTTTTCCGGGGCATTTGCTACCGGCTGGCGTCACGTCGCCATTGACGAAGCCCATGTGTACTCCGGGGCGTTGGGTACCGAAATCGCCTTTCTGCTTAGGCGCCTCAAGGCCCGCGTTTCTCAAGGGGCCTCTGTCTCATGCCACCTGCATTGTTACGCGACATCGGCAACCATGGGCTCCAAAGATGACTTGCCTAAAATCGCCCAGTTTGCAGCGGATTTGTTTGGAGAGCCGTTTGAAACGACCGGAGAAGACATCGATGTCATCACGGGCGACATTGATAGCCCCGTAGATCACCTGCGCAGTCCATGGGGAAGCCTGCCGGTTGAGGTTTGGGATGGTTTGCGTCGGGAGCTTGACGCAGAGGCGCCGGACAAGCATGCGTTGGCTGCCTTACTGGAACCGTATGTGCCCCAGCAAGAGCTCGATGCGTTCAGGAGCAACGAGAATACGCAGGTTGCCCTGGGACAGCTGCTTTTGGGTGAGGAGTCCACGGCTAAGCTCTGTCATGTGATGGCAAGTTCGCTTCTCGATCTCACTCCCCTCGATGGGGCTGATGCCATTGCAGACCTTGGTATTGAGGGACTTGACTCTCGCGCTCTTACGCAAATGGTCGAGGTGCTTGCTGGCGCTCAGCGCTCACCGGGTGTCCCCGTTTTGAACAGTCGATACCACTCGTTTTTGAGGGGGCCGGACGGTCTTTTCATCAACCTGTATGGCAATAAGCTTGATGCCAGGAAGTCTTTAGGCGTTCCTTATGAAGGGGATGCGAAGCGAAGCGTGCCCGTCTATGAAGTCGCAGCATGCCGTCATTGTGGCGAGGCCTATATTCTGGGGACCGAAGCATCATCCAAGGAGACGGGGAGCCCCTGGATCGATCCAAATCGGCAGACGAAGGGATTTACTGACGAAGAGCGGGATGAGCCCCACCAGTATTATCGCCTCCTAGATGATGCGGAAGATCTTGATGCTGACGAGCAGCTGTACTGGATTTGCCCAATATGTGGTTCTACCAGCTGCGATCCCGATGGCGCCCAGCATCGTTTTGAACATGAGCGCATTGGGCGCATTCCTTTGGGAAAGGGCGTCTCAACTGAGGAGGAATCGAGGTGCACTCATTGCGGCTACAAGCGCAAGGGCGCGGTGCAGCCGATGCGTGTGTCTCCCGAGGCGACGGGCAGCCTCGTCTGCTATGACTTGGTGCGTCACGTGCCGCCGTTCGACGACGGTGGGCAGGTTCAAGGGGATGGCGGGTTGTTTGGCGATTACATGGGCGAGGATGAGAGCCCCAAGGCTGGCAGCGTTATCTGTTTTTCGGACAAACGCCAGGATGCGGCGTATTTCGCCCCGGCTATGGAGCGTACGTATACCGATGTGACTGTGAAGCAGATCCTATTCGAAGCCGTCGAAGATTTGAATGCAGCGCGACCAAACGGGGTGTCGCCTTCTGCGGTGCGCAACTGGATCGAAGAGGTCGCTGCCCGCAAATACAATCTCATGCTTAAAGACGGCGACCGGGAGAACATAGCAGAATCCTGGGTGCTCGGCGAGCTTATGAGCGACACCTATCGAAACAGCCTCGAGGGCCTCGGTGTGATTCGAGTCGAGCCAACCGAATTCTTGCGGGAGCTTGAGAAAGTCGGTCCCAACGCAGCTGGGACGACTATAAAAAGGGACGGCCTTGCCGACTGGCTTAGTCCAGAAGACTATCTGACGCTCGTGAGATTCTGCTTTGAGAGCCTGCGCAAACAAGGAGCCGTAGAAGTCTCCAAAGGTGTGGACGCGCTGTTAAAGAAGCGCACGCGCACGTCGCCTTCGTTTGTTGTAGCACGTGGAGAGAAACTGCCGGCCGAACTGATTTCGTTTGTTGGAAACACAAAGGGGACCGAGAATCTAAGGAGCAACTTCATCAGAAGATACGTCCGCGAAACACGCGGTGTCGAACTTGGCCGCGAGGACTCTGCCAAGGTGCTGGAATCGATCTGGCGTTTTCTTGACCAGTTCTACGGGCTCCTTGAAAGAAGCTGCCGTTTGAATGTTCGCAAAGGGTCTTCGGAGAAATATCGCTTGGACATGAATGCGTGGCGCCTGTATGCATGTCGTGATAACGACCCCGTCTACATGTGCGATACCTGCGGGTGCGAGTACCACTGGGATACTCATGGCGTGTGTCCTACATACCGTTGCGAGGGGCATTTGCATAAGACTACGTTTGCAGAGAACCTTTCTAAGGACGCACATTATAAGAACGCGTATCGCGACGCGGCGCTCCCGCTGGACATTGAAGAGCACACGGCTCAGCTCTCGACCAAAAGAGCTCGCGAAGTGCAAAGCGAGTTTTTGCATGGTAAAGTCAACGTTCTTTCGTGTACTACGACGTTTGAGCTCGGCGTCGATGTGGGAGATTTGCGTGCGGTGTTCATGCGTAACGTTCCACCCAGGACGGCAAACTATACGCAACGCGCCGGACGAGTGGGCAGGCGCGCTGGAAAGCCTGGGTATGCTGTGACATTTGCCCGCCTTCGCTCGCACGATCTATCTCTCTATCGAGACCCTGTGCGCATTATCAAGGGGGCGACCCCTGCCCCATGCTGCTATTTGGGCAACGAGGCGATTGCTTTGCGCCATGTGTTTGCCGTGGCCCTTTCGGAGTATTTTCGCGAGTTTGATCCGACTGGCACGGGACTTTCAAAAACATACAACATGTTTTTAAGCCTGGCGAGTGACTCGCTTGACGGCATGAAGCAGCTCAAGGATTATCTCGCTGGTCATCCCCGGGGGCTTGGGAAGCAGCTGGATATGGTGTTTCCCGCGGTGCTCCCCATCCGTGAGATGCTGGACATTGATGGCTGGGGCTGGGTCGATAAGCTTGTCGGTGCTCCAGATGGACGACTCGTGCGCACCCATGAGCTCAAATCAGGGGATTATGACCGCGTGTCTCAGGCACGAGATCGATATATTGCGCAGCACAAGTACTCTTTGGCGGCGGGCATGGACAGTGCTTGCAAGAGCTTGGAGCGCGACCAGACCATTAAAGTACTCGCCGAGACTGGCGTGTTGCCTAAGTATGGCTTCCCGACAGACTTGGTGGAGCTGCATATCCCTGCTGAAGACGAATCCGTTGAGGACAACCGCCTTAGGCTGCAGCGCGGTTTGCGCCAAGCCATTGTAGAATATGCTCCCGGCAACGAGGTGATTGCTGCTAAAACGACCTGGAAGAGTACGGGTATCAGGCGTCCCAAAGGCGGCAAGCTCGAAGTGCGCTCGTATGGCAAATGCAAAAAATGCGGTACATTTGCTTGGCCGCTTGATGACTATTCTGATATCTGCGAATGCAAGGTGTGTGGTGAGACGGTCAGCCTTAATCGCAAGATGATTGTGCCTTCAGAGGGCTTTACGGCAATCAAATCGCCTAGTGACCCGGGAGCGCAGAGGCCTCGATCCGCAGGTTTTGCCAATATCGAATTTTGTCGCAACTGGAAAGGTGAGTACTCAGACGATTGCACTGAGTATCCTGGCGGACGTGTTATGACGCGCTATGCAGGCAACGGGCAACTTTGCGCCATGAATACCGCGGGTGGAAGAGGATTTGCATACTGCCCGTACTGTGGAGCTGCGACCAGGCAAGGGATGGAAATCAAGCATGAGGCGTGGTGCGCCGACAAGAAGACCTCCCGTTACGATGCCCTCGGAGCGGCGTTTGTGAGCGATGTCCTTGAGCTTACGTTTGTTTTGGACACCAGGCCTGATTATGGCGACAAAGAATTTGCTGAAGAAATTGCCTGGGAGTCGCTGTCGTGGGCGTTGTATGCGGCATCGGTCAATGTGCTTGAGCTGCCTGAAATGGAGATCGGCGCGACGTTCTATCGCAATGACGCGCGCGCATGGTCGGTGCTGCTGTACGATAACGTACCCGGCGGCGCCGGGCATGTGCTCCAGATTGCGGCACACATGCAGGAGGTGGTCGAACGGGCTTACCATATTGTCGCCGATTGCAGTTGTGGCGAAGAGACGTGCTGCTATGAGTGTCTGTGCAACTATTACAACCAGCGGCGCCAACAAGACCTATCGCGTGGTGCTGCGCTCAAGATTCTGAGGTCGCTCTTCAAAGAAGAAGGCTGAGAAACCTTGCGTTTTCAGGCCGAGCGGGCGGCTGTACATCTGATGATCCCCCTTGGGGATGGCGTGGCGATTTTGACGGGTTGATACTTGTTCCGGCGCGGAGGTGGGCCCTGTCCCCTCCGCGCCCTTTTATTGCATGACTGAGTTTCGGCTTCTCCAGAATGCCCAACCCCTCCCCAATCACTCTACCAGGTATTACCTTGGCAACCACCCCTTTTGCGTACATGGCTTTGCGGCAAAACCGCCCCTTGTAGGTGGTTGCTCGAGTGCAGAACCACCCCCTTTGCGGAAGAGCTTGGGGCAATACTGCGAATCAGTCCGAACGGGCGGCGCGCCCATCCACTCGGGTGTCAAGCGTCGTGGTCGCGTTCGGAACCAAGCATTCATGTCAAGGAGGAAATCATGGAGTGCAAGGCAAACAAGGTAACGCGTAGGGGATTTGTGGCAGCAGCAACGAGCGGGCTGGCACTGTCCGGCTTGGCTGCAGGGGCGGCGCTCGCCGAGGAGGCTAGCAAGGCGGAGGCACCTGCAGATGCTTCCGCTGCCGGTGATACGTATGACGCCATCGTCGTGGGCTCGGGCCTGGCAGGCCTGTGCACGGGCGTGCGTCTGCTCGAGGATGGCGTAAAGAACGTCCTGCTCGTCACTAAGGAAGACACCATGGCCACGGCGGGTAACTCGCGTATGGCTGGCGGCCAGTTCCTCTTCCCGATGGAGGACACCGATGAGGGCGTCCAGAAGATGGTGGACTCCTTCAACGTAAAGAGCCAGGGCAAGGGCGACGCCGATCTCACGCAGCTGGTGTGCGCCAACTCCAAGGCGGCCAATGACTGGCTTGTGAGCCATGGCTGCTCCTTTACCGACCCCGCTCAGGTGCAGCCTTACGATGTGCTTGCCGTGAGCGCTGCTCCCGGCGGCGGCAAGGGTATGCCCGACCTCATGGATCAGATGGTGAGCGAGTTTGAGGCGGCTGGCGGTCAGGAGCTCGTGAGCGCCAAGCTCGTCGACCTCGTGATGGACGAGGCCACCGGAGCCGTTTCGGGCGTGAGGGTTCGCACTGCCGACGGCGTGCAGGAGCTCTCTGCCCCGCAGGTTGTTATCGCCACGGGTGGCTATCTGGCCAACAAGGGCTTCATGCAGGCAAGTTGCGGTGCCGAGGGCGATCAGATTCTCGTGCGCGGTAACAAGACGCTGACTGGCGACGGCCTGCTCGCCGTTGAGCGCGCGGGCGGTATGCGCATCGGCACTGTGGGCATCGACCGCTCGCTGCACATTGCGCCCGTGCCCCCGACCATGCCCGCCCTGTGCCCGTTCTCCTCGGCCATGTACACCGTCGTTGTCAACAGCGCCGGCGAGCGCTTTGTGGATGAGAGCCTGGGCTATGTTGCCATCGGCAAGTCGGCCTACAGCCAGCCTGGTCAGACCCATGCGCTCATCTTCGACAGCGCGGCCGTGGAGGAGCTCGACGTCCTCAAGTCCGACCTGGACAAGTTCGGCAATTTCGGCGTCGATGTGCCCCAGGCCGACACGATCGAGGACCTCGCCGCGCAGATCGGTGTTGACCCCGCCACGCTGACCGCCACGATCGACGAGTTCAACGCCGCCATCGACGGCGAAAAGACCTCTGGCCTGGCCATCGACAAGACGGCTTGCGCTCGTCCCGTGTCCACGGCTCCGTTCTACGCCTTCTATCCTATGGTCCCGGGTGGCACGCAGTGCTTCGGCGGTGCCTACGTCGACGCCGACTGCCAGGCCCTCGAGCCCGATGGCACGCCCATCGCCGGCCTGCACGTGGTTGGCGAGGCCATCGGCGGCATCTTCGCCTACGACTACATCGGCGGCGCGTCGCTGACTCGCTGCGTTGTGAGCGGCATGCACGTGGCTGACGGCATTGCTGGCAAGTAACCCTTTTCCTGTTAGACGGCTGGGCCCCGGCGAGCACCGTGAGGTGCGGCCGGGGCTTTTTCTATCGCCCCTCGATAAGGTCGATAAGTTCCTGCTTGTTGTGCACATCGAGCTTGCGGTAGATGTTCTTGAGGTGGTCGCGCACGGCGCTTTCCGAGATGACGAGCTGCGCGCTGATGAACGCGCGGCTGCGCCCTTGGGCATAGAGGCCCATGATGTCAGCCTCTCGGGCAGTGAGGCCAAAGCGGTCGGCGATTTCGGCAAGCCGCTCGGGTTGGCGCTCTTCGCCCTTGGAGAGGCTTGGGGCAAATTCTGCAAAGAGGCGGAGCTCGGGCGATTGGTGCTGGTGCATGAAAGCGAGGGCAACCAGGAGCATCCAAAGAACCACGACTGCAAGCGACACGGCATCGAGGGCAAGCGGAAGCACCCGCGGCAGTACGAGGCCTGCCGCCATCGGGATGGAGAACAGCGCCCCCCAGCCAAGACCGAAGACCGCATCGGCGGGAGTGTCGCTGCGCTGCGCGATGTCTGACAGCACATACCACATGAAGCCGATTACGAGCATCTGGGCCGTGGTAAAGATTGCCGATGACAGATGTCCCAGTGGTACGCCGAAGAGGATGCCCGCCGCCAGACCGCTTGCAATGACGAGCACGGCGGTGAACCACAAGCGCACGGCGTCGCCCGCTTGATCAGGTTGGCGGTATGAGCCCACGAGCATTGCAATGGCGATAACAATCGTCGCAGCCTGGCTGGCCAGGCGGTGGACGAGGGGTAACCCGAACACATCGCGCACGATGGACATGGACATGGCGACGCCAAGCACAATGAGGGCGACGCTCACGAATATGTTCTTGAGGACGCCGATATTGCCAGCGTTGAATACGACGGGCCTGCACGCGACGGACTCTTCGCCTTGGTTCGCACTGAGCTGGGCGGACCGGGCCGACATAAGGCAGAGTATCGAGGCGATGGGAAGCGCCGCGAGGGCGACGGCGCCGAAAATGCCGTGCGCGAACGCGTCATAGAGAACCTTCGTGGCCGAAGAGACTACGAGCATACCGCAGACGCACATGAGCGCCTGGCGCACGCCGATGCGTGAGTAAAACGCGCTCCAGGCCATTGCGACCCATGAGAACATTGCCCCGTCAAGTGCGGCCACGAAGGAGAAAACCTGCGGGTTGGATGCCCATGGGCCCGGCAACACGACGAGTGGAGCGATGACAAGGACGCAGGCGAAACAGACGGTGAGCGTGTCTCGCCCCCATCGCGCTGATTGCCCGCGCACTCGGGCTACCGCTGCGATGAGGAATGCACCTGCCGCCATGCCGATGTACTGCCAGACCTGGAAGGCGCCGTCCATGCTGTTGCATGCCATGCGCTGCGACGAATAACACCAGCACATCGCGAAGGCCAGCCCGAACGCAGCGGGCGTGATGCTTTCCCCGTAGAAGGAGGTGAGCTTGGAGAGGCGCCCAGTAAGGCGGCCCTTCTCTGTGGATGCGTTGCTTGCAAGCCTCTCGTTTTCTGTCATTCGGTGCACACCGCCAAAATGAGACCCAACGCCTCCCCTGGCGTCGGGCTGCGTGCCGATACAGGCCGGCCCCACAGAACGTGAATCCGGTTTCACATAATCTAACACATGAGGGAGCATGCGTGCTCTTTGCGACGCGCCCTATGTCGTTGCCATGTCGCTGTCGGCGCTGTCCCTTGCTTGCCTTGCCTCCCTATCCCAGCCGGATCTTCAGCAGCAGCGAGACCGCCCTGGTCGAGAGGTCCACGAGTTCGTCGCGCTCGGCGGGGGAGAGGCTGGAGAGGGGCTTTTCGAGCCGTTCGATAGAGGCCAGGCGAATGGCGGTTACGGCCTCTCCGCCTTTTTCGGTGAGCACGGCTTGGAAAAGTCTCGAAAGGCAGTCTCCGTATGCATGGGGGCTGCCTTTCGTGCGTTTTGCCCCCGCAAACGTGCGCGTTGCTTGATTCGCTCGACCGCCGTATGCCGCAATCGGGGCCTGTCCCGCAATCAGGCGCAACATCCATGCGCTATGATTTTCCCAGGCTATTCTCGGGAGGTCTTCGCATGTCGCATTCCATCCTCATGCCACTTATCAACAGCCCGTTTGCCTTGGGAGGGGCCCAGGCGTGCGCCGAGTCGTTCGCCGACGCCGACGAGCGTGCCATTGCGATGGCGGAGCTCGCGTACTTTCAGGGTCGGCCCGAAGATGCCGCCGCTCTGTCTCGCCCCTATCTCGAGTCTCCTGACGTGGCCCTGCGTAGCTCCGCATGCTTCATCTTTGCCTATGCAAGCTTGCCGCTTGGTCAGGTTGCCCAGACCCGCTATGCCCTTGACGTGCTGGAACGCCAGGCTCAAACCGCGAGTGAAGGGAGCCGCCCCGCTGCCATCTTTGCCCGCGATGCCGCGTTCTCGCTGCTCCATCTCGACGTGCCCGGCACCTTGGCCGCGAACGACCTGTCCCAAAAATCGCTGATGCCCCGGCTTGGCGAAGGTGTCAAGCTGTTTCTCTCCTATGTTCGCGCGCACCAGGCGTATCTTGCCGGCGACTATGCCTACTCGTTGGGTATCGCCGAGGGGGCGCTGGGCATGGCGACTGCGCTGCGGCCAATCCCCGCTCTCTACCTGCATCTTGTGTGCTGTATGGACGCCATGTCGCTCAAAAAGGTGGCCTATGCCAAGGAGCTGTTCCATCGTGCATGGTCGCTTGCCGCGCCCGACGGGCTCATCCAGGGTCTGGCCGAGCACCATGGCCTGCTTGGCGGTCTCATCGAGACGTGCATCAAGCCGGTCGACCCCGTGCTGTATCGGCGTATCATCGACATCACGTATCGCTTCAGCGCTGGTTGGCGGCGCGTGCACAACTCGCGTACCGGCGAGGATGTGGCCGACAACCTTAGCACCACGGAGTTCTCCATCGCCATGCTCGTCAACCGCGGCTGGTCCGTTCGTGAGGTGGCGGACTTCCTCGACATCTCGCAAAACACGGTGAAGACGCACTTGAAAGGCGTCTACCAAAAGCTCGGTATCACAAGCCGCAAAGAGCTTGCGAGCTTCATGCTACGCTGAGGGTCGCGCCGTCCTTCCGCCCGATGTGCCCCATCCTCCAGAGTCACCCGTTTTCCCCCTGATTGGTGTGAGGGTCCCCGTTTTTCTACTTGATATCCTTGCATTCATGCAGGTAAACGGGATGTGCGATGCCGTCAGCCCGCGCCGTCGCGTACGCCGGCTCGCTGCCCCGTGCTTTGGTCGCTTTCGAGGAAAGGGGACACACGATGACGAACAAGACCAGCACGCGCAGGAGTTTTGTCGCAACGGCCGGGGCGCTTGCGCTGGGCGCCGCCGCCACGCACGTAGCCCGCGCCTTCGCCGATGAGGACGTCGAGCTTGCTGAGGATCCCGCCGAGCCCGCCGAGGACCTTGAGCCGGCCGCGGACGAGGAGTGGTTCCCGCCAGAGGACGAGGAAGTGTGGCTGTCCCCCGAGGAAGCTGCAAATCTCGATGTGGTCTGGGAGGACGGGGACGACCTTGAGGACCCGCTGGAGTATTTCCCGCCCATTGAGCTGGAAGAAGATTCCCCCTACCTTGACTTGGACGAGGACGAGGCGGCGATTGTCGGCGCTGACGTCATGTTCAACTATGTGCCCGACGTCGACGGCTTGAACGCGGTCCTTGAGGACATTGTTTTCAACGCCTTGAAGTCTCTGGGCAAAACGGCCTGGAGCACGGCCATGAATTACGGCAAGAGCCAGTTCATGGACATCGTGTTCGGCTCAGACGACTCCTCCGCGCAAATCATCTCTAAGCTCGACGAGATTCAAAACAAGCTTGACTCGATGGATGCGACGTTGCGCGCTGTCTACGAGCTTCTCGAAACGGACAAGTTCAAAGGGCAAATCGACGATTTCATGAACAAGTACGCGGGTCCCACCAACCGCTACACCGAGCTTATCGGCGGCGAGCTCGACCAGATGGACAAGGACTATGCGGGCAATGAGTCCGGCCTGCTTGCGGCTCGTCTGAGATTTGCCGAGAACGTCTTGTTCCCAGCCTCCGGCAAAGACAACTACAAGGTCGGTGGCAAACAAACGCTCTTGGCCTTTGTGGACGAAATGGCCGGGGCGCTGCTCGACACGCAGCAAAGGACGGGGACGAACGTGGTTGGGGCGTTTGACGAGCTGTGCATACGTGAGTATCGCTGGGAGCACCAGGCCTACGACGCCCGCCAACAGTTCCGCGACTACGCATGCTCGCGGTTCGTCATGATGGCGTCGTACCTGCTCGTGTGCCTGCGCGACTATCTTGAGTCCCATGTCGATCAGCGGGCGAGCGGTGGTCCCGGCGAGGAGGATTATCGGCAGGCATATGTGGCCCTGGGCGACCTGTTCGGGACGAACGCCCAGGCAGCGGTGGACGCGGCTACTGGTGGCAACCTGATTGCCGAGAACGGGGCCATGACGCCCGATGGCAAGTACGGCACCATCCTGCAGATGTTCGAAGACGGTCAAGTGGTTCGCCGCGAGGGAATCAGGCGCTTTCAGGTTCCGGGGTGCGAGTTCGAGCTCAATCCCACAGCCTGCACCGTGCGCTCTTGCGAGAAGGGCGGCACGCAGCAGAGGCAGTTCATCCAGGATGCGACTGGCAAACCCGTGATGAGCGCAGACGTGGCGGCGCGTCTCGTGCGTGGCTACGGCGGGGACATCTCGCTGAAATACGCCCTGTTCGACAGCGAAGAGGGCAACGTGGCCAGCCCCAGCGGCATGGACTCCATCGACCTCTTTGCCCTCGACGAGCCAATACGCAAAAAGAAGATCAAGCGAAGCGACGGGTACAACACCGTGGTGTACGGCTACTATTACCTCAAAGTGGCGAAAGACTCGGGTGCCGGTGCCGAGGCCGAGTTCGCCGAGTCCACCACACAAGGCAACAAGACGAAGTGGATCTGGCGCGAGGTCGACGCCATCGCGGTGTACATGGCTTAGCGCTTTCGGCAGTCCTCGCGGCTAACGGTTCGGCGCCGGCGACCCTGGTGGCTGCCGGCGCCGAAAGCGGCAAGATGCCCTAACAATCGGCCCTCCCGTCCGCGAGATGGGAGGGCCGATTGCCTATTGTGGCGGG
>OLNE01001399.1_pt1 | contig 17416 bp, 14 predicted proteins | sample 1672431 | NCBI WGS metagenome assembly OLNE01 (sample SAMEA3136685, study PRJEB25190) | human gut metagenome | reverse complement strand
CAGAAATGGCGAAGGGAACTGTAAAGTTCCCTTCTGTCAGATAATTAAATGAATGTGTATCAGAGTAGTGTATCAAAAAGCCCGACAGATCGGGCGGGGAGGCGAGAATTATGAGTTTGCTGCAGATGAGTAACATCTGTAAGTCCTTCAGTGGGATTCCGGTACTGAAAAACGTACAGCTTACAGTAGAAAAAGGAGAAGTGCATGCACTTCTTGGCGAGAATGGTGCGGGAAAATCAACGCTTATGAATGTTTTAACAGGCGTATTTCCGCGTGATAAAGGTGAAATTGAATTTGATGGAAATGAATTAAAAAATATTACGATTAAGCAGTCTGAGAATATGGGAATTGCTTTTGTACATCAGGAATTAAATTTGTTTAATGATCTAAAAGTTTATGAAAATATATTCCTTCAGAAAGAATACACAACGAAACTGGGCCGTCTGGATAAGAAAAAAATGATTCAGGAGGCAGAGAGACTGTTTCAGGAGCTGGGAGTGGATATTGATCCTACGCAGCAGGTTTCTAAATTGAAAACAAGCCAGAAACAGTTACTTGAAATATCAAAAGCACTGTTTTTTAAAGCAAAACTTCTGATTCTGGATGAGCCGACAACATCCTTGAACAATGATGAGGTGGCACATCTGTTTGACATTGTCAATAATTTGAAGAAAAAGGGAACTTCCTTTATCTTTATTTCACATAAAATGCCGGAGATTTTCCGTCTGTCAGACCGATATACCGTATTCCGGAACGGAGAATTTATAGGTTCTGGAAATATAAAAGATACTACACCAGAAGATGTTACACGCATGATGGTTGGTGAGAAATACTCAGATCAGGATGTATATGAAAAAAGGCCGCTTGGAGACACAATCCTGGAACTGAAGGATTTCAGCGGAGAAGGTTTTCACAATATCAACCTGTCAGTAAAAAAAGGCAGTATTGTTGGACTGACTGGCCTTCAGGGTGCCGGAAGCAGTGAACTGATGCAGTGTATGTTTGGTGTAACAAGAGCATACAGCGGCGAGATGCGTGCGATGGGCAAAGTTATGCGGGATCATTCCATTCATACAGCTATGACCGATCGAATTGCAATGCTGGCATCAAACAGAAAGGAAAATTCTGTGATTCCGGATATGAGTATCCTTGAAAACATGTATCTGTCAGAGCATACACTTTCTGCGTGGAAACCAGCTATCTCAAAAAAGAAAGAAGTTGAAAGATATAAAAAATACAAGGAGATGCTGAACATCAAGGCAAATTCCTGCGAAGATCTGATCACTTCCCTGAGTGGTGGAAATCAGCAGAAAGTATTTCTTGCGCGCTGGCTGAATACAGATGCAGAAATTCTTCTTCTGGACAATCCTACACAGGGAATCGATGTAGGAGCAAAAGCAGAAATCTACAAACTGATCCTGGAACTTGCAAAACAGGGAAAAACAATTCTGATCAATACTTTAGAAATACCTGAGATCCAGAAAGTTGCCGATTACTGTGCGGTTTTTTATAACGGCGAGATCATCAAAGTTCTGGAACATCAGGAAATTGATGAGATGACAGTTATGATGTATTCAACAAATGCGGCACAGACAGAGGAGGGAAAATAAGATGAGTAAAAAGAATACAACAGTTCCTGGACGTATCGCAGGATTTCTGGGAGAAAATAGTTATATCGTTGTTTTTGTGGCAATTTTTATCGTATATGCACTGACAACAAACGGACTGACATGGAGCGGTATTATGAACGTATTTCGTCATTCCGCAGTAATTGGTATCATCGGACTGGGTATGGGACTGATCTGTATTACCGGTGAGATTGATCTTTCTGTTGGTTCTATGCTGGCTTTAGATGGTGGATTTTCTGTTATTATCTTTAACATGACAAACAGCATTATCCTTACATTTTTATTTGCGGTTTTGTTTGGTGTATTCTGCGGACTGATCAACGGCGTGATGGTAGGATGGATCCAGATGCCGGCATTTATCGTTACACTGGCAACGATGCTGATCTATCGTTCTTTTGCACAGTATTTCTGCCAGCATGTGGATAAAGCACTGATCGGTGGAGGAAGTTCTGTGTATAAGATGGCAAACAGCCAGTCCTCGTATCAGACACTTTATAATTTTGGTAATGGAAAAGTATCTACGATTCCGATCGTTGGTCTGATTCTTATTATCATGACTCTTGTATTTGTATATATCACAACAAGTACAAAATATGGTAAAAAAGTATATGCAGTAGGAAGTAACATGAAGGGTGCACAGATGGCGGGAATCAATACTGCGGCTGTAAAAATTTCGGTATTTGTGATCGCGGGTGCGCTTGTTGGGATTGGTGCTTTTCTGTGGATTGCAATGAATGCTTCCGCCGACCCGGCAACAACAGGAAACAGTTATGAAATGTATGCGATCGCAGCAGCAGTACTTGGTGGAATCAGCATGTCTGGTGGTAAAGGAAAATGCCTTGGAATCCTGTTTGGCGCAATGTCCTATACGATCATTGATAAAATCATTGTGTCCCTTAAAATGGACTCTCTCATCAACAACGCAATCAAGGGAATTATCTTGCTGCTCGTTATTATGGTACAGATCATTGGACCGCAGATCAAACAGAAATTAAAAAAGACTGAATAAAACACAGGATAAAATACTGGAACATAAATATCTCTGTTAAACAGGCAGGAAATGCTTTATAATAAAAATATAAAACCTGAAAAAGAGAGAAAGTATGAAGAAGATAACGGTTTCATTAATTGCTGAGAAAGCCCAGGTCTCACCGGCAACAGTATCAAGAGTCCTGAATCACAGAGAACTGGTGAAAGAGGCGACGATTCGCAAGGTAGAAGAGGCTATGCGTTCATTGGGATGCCAGATGGAAAATACGGTTACTGTTTCAAAAGAAACACAACCATTGATTGTTCTGAACATTCCGGGAATCGAAAATGCATTTTATCAGGAAATCATCCGTGGAGCAAGAGTATCTGCAAAGGCGCATGGATGCCATTTATTGATTCATGAGTCACATCTGAATAAAGGGAATATGCTGGATTTTTGTAATCTTTTGCGAAGAGTGGATGCAGCAGGTGTAATTCTTTTGAACCGTATACCAGAAGAGGCACTAAATCAGATACGGACGATTGCACCATTGGTACAATGCTGCGAATATAATGAACACGCAGATTATCCGTATGTCAGCATTGATGATACTAGGGCAGCAGAAATTGCGACAGAATATCTTCTGTCAAATGGTGGAAACAAGATTGCACTGATCAATGGACCTGGGAACTTCAAATATGCCAAGAGGCGTCAGGAAGGATTTATGAATGCACTCCAGAAGGCAGAGGTCATGATTCCCAAGCAGTGGATCGTGCAGCTGCCGGAAGTAAGCTATGAGATGGCATATGCAGCAGTATGCAGACTATTGAATTCTGACAGCAGACCGAATGCATTTTTTACAATATCAGATGTTTTTGCAGCGGCAGTGATCCGTGCGGCGAAGCGTTTTCACCTGCATGTACCGCGGGATATTCTGGTGGTCGGATTTGATAATATTGAGTTATCTTCTATGACATCGCCTTCTATCACAACTGTGAACCAACCGAAATTTCAGATGGGCTATACAGCCTGTGAAATGCTTCTGGAACTGATTGAGGATCCACAGGAGGAGATGAAATCTCTTTTGCTTGATACAGAGTTGGTAATCCGGGAATCAACATAAAAGATACAAAAAGAAAACAGATATAGGGGGGCAGCCCCCCCTATATCTGTTTTCTTTTTTTGGTCAGCAGCCAGGCACTGGTCAGTGCTGTAAAAGGAGCAACGGTCACAAGTCCAAAGCTTCCGACGACAGTATCTAACAGTTCAGCAGCAACATATTTGTAATTCAATATATTATCAACAGGTGTTCCCTGCGCCATAAAGGTCATTAAGAGTGCAATGTAACCTCCAGAGTAAGCAAGTAACAGCGTGGTGGTCATAGTACCCATGGCAGCTCTGCCAACATTCATGCCTGAACAGGCAGCTTCTTTCCATTTGATATCGGGCTTTTTCTGAATTACTTCATTTACTGCAGAAGTAATATCTACAGATAAATCCATCATAGCACCGGATGCTCCGATAAAAATACCACTCATGTAAATCTGAGAAAGATTCAGATTTTGGTATCCGGCATACAAAAGACTCTCGGAATATGCCATGACTGCTCCGTGAATTTTAAAAGCATTTGTAAAAATACAGCCTATAATACAGGTTACAAATACTCCGAGCAAAGCTCCTGATGAAGCAGCCAGTGTTTTACGATCAAATCCATAAACCAGAAAGATAATGAGGAGGGTGAGAAATGCGGTCAGTATAATTCCCCACCATATCGGATTGGCGCCTTTTAGATAAGCTGGTACCAGGATTTTCCAGATTGACAGGACTGTGATAATAAATGAGTAAACAGCTCTCAGTCCGGTTTTTCCAGCAAATCCTATTAAAAGTAAAATAAAAATTCCAGCCAGAATGACTTCTTTATCCAGACGATAATGGTCGCTCATCATTATTGAAAGAATTTTATCATTGTTGTAGCTGATCACTATATGTGCGATATCACCTTTTTGAAAAATTTTGTCTGATTCCAGTGATCCGCTAAGCATATTAACAGCCTTTGAAGTTTGTCCTTTGAATTTACCATTAAGTATTTTAACTTTGCAATATTGTTCACCGGATTGAATCAGTCCATTATTGATCACAGAACTTTCGTCTGTAGAAATTACTTTTGCTCTTACTCTGTCTGTTCCTTTATAAATAGCAGCATCCTCATAGCCTGTTGGAAGAGCCATGAGGATGAGGATCAACAATATTGCTATTATAGAAACAGAACTTCTTTTTAGTCTGTTTCGGATCATTTATTTTACCCCTGTAAGTGTTGCCATTTTGTTAAAGATATCGGTGTTGTCATAGTAACCTTCGAACTGCTCCTGTCCGGCTCCCATAGCGAATACTTCTACTGGAAGTCCAGTGTGGGCATATGAGGAGAAGTTGATACCGGACTTATTATTCAGGATATGTGTAATTGTTACAGTAAGCGGTTCATAGCTTCCATACATGAGATATTCTTCCTGGCTGAAATCTGTTTCTTCTCCTGTACGGCTCATTGTTTCTTCATAAGCTGCCTGAAGTTTCTGATATTCGTAGTTGGTCATTACAAGACTTCCCTTATCATCAGCTGATTCTGGATGTACATCTTTGCTGTCTGCCTGATTAGTTGTCTCGGTTGTGCCGGCAGGTGCCTGAAGACCGAAAAGTTCTGTGATGTCAGCCATTACTGTATCAAAGTCTGTTTTATTTTCTTTATATGTAGCTACGTAGTCAGAATCAAATTTTGCATAGGATATTTTCTGATTACTGATATTTGCAAGGAAAGTATCATAATCAGTTCCTGCAAAGCCAATAGTAAGACCACCGGTTTCGTGATCACCTGTTGTCAGTATCAGTGTTTCATCTGGATGCTCATTATAAAAATCAACTGCTTTTCCAATAGCTTCATCCATAGCAATGGTGTCTGTAATTGTTGCAGCAGCATCATTTGCATGACATGCCCAGTCAATTTTTCCACCTTCGACCATCATAAAGAATCCTTTATCATTGTCCAGTACTTCAATTCCCTTTTCTACATAATCAGAAAGTCCCCATTCGCCTTCTTCCAGATCCATATCATAACTCATGGCATCATCGTCTGCGAGAGTCTCATCGATTACAATTGCTTTTCCATCGTCAGCGGTAAGTTTTTCAGCTTCTGCTTTGGTTTTGATTACTTTATATCCAGCCTCTTCAGCAAGCTGATACAGATCTGTCTGATCACCTTCGGCACCAGTTGTTTTCTTGAGTCCGCCACCTGCAAAATAATCAAAATCACTTGAAATCAGCTCCTGGCCAATTTCATAATAGTTATTTCTGGAATCCTGGTGTGCATAAAATGCAGCAGGTGTTGCATGGTTTAAGTTTACAGAAGAAAGAATTCCGACTTTATATCCAAGTTGCTTTTTCAGTTTTTCAGCGATAGTCTCATAGGAAGTTTCTTTCTTTTCATCCATGTTAATGGTTCCACTATAAGTTTTATGACCTGTAGAAATGGAAGTTGCTGTGGAAGCTGAATCTGGACAGAAAGAAGTGCTGTCATAGGTCTGAGCAGAACCTACTACCGGGAACTTCATCATATTCAATTTGCTTTCGCTGGTAAGTATATCATCACCATCATCTTCAACAGCATTAAGGTAGTAGTTTGTGGTCTGAATCTGAGGTGAACTCATTCCATCGCCGATAAACAGGAAAATATATTTCGGAACTTTAGGTTCGTCGGTTGCAGCTCCCTGAACTGGAACTGCACAAACTGTCATCGCTGCTGCTAATAATAAGGCACTGATCTGCTTTGCTTTCATTTACATTTTCTCCTTCAATTTACAAAGTATTTTTTTGAACGTCTCTAATTCTATAGATACTGTGTAAAATCTGCTATTTTCAATCTGTTAAATTCAGGCAAAATTTGTTTACAGATTAAATAATGCATGGAAGTGGATGGAAATGTTGCCTGTGCATATATCAATTATGCTAAATATAAAAGATTTGTTAAAATATAACTTATATAATTTGTTGAAAACTATATTTTATCAGTTATAACTTATAAAATATGGATTTACAGATAGAATTCCAACTATAAATATGATATTTCGTGTTTCACTGGATTGTGACATCTACATTACCGGATCGAATGCAAAATTACTGTCTGGTGAGCTTGTGACTTATTTGGGCGGGAGGTATGTGGAGTTTGTAATCTATCCATTTTCCTTTGCAGAATTTATGGAACTATACCGATTGATTACCCCCAATGATTCAATCCAACAGTGTTTTCAAAAGTACCTGCTTGCCGGAGGTATGCCTTATCTTGCGAATCTTCGTTATGCAGATGAGCCATCCAGACAATATCTTCACGATTTATTCAACTCTGTTCAATTCAAGGACATCGTGAAGCGGAATAAAATCCGTGATGTTGATCTGTTGGAACGCATCATTGCTTATGTGATTGCCAATGTAGGTACGACTTTTTCTGCAACGTCTCTTGCGAAGTTCCTGAAAAACGAACAGCGCACCGTTGCCCCGGAAACAATCCTTAACTATATCAAATACTGTTGCGAAGCTTATTTGTTCTATCAGGTGAAGAGGGAGGATTTGCAGGGCAAACAGATACTTTCCACGAACGAGAAGTACTATATTGCCGATCATGGTATCCGCGAGGCTGTTTTTGGAGGTAATATGCGGGACATCAATCTCATTTTGGAAAATATCGTTTATCTCGAGCTGTTACGACGGGGCTATGAAGTGACTGTCGGCAGAACAGGCGAAAAGGAAATTGATTTTGTATGTGATAAGCGCGGCGAAAAACTGTATGTTCAGGTTACCTATCTTCTGGCGTCGGAGGAAACGATCAACGGTGAGTTTGGTGTGTATGATAACATCCGTGATAATTTCCCGAAATATGTGGTTTCTCTCGATGAGTTTGACATGAGTCGAAATGGTATCAAACATCGAAATATTCGAGATTTCCTTCTGGCTGAGGAATGGAGCTAAAATACCAGAAGAATATACAAGCCAGCAGCAGTTATCCTAACACAAGTGATAGTGTAACTTTTATGTTTTCACAGTATTATAATAACAGATAATGACGGATTACAAAAACAGGATCATATAAGTTGCGAGGTGCTTGTGTATGGATAGTAAATTGAGTAAAACAAAAAACTTTATAGGTGAGATGCTAATAGGACTTGTATTCCTGTTTGCAACTGTAGGGTTAATTCTATCAAGTGTTGATAGATTTGTATCCAGTAAAGAATATAAAAAATCAACGGATGTTCGAACGATCGCAGCCCGTGTTGTAGATTATGACATAAAAAGTTCGGGCGACGAATATGACGATGATTACAAGTATGTGACGAAGCTTTCATATGAAGTGGATGGAAAAAAATATACAGGGAAACGTACTTACTACAGAGAAGTCAGCATAGGTGACGAAAAAGAAATTGAAGTTTATCTGACGTCACGGGGTAAATATAAAATGAAAGGCGACGATGACCCTATAACATTCATTTTGGCTTGTATAGGAATTCCAGCAGGCATTTTTCTTACATTTATCGGAGTCAAGGTTCTTAAACAAATAATTGTCGGCTACTTTAGGAGTCTGGCGGGTAAGGATGATGAGTGAATCAGCAGAATTGGTGATTCGAGAATTAATGTAAAAACAGAGCGGATGCAGGTTAAACCGGCATTCGCTTTTTGTGATGATCAGTCCAGACTAGATATGCTGAACAGGATATTCCGCGGAAGGATCATACCTTTATTAGTGGTTTTTGTAACATTGCTTGTAAATGGATTTATGAATATGGATAATACGGCTATGACAATTGTATTTGGCATGTTGACAGGCATTTATATAGTTGTATTTTTGCAATTTGCAGTAAAATATATTTCATTTCGAAATAGAATGATTAAGAGTTAATTTGCTAAGGCTGATCAGCTCCTTCATAAAAATTAAATTAGATATTGTATTTTGAAGAGAATTCTATTATTATGATTATGTAAATTTAAAATGTGAATAAAATAATGCCTCAGATGTATTTGTATAGACACGAAAAGAGATATTTTTCGGTCTTTATAAGTGTCTCTGGGGCATTTCCTTTTATGAAGCCAGGAGGAGACGGGCAAATGAAGAAAAAGTATCATGAAATATCACTTGCAAAAAAATTTTCTTTTACAAGTATAATTATCATATTTTTTACAATTTTATCATTAACGGTTTTGATTCGCGTAATATATGAAAAGTCGGTTCTGAATATTACAAGTGAAAGTTATAAAGAAAAATTTCAAATCATATCGGATAATAGCCAAAATGTTTTGGAAAATGCAGAGAAAATAGCGAAAGCTTTATTGACGGATGATGCGATTCAGAATTGGTTTTTGTTGGATTCTGAAGAGAATGCGGATCAGATAAAATACAAAATGCAGGTAGAAAGACGTTTGGACTATCTGGATGCTTTGTATTCGGATAAAGAATACAGCAGTATTTCGTTATTTGATTCATATGGACATATTGTAAATTCTAACAGTATTCGTTCAGAATCACAAAAATATGAAAAGTTTTTCTCGTTAGTTAAAGAAAACTATAATGTTAAATGGATCGATTTGTATAACCAGTGTATTGAAGGATATGAGAAAAAAGGGATCGGATACATAAGATATTATAGAGATTATGATACAGGTATTATAAAAGGGTACTTGATGATAGAATACCAGTCTCCGTTGCTGATAAATAATTTCACCCATATTAAAAATGGAGAGCAGGGTAAATATATAATTGCGGATCTGAAAGGAAATACCAAGATTGAAAATGATAAAGATATATCTGAAAATATCGGAGATAAAGATTATTTTAAATGGGCAATTACAAATCAAAAAGGTGGAAAAGTATTTAATATAGATGAGGAGCGATATCTTGTCACGACTTCAGAGATTCCTACCTTAAATTGGATAATGATTGGCCTGACACCGGTCAGAGAATTAACCCGTGCAGGCAGAAATATTATACAAATCATATATATGGTCGGAATTATTGCAGTACTGTTAAATACTATTTTTAGTCTGAGAGTTGCTTACAGTGTAACAAAACCATTAACGGAGCTGACTCGTACCATGTCGAGTTTTGGAAAGGGAAATTTGTCTGTAAAAGTACCGGTTTTGTATATGGATGAGATTGGTACTTTGTCAGAGGCATTTAATAAAATGGCAGAAAAAATCCGACAATTGATAGAGCAGGTTTATCAGGAACAAAAGGCCAAAAGAAAACTCGAATTGGCTGCATTACAGGCACAGATTAATCCGCATTTTCTTTATAATACATTAAATAGTGTAAGCTCACTGATTCAGATGGAATGTTTGGATGATGCATTTGTAATGATACAGGCCATTGGTACTTTTTATAGAACGTCATTAAGTGATGGTAAAACTTTGATATCTATACAGCAGGAAATGATTAATATTGAAAATTATATAAAAATACAAGAGTTCCGTTATGGTAATAAAATTATTTATAAAATTGATATAGAAGAAGAAATCCTGAAAGAATGGATTGTCAAATTAACATTGCAGCCATTAGTGGAAAATGCAATTTATCATGGGGTAAAAGAAAAACGTGGTCAGGGTATCATTGAAATAAAAGGTTGGAAAGAAAATAATAAGGTATATATCACAGTATCAGATAATGGAACTGGTATTCCCGAAGAAAAACTAATAGATCTGTTTAACATGGATACAAGAGAAAAAGAATCAGCATTTGGCCTGTTTAATATTCAGCAAAGACTGCAGATTTATTTTGGAAAAGAATATGGACTTCATTTAGAAAGTAAGGAAGGACAGGGCACGATTGCAACAGTATGTTTGCCTGTAGGATTTAAGAAGGAGATCGAAAAAAATGAAAGCATTTCTGGTTGATGATGAGTTTCTGCAAAGAAAATTAGTTAAAAAATCTGTTGACTGGCAGAGCATCGGTATAGAACTCTGTGGAGAAGCAGAGGATGGAGAAGAAGCACTGGAAAAAATCTTTATGCTGAAACCGGACATATTGATTATGGATATCAATATTCCTTATGTGAATGGTATTGAAGTGTCAAAAAGGGTTAAAAAAGTATTTCCGGAAACACAGGTGATTATTCTGACTGCATATGGGGAATTTGAATATGCAAAAGAAGCGTTAGCCTTTGGAGCGTTAAGCTTCGTTCTGAAACCACTTAATCCGAAAGAACTGACCAGCGAGTTAATGAAATGTAAGGAAAAAATTCAAAGAATTCAACAACAGAAGTTGTCGGTAAAAAAAATGCAGGAAGCAATTACCCAGAATCAGAAAGAAAAAATTTTATTGGAGCAGATTTCGGGAATAAATATATATGAAGACTCAAATGAAATATGGAATCATTTGGGTATTTCTACAAAAAAACAAATTGTGGTACTCATTGTCAGATTTCAAAGGGGAAATAATGATAAAAGAGCCTTTGAAATAGAAGAAATGATACAGGACTATTATCCGGAATATGAAATGATAATAATAAATCAAAGGTATACGTTTATTCTGTTTGGAGAAACAGACATGGCTTATAAAACCCAAATGCTCTGTACTTACTTACAAGAGGTGATGAACAAAAACAGAACGTGGAATGGTGGTATCAGCAGGGTTCATGATAACATCAGAGACCTGAAAAGTGCATATCACGAGGCATACTCAGCAGCGCAGAAGGGAAAGAAAGATAATCGTCTGTTGATATATGAGCCCGTAGATATTGTGGAGATGCTGCAAACATTAGATTATAATCCATCTGTGTTTCTGTATTATCTCAGAAAAAATGAACATGAAATGTTATATAAAGAAATAGAAACAATGTTTGATCAGATGGAAGAAAAGAACAGTAGTCTTTATGTTGTACACTATGTGGTAATGGATCTTTTTATACATATTTCTTTTTTTATGTCGGAGGCAGGAGTTGATTTCTCACGTGTAATAAAAAAGGAACAGCAGGAATTGACAGGTTTACAGAATAACGGAAGTATCAGAGAAATTAAAAAAACATTGTTGGACATTCTGGAAAAATGTTTTGGATGCATGAAAACCAGAAAAATTCCGGTGACGCAAAGAAAAGTTCAAGATGCAATAGATTTTATAGACGACAATTTTTATAAAAAAGATATGAGTTTGAATATGGTAGCTGGTGAAATCGGAGCAAATGCCAGTTATCTGAGCAGTATTTTTAAGAAGGAAAAAGGCTGTTCTTTAAGTAGATACCTTACTCAGGTACGCCTAGAACAGGCAAAGAAATATTTGATCGAATATCCAGATAAGACTCTCATAGATATTTCTGAGGCGGTAGGATATAGTGATGTATATTATTTTAGTAAAAACTTTAAAAAGTACTATGGGATTTCTCCTTCAAAATATATGGAAGAAAGAAAAAACTAAATATCTAAAATTTTTCCCACGCATCTAAAAATAGTACATTCACGAATTGCCATAAAAATGATAATCTTACCTCATCAAAAAACAGGAGGGGAAAGGAAATGGCAGAAAAAGAAATTCCATTTAGACAGATCCATCTGGATTTCCATACCAGCGAGGCTATTCAGGGAGTGTGTTCTGAATTTGATGCAGAAGAATTTGCACAGACGCTGGAAGATGCACATGTCAATTCCATTACATTGTTTTCCTGCGGACATCATGGGAATTTGTATTATGATTCAAAAATATTTCCGGAAATGGTACATCCGGGACTGGCACACAGAGATCTCTTACGAGAACAGTCAGAAGCATGCAGAAGACACGGGATTCAGGTAAATCTGTATACAACCATACGTTGGAATAAGCGTATTGCAGATATGCATCCAGAGTGGATTTGCATCGATGAAAATGGTGCATTGCAGGATTACAAAGGAAAAGGATATTTTGAGGCGGGATTTTACAAAAATCTTTGTGTAAATACTCCGTACAGAGATTTTCTGAAAAAACAGTTCGGTGAAGTACTTGAAACAATTCCGGGAGACGGAGTCTGGTATGATGCCGCATTTATGAATGAGTGCTGCTGTCCATCTTGTCAGAAGCTTATGAGAGAGCAGGGATTAAACCCGGCAAAAAAAGAGGACAGGCAGGAATTTGCAAGATGGACTTATTATGACATGGTGAGAGACCTTACTGCGTTTGCTAAAAAGTATAATCCGGATTTTCATGTATGTTATAATAAAGGACATTTGGGATATCTGGATAAACCAGTTAAAGAAGACTATTCTTATTTCTCTTTTGAATCACTTCCAGGTGTAGAGTGGGGATATCTTGATTTTCCGGTTTCTGCAAAATACATGAGAAATTTTGGAAAAGAATGTCTGGGACTCACAAGTCGATTCCATACCGAATGGGGAGATTTTCATGCTTTTCGTAATGAGGCGGCGATGGAGTATGAAGTGTTCTCTATGTTGGCACATGGATGCAAGTGCACGATTGGAGACCAGATGGACTACTGGGGAAAATTAAATACAGATATGTATAAGCAAATCGGAAGAGTATATAAATCTGTAGAAGAAAAAGAACCCTGGTGTGAAAATGCAAAACCGATTTCAGAAATTGGTGTATTTACTGCTGAAGAGTTTTATGCAACAGGTGTTGCAGGTCACATTCCAGGAGCGTCAGAAGGTGTAGCCAGATTGTTAATGGAATTAGGATATCAGTTTGATTTCATTGACAGTACGCTTAATTTTGACAAATACAGACTCTTAATACTTCCGGATGTAATCCCAGTAGATGAAGAATTAAGAGATAAATTAAGTATTTATCTGAAAAAAGGCGGCAAGCTTTTAGTGAGTTATCAGTCTGGCCTTGACAGAGCACATCAGAAGTTTATGATTCCGGAACTTGCTGTTGTTTATAAGGGAGAGGCACCTTATAGTCCGGACTTCATCTGGCCAAAAGAACATTTATCTAAAGATTTAGCAGATGCTGAGCATGTTATGTATGATAAAGGTACTCTGGTAGAAGCCACAGATGAAGCAGTATTTGTACAGAAGGTAATTCCTCCGGTTTTCAATCGCACATATGAGCATTTTTGTTCTCATTTGCACTCACCGTCAGGAAGAAAAGAAGCTTATCCGGGAATTGTTGAAACAGAAAATACAGCTTATTTTATTCATCCTATTTTTACGACTTATCAGAACTGGGCACCGGCATGGTTTAAGAAACTGTTTCGAAATGAGTTGGAGAGACTGCTTCCAGATCCAATCATACAGCATAATGGGCCATCAACTACGCAGGTTACAGTGCTTGAACAGGAGCAGGAGAACAGGAAAATTGTTCATGTATTACACTATGTGCCAGTGAAAAAATGTAAGAATCTGGAGATCGTAGAAGATGTAATTCCATTGTATAATCTTAAAATTACGATGAATGAGGAACGTAAGGTCAGAGACATATATACAGTACCTGACAGACAGAAGATTGTCTATGAACAAAATGGAAGCGAACTTGACTTTACTGTAAAAGAAGTCAATGGACATCAAATGATTGCAATCTGTTATGAAAACTAAATTATAATGATTATCGGGAGGTATTTTATGAAAGGAAGAAAAGTTTTAGGAATCATTTTAGCAGCAACGATGGCATTAACATCTGTTTCACCTGTACTTGCAGCAGATAAAGTAAAGATCACTTTTATGAGCCGTGATAGTGGAGATACTCCAATGGCAAAAGTATATGAGGATCAGATTGCAGCTTTTATGGAGGAAAATCCAGATATTGAGGTACAGAACGATTCAATTTATGAAGAATCTGCTTATAATAACAAGTTAAAAGTTGCTCTGTCTACAGGTGAAACTCCAAATATCTTCTATTATCCGGCTATTGCAGGATTAAAAGAATGGGCTCAGAATGGAGTACTTCTTGATCTTACAGAATCTCTTAATGAGGATGAAGACTGGAAGAACACTTTCCTGGATGGAGCATTGGATACATATGATCTGAGTGCATATGGAGCTGATGGAATTTATGCACTTCCAAATGAACTCAATGTAGATGCAATCTTTTATAATAAAGCTCTGTTTGAAAAAGCCGGAATTGAAAAAGTGCCAGAAACCATGGACGAGTTATATGATGCAATTGATAAACTGAATGCAGCAGGAATCACTCCATTTGGTGTGGGTGGTAAAAACACATGGGTAATGGGTCATATTTTTAACAACATTCTTGCAAAAAGAATCGGCCATGACGGAATTGTAAAACTTGGTACCGGTGAAAAGAAATGGACAGATGATGATGTGGTAGAATGCCTGCAGATTACAAAAGATCTGAAAGAAAAGGGGGCTTTTGCCGAGGGCTTTGAAGGAATGGACTATAATACACAGATGAATCAGTTCCTGACAGGAGAAGTAGCTATGATTTCTCACAGCAGTCCTATCATACCAGAAATGTTTAATTCTGAATCAGAGATCCTGGATGATATTTCATTCTTTGCATTCCCATATTTTGAAGACAAACCAGAATTTAAAGATACACATGTTGTATATACTTCTGGATGGATGCTTTCCGGAACTATGTCTGATGAAGAAAAAGAAGCTACTTTAAAACTCATTAAGTATATGACATCAAAAGATTCCATTCAGGAACGAATGGATGCAGCAATGCGAGTAGCTCCTTATAAAGATATTACAGCACCGGACAGTGCTCCGCAGATCTTTAAGGATATGGTTGAATACACTGGAACTATAAGTGATTCAGTTGGAGAGTATTTTGATTATGATACATGCTCTACACTGGTAGATACTTCACGAAACGGAATTTTGAACATGATGCTGTCTGATTCAGCTGAAGATACAGCACAGACTATTCAGGCAGATATTGATGCAAACCGTCCAGAAAGCTAAATTATGAAGCAAAAGGAAGGGACATAACGCACCCTTCCTTTTGTTTACTCAAAACAGGAATGAGGAGGGTGTTTATGGAGAAAATCAGAAGAAATAAAAAAGTGATTGCGGCATTTTTAATACCGGCGATTCTAATATATCTTTGTTTTGAATTGATTCCCGTAGTTATGTCAATTTATTTTTCCTTTAATGATTGGCCTGGAATTCAGGCTGTAGCACTTAAATTTGTAGGTTTGAAAAATTACAGGAATATTTTTCATAATGCAGTTTTTCTTAAATCATTACAAAATGTTCTGATATACGTAGTAATCAGTGTGGTTCTTCAGGTGCCATTAGGATTTGGGCTGGGTCTTTTGATTCATCATTTTAAGAGAGGACAGAGATTTTTTAAAGCAGCCTTTTTCATACCTATGATCTTATCAGTAACAGCAGTGGCATTATTATGGAATTTTATTTATTTTCCAACTGAAAAGGGAATTCTTAATAGTTTGCTTATTAAAATTGGCCTTTCAAATTGTATGCAGCAATGGCTTGTAAATCCGAAAACATCACTGATGTGCTTGATTATTGTAAGCACATGGACAAGTGTTGGTTATTATATGATTATCTGTCTGGCGGGACTTACCTCAATTCCAAACTCAGTTTTGGAAGCTGGTGAACTCGATGGTGCCACAGGATGGAAAAAAATCTGGAATATTTATATACCAATGTTATGGGAACCGTTAAAAATGTCTACCATCATGGTAATAACAGGTGTACTTAAAATCTTTGATACGGTGTATATTCTTACACCGACAGGTGGAACAAATAACTGCACGATTGTTCCGGCGCTTCTGATGTACAACGAAGCATACCGATATGGACATTATGGAACCGGAAGTGCTATCGCAACTGTAATTTTTGTACTGAGTGCTGCTGTTTCTATTCTTAGTCTGAAACTGATGAATAAAAAAGAGTCTATAGAATATTAAGGGGGAAAAGAAATGAAATCAAAAAAACGTTCCGCAAGACAGTATATATGTTTTGTGATTTTCGTGATTGTGGCATTGATTAATATATATCCGCTGGTATTCTCAATTTTTTGTTCATTTAAAGGTAATCTGGAAATTTTTTCATCATTTACTTCACTGCCGAAAAGATTGAGATTTGAGAATTATGTAACAGCATGGAAGGTTGGAAACATTGGCAGATATTTTCTTAACACAATTATTCTTTCAGTAGGAACTCTGGTAATTGCCGGACTTTTTGGTGCAATGGCATCATATGTTCTAGCAAAATTCAGATTTCGTGGAAAGTCAAAAATATATCTGTTATTTATATCGGGAATGATGATTCCTATTCAGGCAGTATTGATTCCATTGTCATACATATTTGGGGAATTAGGGATAATGAATAATTATCCGGTGTTGATACTTTTATATTCGGCTTTTTGTTTTCCAATGACGGTTCTGGTTTTGACTGGATTTATGAATGGAATTCCTACAGAACTGGAAGAAGCGATGGTTATAGATGGGGCAAGTATTTTTCAAGTATTTTTTAAGATGATATTGCCGTTATCCGTACCTGGAATTGTAAGCGTTTCAATTTTTAACTTTATTCAGGTCTGGAATAATCTTCTGTTTCCGCTTATTTTTATATCAGATAAAAATAAAGGAACAATTTCGATGGGATTACTTGCCTTCTTTGGAGAATATAGCACCGATTACAGCTCTAGCATGGCAGGAATATGCCTTACTACAATACCAGTGATTATTGCATATGTATTTTTCCAGGAAAAAATAGAAAATGGTTTAATGAGTGGAGCTATAAAGGGCTGATATTTTTCGGGGTCTCAGATATAAAGAGATATAAGGAAAGGCTGATGCATAAGTGGTAATAGAATGGTGTGCGCCCCGTCAAGTAGACAATTAAAAAAATATAGGTTTTTTGCTACCCA
>OLNE01001395.1_pt1 | contig 17454 bp, 17 predicted proteins | sample 1672431 | NCBI WGS metagenome assembly OLNE01 (sample SAMEA3136685, study PRJEB25190) | human gut metagenome | reverse complement strand
GCGCGCAGTTCTCCAGATACAGCTCCTTGGCGGCTTCGTCCGTGGCGGCAAGGTCGTACTGGCACGCCTCGGCAAAGGGGATGCGCTGCCACTCGCCATCCGCCGGGAGCTCAAAGACCCCCACGCGCTCGGGATGCTCGGCGAGGTCGAGGGAGATGCGCGCGTAGGGGTGCTCGATCAGGCAGTAGGTCTGCTCGTACGTCGCGGGGTCCTTCTCGCTCGGATAGCGCTTGGGCTCAAGAAAGAACAGGTACTCCTGCCCCGCGCGCAGCGGCATGAGGCCGAACCGGCTTGGGCCCTCGCTGCCCCTCCACACCTCGCGCACGTCGCTGAACTGACCCGTCCCCAGGCCGTTTCGAGGCTCCGTGATCTTGTACGCATCGTAGACGACGAGGCCATCGCCTTCGGAGACGCCCTCGCCCCTCAGGACCGACGTCACCTCGATCTGGCACTGGAATGCCTGGTAGACGTAGGTCCTCTCACCCGTAAAGGTGCCAGTGAGCACGATGGGGGCCTCGTCGAGCACCTCCTCGGACGCCATCCCAAGGGTATACGCCGCATCAACTTCGGCGGGAAGCGCGGCCTCGTCCGCCGCCGCCGCAATCTCCTCCCGCGTGTGCAGGCTAAGCGCGTCCGTCGATGCACGCGAGTTCACCACGAAGGGAAGCTGCTCCACGGCAGCCCCGTCGTGCGCATAGTCCGTGAGGCTTGCCCGCATGGCAAGGCCCACTCCCACGCAGACGACCACGAGCGCGCCACACACGAGCAGGAGGGTCCTGACGGTCAGCACGGGCAGCCGGAGCTTCCTTCGCCTCATGAGCGATCGACCTCCTTGGCCACGTGCCCGTCGACCATGCGCCAGCTGCGCTCGAACAGCGCCTCGAGCGCGGGCTCGTTGTGACAGGCGACAAGCACGGTGCAGCCGCGCTCACGCTCCTCACGCACAATCTTTGCAACCGTCTCGATGCCGTCCACGTCGAGAGCGTTGGTGGGCTCGTCCAGGATGAGCAGCTCGGGCGCCTCCATGATGGCCTGCGCGATGGTGAGGCGCTGCCTCATGCCCATACTGTACGCGGAGAACGGGCGATCGTCGTCGGGGGCAAGACCCACACGCGCGAGCGCCGCCCTCGCCTCGGCCTCGCCCGCCACACCCCTGATCGACGCGAGCATCGTGAGGTTTCTCAGGCCCGTGCTCTCGTCCCAGAAGCCTGCCGACTCAAGGACCAGGCCGAGACTGCGCGGAAAGTCGACGTCCACGCCAATCCTTTGCCCAAAGACGTCAACCTGGCCCGAGGTGAGGTGAATGAGTCCCGAGATGGCCCTGAAGAGCATCGTCTTGCCCGAGCCGTTGATGCCGCTGAATCCGTAGATTCCGCCACGCGGCAGCGTGAGCGTCACGTCGTCAAGCACGACACGTCCGTGAATCACCTTGGTCGCATGGGTTATCACAATCTCGTCAGACATGAAAGCCTCCCGTCAGAAGATGTCGCGGGCGCGCACGAGGCGAAGCGCCACCACCGCCGCAAGCGCGACGCACGCGCCGAGGTACGCAAGAGACGCGACGACCGTAAAGCCAGGGACGCCCAGCGAGAAGGCCGAGGTCCATCCCGAGCAGTCGTGCCAGGCAAGAACCCCCTGCGCAAAAGGCAGCCACGGAGCCACGGCCATGGCCGCCTCGCGCGGGAGGTAGGCGAGCCCGACCAGGCCCGCAACGTAGATCCCCTCAACGACCGCAAAGGCCACGACGGGTTCCAGCTTGATCGCAAGGCAGTTGACCGCAAGCGCAAGGCACAGCATGAGCGGAAAGCCCAGTGCGGCGCAGCGCACGACGACGCCTATCAGCTCCGGCATGTTTGCCCCACAACCCCAGACGAGCTGGACCGCGCCGTTCGCAAGCTGACTGAGCAGCGAGAACGCAGCCGAGAGAAGCGCAAGGTGAACCAGCTTGCTCGCCAGCCATACCCCCCGCGACCCCACGCGCGGGAGCACAGCCGCGGCATCCGACCCAAGGCCGCCCGCCAGAACGTCCGAGAAAAGGAAGCAGAAGGCAGCCTGGGGAGCGAACCACGCAATGAGGACCATGATGTTCGGTCTGCTCCCAGAGAGGCTTGGAACGAGGAGTCCCCCGCCCACAAACTCATAAAGGGCCGCCTGCGCCCCATAGCCCCCCATGCACAGCGTCGCGACCAGGCTCGCCAGCACGCAGAGCGCCACCCGCACGAACTGGGCACGCCGCATCGGCAGAAGGGTCACGGAATTGTTCCGACTTCTACAGCTCACGAGGCTCGCCCTCCTCCGCAGATAGTCCTTCTTGCGCACGAGCCAAACGGCGAGCAGGCCAAGGAACGCGCAGAGCGCAGCAAGGCGAAGCGAACCTGCCACCTCCGCCACAAGGCCATCCTCGGGCATCGCTGTCGCAAGGAGCCATCCCGTCCAAAGCGCAGAATTATTGAGTGCCGAGGTCATGCACAACAGGTAGTCGAGCGCACCGTATCCCAAGGCTGCCAGCATCGCATAGGCACCCGAGCCGGTGAGCAGACGAACCGCCAGGACAATAAAGCACACCACCAGGAAGAAGAGGGTCTGGAGGATGGTTGCCAGAAGGCCAAACGCCAGATAGGCCCCCGCCGAATGCCCCGTCGGCGAGAGGAGTCGGACGCTCACGAGACCGCACAGCGTGAGAAGGGCCGAGAGCGCCAGGGCACGCACCATCAGCCGTCCCATGACGGCAAGCAGAGTCCTTCCACGGCTTGAGCGAATCACCCACACGGCCGAGGCCACGGGACGCATCGCGCCGGCCGCGCTGAAGGCGCAGATAGGAACGTAGACAAAGGTCGCAAGGCTATAGTTGACGACCTGTCCATAGGCACCCGATAGCGTGCCGTCGCCCATCGCGGCGACGTTGTGCCCCCACAGCAGGGCAACCACCACGCAGACCCCCGCAAGGACGGCAAGGCCGGCGACGAACCTTCGGTCGAAGAGGCGCGCGAGGCGCGTTGCGGCGCTCATAGCAGCACGTCCTTCCTCCGGACAAGGGGAAGCCACAGCGCCCCCACGAGCACCAGAAGCACCACGAGGGGTGCAGCAAGAAACACAGTGGGGCTTCGAGGAATCACGAGGGAGAAGATCAGGCACTGGGCTATGTCCAGGTCCGAGGGAAGCAGGTACGAGGACACGATCAACACAAGGGCGGGAAGCCCCACCACAAGCAGGCGGCTCGTGCGCACGTAGAGCGAGAGGGCAAACGCCGCCAAGGCCAGAAGGCCTCCCCAAAGGGCGTCGTAGACTATGAAAATCAAGTTGAGAAGGTAGCGGGCGTTGAGGAAAAGGCCCAGGAAGAGTGTCTTGTCGTACCAACCGGTCGAGTCGACCTCGGCGGCCGAGGTGTTCAGGAGGAGCTGATAGGCATCCTGCCCGGACGTTGCGGGAAAGGCAACGAACGCGAGCAGCTGGGACACCAGCAGCGGGACGAACACCACGAGAAAGCCGCCCACAAAGGCCACAATCGCTCCCGAGAAGAGATAGGAACGCAAGGAGGAGCGCACGGCAACGCAACCCGCATACCTTCGCCTCACGTCCAGAAAGAGGCTGTCCCCAAAGACGGCCGCAGCCAAAAATGGCATCAGGAAGTAGAGGTAGAAGCAGAAGAGCGGCGTCTGCATGGACTCATAGTTGCCCACCCAGGCCACATCTGCCGCAGGCACCTCGCCCACATCATGGCCCCAGAACACCAGGCACGTCTGGACGAAGCAGACCGACATGGCCACAAGCCCCACCACAACGGCATAGCGCCACGTCTTTGATGCAAGCATGCGTCGAAACTGGAACTGAAGAACGCCCGCTCTTCCTGCCATGTCACTTACCACCCGTCAGCACTTGAGGGGACGGGAGCGCGAAGGCACCCCGTCCCACACGGTCATAAGCTCGTGGTTAGTTGAAGTTCACATACCCAGTGGCGCGGTCGCAAGAGTTTGGGCCCCAGCCAACCTGACGCTCGCCAGCGCAGGGCGAGGGGCAAGGCAAAGTCCCAGAGCAATGGTAGCCGCTCCAGCAAGCACCAGCAGCTTCGACTTGAGGGCCTTCTGATAATAGGTTGCATCCACGATTGAGCACCCCCGCAATTTATATGCGCTGACGTTGGGTGAGAGCATGCGCCGCATGGCGACTTCTGTCTGTCACTTTTGGGGATGCAATCGCTCCAAGTTTGTAAACCCTACCTCTTCCACGAGGAGTTTTCGCAGGTCGTCAATGCAATGAACCTTGCAGTCATCATAGGTGCGCTGACGATACGACCTTACCGTCGCCGGCGTGGTATGCCGTCGCCGGCACACCTCCGGCACGCTGTAGCCACACGCAAGGTCTATCACGACCTCGGCCCTCAAACCATCTATGCCACGGCCCTTGAAGTAATGCAGCGCCCGGTCACGCTCCTTTTCCGTTGGCTCGGAGACGGGAACCGCCGCAATCCGCGTCTGATAGACGAATATCACAACACCCAGGGAGATGAGTGCCGGAAAGAGGACGTAGATCCAGTCGGTCACGAACCCCACAAAATACAGTTCCCAGTAATACGTCACCGCAATCCCAGCAGAGGCCAAAAGGGGCAACAGCGGAGAGGAGAAGAGGATGTCAAAGCCGCTGAGCATGGTACGCCAGAACGAGGCATATCCCTCCCTTGGCAGCGATGCCCTCCCTACCACAAGAGACGCAACCAGCAAGAGGGAGGGTCCCCAAATCTTGTAGAGCCACATTCCCATCCACCCGCAAAACGAACCCGCAGAGATCAGGCACACAACGACGAGGGAAAGGACCGTCGTGGCCGCAAGCTCCAAGGGCCCCTGCCCACCGCGTGGGCTCTCCGTCGTTTGGTGAAAAGACAGCATCCTCGCAAAAGAGACAACGGCAAGCACGCATGACACGGCCCACGTGAGGTAGAACGTACCCCTGTGGTACCAGTGCTCGCCAATCTGAACGTTATTTACAGTATCAAGGAGCAGCGCCAGCACGATGAGCGCACACGCAATGGCTTGCGGCACCAAGGAGCCGCAGTTTTGAGCTGCACCCGACTCGCAAGAAGAGGGCTTGGTCTCCTTGGTCACAGACGGCTCCTCGCTCATATCAAGCGCCGCGGCATATTCCCTGAGCTCCCTCGCACCGCCCACACCCAGCTTCTCGTAGCCACGATGCCGATAGGTTGCAACGGTTGCCTGGGCAACTCCCAATTCGGTCGCGATGGAAACCACGGTGGCACCCATAGCCGTCCGAGCGAGCACGGCAGCCTCACGTTCGGTCAAGGGGATCTTTGCCGCTTTGGCAAGACGCTGCTCCATGCGCCGCTCAGCGGAATCGCCAGGGATATCCCGTTCCTCTTCCGCATACTCCCCGTGCGCCAGAGGACCAGTCTCCCCCTCCCGCCGTTCTCCAGCCCCCCGCACCCGCACCAGCTGGACAAGCGTGAGCACGATCACAAGCACCAGAAAGAAGCCATAGAAGGCGGTGTTCGGAAGGCCGGCGTCCAAGAGGTCCGAGCGATACTCGCCCACGAAGCTCCGGAATGCCAGAAACGCCATATGACCCGCGAGCAACGCGGGGACATCCCAAGCCGAGCGACCCCTCGTCTGCCACCGCCGAGCACCAAGCAAGGCGAGCGCAAACACCGCAGCACACAGAGTGCATGCGGCAAAAGTCGAATCAAAGCCCGGTGCGATCGCAACAAGGACGCATGCCGTCGGCCAGACTTCCCCAACGCCGAACAAACCAATCAGCCGAGCGCGTGAGGGACTTTCCCGCACGAAGCCCAATCCCGCGGACGAAAGCGCCCAACAGGACACCGCCGCAATCACACACACGAACTCAACAAGCGACATGACGTCGTTAAAAGCAATCTGCTCAATCGTGTCGAGTCCGGCATTGCCCCGCACGAGTGCATAGACCTCGGCCGCAGCCAAACCAGCCGTGGCAACCCAGCCCACGCGCACCACGATGACGCGAGCCCGAGCAACAATCCCTTGCCACCCCTGTCCCAGGCAGGACGCGAGCAGAGCAATCACCACAAAGAGCATGACAGCAAGCCCGAAGGCCGCTATGCTCACATGCCCGGGAATCAGCGGCCCAAAGCTATACACCCCATACGGCATCGCTGCCAGAACCGCCGTCCAGACGCACCAGACCATATGTCCCCCAAATGACTGCCTTTCCCCTAAAATATAGCGCGCGGCCCACGCTCCCCCGCCGCACGAATCGCGGGTCCACGCACAAAGAGGGCCCCGGACGATTCGGGGCCCACAGCTCAGGCTTCTTGGAGGCTCGGGCCCTACGCCACCCCGAGCGGGCGCGGGCCGGCGGCGCGGACCTCGGGGCTCATGGTGGTCAGGCGTTTCTCGGCGTTGTCCACGAACATCTGGGCCAGGGACTCGGCCGTGCGGTCGTACTCGGCGGGGTCAGCCCAGGTGCCGCGGGCATCGAGCAGGTCGTCCGGCACACCCGGGCAGCTCGTGGGCACGTCGAGGTTGAAGCGCTCGTCGTGGACGAACTCGCAGTCGTCGATGACGCCGGACTGGGCGGCCTCGACCATCTTGCGGGTGTACTTGAGCTTGATGCGGCTTCCCACGCCGAAGGAGCCGCCCGTCCAGCCCGTGTTGATGAGATAGACGCGGGTGCCGCCGCTCTCGATCTTCTCGCCGAGCATCTCTCCGTAGACCATGGGGTCAAGCGGCATGAAGGGCTCGCCAAAGAGGGACGAGAAGGTGGGCTGGGGCTCCTTGATGCCGCGCTCCGTGCCAGCGACCTTTGAGGTGAAGCCGGTCATGAAGTGGTACATGGCGGCGTCCTTGTCGAGCTTTGAGATGGGAGGCAGCACGCCGAAGGCGTCTGCGGTGAGGAAGATGACCACGTCGGGGATGCGCTTTGCCTTGCCCTTGAGCACGGCGTTGTCGATGAACTCCACCGGGTAGGCCACGCGTCCGTTCTCGGTGAGCGAGGTGTCGAAGTAGTTGGCCACGCGACTCTTGGGGTCAATGACCACGTTCTCGCAGATGGAGCCGAAGCGGATGGCGTTCCAAATCTGGGGCTCGGTCTCCGCAGTGATGTTGATGGTCTTGGCATAGCAGCCGCCCTCGATGTTGAAGACGGAGTCGTCCGCCCAGCCGTGCTCGTCGTCGCCGATGAGCTTGCGGTTGTCTGCGGCAGACAGCGTGGTCTTGCCCGTGCCCGACAGACCGAAGAAGACCGTCGTGCCGTGGCTGACCGGGTTCATGTTGCAGGAGCAGTGCATGGGAAGGACGTTGTCCTCGACGGGCAGCAGGTAGTTCATGACCGAGAAGATGGCCTTCTTGATCTCGCCGGAGTACTGGGTGCCCACGACGAGGACCACGCGCTCCTTGAAGTTGATGATGACGGCTGCCTCGGAGTTGGTGTGGTGGACCGCCGGGTCGAGCTTCAGGCGCGGGGCTGCCATGACCACGAAGTCGGCGAGGCCGTAGTCAGCAAGCTCCTCCTCGGTGGGGCGCACGAGCATCTGGTGGACGAAGAGCGCCTGGCTCGCCAGCTCGGTGATGACGCAGAACTTGCGGGAGTAGCGGCGGTCAGCGCCGGCAATGGCATGGACAACGAAGAGGCGGCGCTCGGAGAAGTGGGCGATGACCTCGGCCTTGATGCGGGCGTAGTCCCCCTCGGACATAGGAACGTTGACCTCGCCCCAGGCGATGCGCTCATGAACGTCATCGGTGTCGACGACAAAGCGGTCGTGAGGTGAGCGGCCCGTGTACTGGCCCGTGGTGACGGCAAGCGCGCCCGTGCTGGTGAGGGTGCCCTCGCCCCTGTCGACGGCCTTCTCGATGAGGACGGCGGGTGACGCGTCAATCCACGTCATGTCGTCGGTGTGTGCGATGCCGTAGTGCGCGAGCTCCTCGATGATCATGCGAACCTCCTCGTGTTCCGGCCAGGGCCGGACGGGTTTCTCACATACTCAAGCCGCTGGTGCCCAGTGCGGTCATTGGGCTGATTTTCCCTCGGTATGATCGCCCTGAGCGGTAAAGTTTACAAACGGGCGCGGTCGGCGCCCGAAAGGCACCGCTCGGCCCCGAGCGGCTACCGCTAGCCGGATTCGACGCAGGACGAGAAGTCCCGCAGACAAGGAGTCCCATGTCACAGCTGACCACAATCTCCTCCGGAGACCTCACCGCAACCATCGACTCCATGGGCGCGCAGCTCATGAGCCTCACGTGCGCTGGGGCCGAATATCTCTGGCGGGGCGACCCCAAGTTCTGGCCCCGTCGCGCCCCGGTGCTCTTCCCCATCGTGGGCTGCCTTAAGAATGACGAGGCCATGAGCGCCGCCGGCCCCGTGCACCTGAAGCGCCACGGTCTAGCCCGCACCAACGAGCACGAGGTCAAGGAGGTCGCCGCCGACTCGGTGACCTATGAGCTGCGCTCGAGCGAGGCCACCCGCGAGCTCTATCCCTATGACTTCCGCCTCAACATGGCCTACTCCGTTGACGGCACCTCGCTCACGCAGTCCTTCGCCGTCACCAACACGGGAGACGTCGACCTGCCGTTCACGCTGGGCGGCCACCCAGCCTTCAACGTGCCCATGCCAGGGGCCGAGGGCGAGCGCTTTGATGACTATGCCCTCGTCTTCGCCGAGAGGTGGAGCCCCGAGGTGCCCGTCATCGACGAGAGGGGCCTGCACGACTTCGGCCGCATGACCCGTCTCATGGAGGACTCCCGCGAGCTCGCGCTCACACATGGGCTCATCGACCGCCACGCCACGCTCGTCTTCCACGACGTGCCCAAGAGCAGGGTGGCCCTCGTGGGCAAGAGGAGCAACCACGGCGTCGAGCTGGAGTTTCCCGGCTTTGACTACCTGGGGGTCTGGACTGCCTCTACCGAGTCGCCTTTCATTGCCATGGAGCCCTGGCACGGCTGCGCCTCCGCCTACGACGAGTCGGGCCGCTTCGAGGACAAGCGCTCAACCATCACCCTGGCGCCTGGCAAGAGGGCGGAGCTCGCCTTCACGGTAACGCCGTTCTAAGTCACCGTCTTGCCCAAAAACCGAGAAGCCCCTTCCTACGCAAGTTACGCTCCGCAAAGAACTTTCTTAAGAAAGGGACTTCTCGCCTTTTTGGGGCAGAAAGACAAACTCCGCTGCGCACGGACATTCGGGGGCTCGGAACGTCCCCCGATAACGGAGTTTGTCTGGTAGTAGGACAAACCCCGTCATTGGTGGACAGTCTTGGGGCCAAAACGTCCGTAAATGACGGAGTTTGCCCCAAGGCGACGACAGAAGGGAAGCAACTAGCCGCAGGCAATCTCGGAGACGGCATCGATGGCGGCAGCCACGTCCTCCTGCGTGTTGAACCAACCGAAGCTGAAGCGCACGACGCCCCGCTGCTCGGTTCCGAGCGCACGGTGCATGAGCGGTGCGCAGTGGGCGCCGGGGCGGGTTGCTATGCCGAAGGCTTGGGACAGCATGTCTGAGACCTCGCCGGAGTCGAGCTCTCCCACGTTGAGGCTCACGATGGCGGCGCGCGCGGGCTGGCCGAGGTCGCCATAGAGCGTAATGCCAGGAAGACCGCGGACCCCCTCGGCAAACGCCGCGGCAAGGGCACGCTCGTGCTCCCCCACCGCCTTGGGGCCACCGGCCTTCTCGAGGTACTCCAGCGCGGCAGAGAGCCCGGCTATTCCATGGGCGTTGAGGGTCCCCGCCTCAAGGCGCGTCGGCCAGCCCTCCGGCTGCAGTGGCTCGAAGGAGCTCACCCCCGTGCCGCCCATGTTCCAGGGCCGCACGTCAATGCCCTCGGCCACGGCGAGGCCACCCGTGCCCTGAGGGCCCATGAGCCCCTTGTGACCGGTGAAGCAGACCACGTCGATGCCCATCTCGCCCATGTCTATGGAGATGCAGCCCGCCGACTGCGAGGCGTCCACGACGAGAAGTGCGCCCGCCTCGTGGGCAATCTTGGAAACGCGCCGCAGGTCAACGACATTGCCGGTCACGTTTGAGGCATGGGTGCACACCACAAGGTCGCACCCGCCAGCGCAAAGGGAGCCCAGGTCATCGTAGTCAAGGCGCCCCAGAGCATCCACTCCGGCATACTCCACCCGCACGCCTCTCTCGGCGGCAAGGCGGTTGAGGGGACGCAGGACCGAGTTGTGCTCCATGACTGTGGCAACCACGTGATCACCAGGTTTGACCAGCCCGTTTATGGCCGTGTTCAAGGCCGCGGTGGAGTTGGGCGCAAAGCAGACGTGGTCAGGACGCGAGCAGCCGAGAAGCGCAGCGAGTTTCTCGCGGCACCCCCAGACGACGCGTCCCGCATCGAGCGACTCGACGGTGGCCCCGCGACCGGGATTTCCCATGCTCGTCATAGCATGACACACGGCATCAACCACGCATTGGGGGCGCCTAAGGCTCGTCGCCGCGTTGTCCAGGTAGATCACGCCTACCCCCTCACAAGCTCCCACAGCTGCACCACGTCGGCAGCCGCCCAGAAAATGCCGGCCTGCTCGAGTGCGGGAAGAAGCACGTCCTTCTCGCCGGGCAGGACACGCCAGGCAAGGCCACAGCCCGCAGAGATCTGACTCGGGACGGGAATCATGCGCCCGGGAAGCCCCTTGCTGTGGCAGAGCTTCTCGCAGGCCATGGCCGCCGTCGTGGTGTCGAACGTGATGACGAGGTAGTCCCTCCTGACGCGTGCCATGGCTAGGGGCGCACCACGTGGGAGGCCTGCTCGAGCCTCTGGCAGATGACGTACATGTTGGTGACCTCGCCGACGGCGAGCTGCTCGGTGAGCCCGTAGTGGTTGAGGCAGGTGCCGCAGGTCAGAATCTCCACGCCCTGCTCGGCCAGCGCCTTGAGGTCATCCAGGCAGGGAGAGCCCTCGCAGGTGAGGTGGGCGCCGCCATTGTAGAAGAGCATGGTGGCCGGCAGCTCGTCCTGCTGGGTCACGGCGTAGACGAAGGCCTTCATGAGGCTGCGGCCGAGCTCGTCTGAACCCGCGCCCATGGCGTCCGAGCTCACCTGGATGACGAGGTTCCTCTCGGCCGGGACGAGGCACGTGGCCGCCTCCGGCTCACCGTCTGCCACCTCGATGCCCTCGGGCACGGTCAGTGTCACGCGGTAGCGCTTCTCGCCAAGCTGCTCGGAGGAGACCTCGCAGCCCTTCTCGTGGCCCATGCGGGTGAGGTTCTCCAGCGCCACCTCGTTGTCCACGAGAGTCACGACGGTTCCTGCGCCACCGAGCTCGCGAAGCGCCTTCAGGGTCTTGACCACCGGGATGGGGCACGCATCACCCATCGCGTCTACCTGCACGTTGTTTGCCATGGCTACTCCTCTTCCGTTTGCTCGCCCACGTGAGCGCGCCTTGAATGCAGTATATGCCGCGGGGCCGGCAGAGGCGCGAGTACCTTTCGCCGGCCCCGCGGGCGGCACGTACCTGCGCCCCCCTACTTGGAGGAGACGACCTTCTTGCCACTCGTGACCTTGTCCCACTTGGCCAGCGTGGCCTCGCGGGCGGAGCCGAACTTGGTCAGGTCCTCTTCCATAAGCTGGGAGGTGTCGAAGTCAAGCTCGATGCCGGAGACCGTGGGCAGGGCAAGCAGGAGCGTCGTCTTCTTGTCTATGTCGGCAAGGTCGTGGAGGTTGTCGTCAGACGAGAAGAGCCACTCGATGAAGAGCTTGGCGTCCTCGACGTCGTCGGCATTGGCAGCCCGTTCCGTCGGGCTTCTGGGCGCTAATGCTAAGGACCCTCACCTGACGCGCTCCCCCATCTTGATCCAGCCGGTCGCCGAACTCCAGCGCCCGACAATAATTAATTACTTACAGTTGAATAGCCTAACGAATTTTCAGTCGTTATACTAGCGCAAATATAACCATAGGACGAAGGGGCAGGCAATGGCGACGAGAAGGACCTACCTCGACAACGCGAGCACGACGTTTCCCAAGCCGCCATGCGTGACCGAGGCCGTCTGCCGCTACATGACCGAGATGGGAACCAACGTGGGACGCGGCGAGTACGCGAGCGCGTTTGACACCGAGGACCTGGTCTTTGACACGCGAGCCGCCCTCTGTGCGCTTCTCGGCGGCGCCGACCCCTCAGACGTGGTCTTCACTCGCAACGTCACCGAGGCCCTGAACCTCGTGCTCAAGGGCTTTCTGCACCCCGGCGACCACGTCATCGTGAGCAGTATGGAGCACAACGCCGTCATGCGCCCGCTCACGCAGCTGGCGGCCGCGGGCGTGACGTTCAGCCGTGCCCAGTGCGCTCCCGAAGGCACGCTTGACGCGACTGAGGTCGAGAGGCTCATCTGTCCCCAGACGCGCGCCGTGGTCATGACGCATGCGAGCAACGTCTGCGGCACCATCCTGCCCGTGTGCGAGGTGGGCGCCATCTGCCGCCGCCACGGAATCCCGCTCGTGATAGACGCCGCCCAGACGGCAGGCGTCGTGCCGATCGGCATGGAGGAGTGCGGTGCAGCCGCTATCTGCTTCACGGGCCACAAGGGCCTGCTTGGCCCGCAGGGCATAGGTGGCTGCGTGCTTGACCCTGAGTTCGCCACGCAGATAGACGCCCTGGTGGCAGGCGGCACCGGAAGCCACTCAGACAGCGAGCAGATGCCCTCCTTCATGCCCGACCGCCTTGAGGCCGGCACCCCCAACCTCCCAGGCATCGCCGGCCTGGACGCCAGCCTGGCTTGGCTTGGCGAGAAGGACATCGACGCCGTGAGGGGGCACGAGCTCGCCCTCACCCAGCGGCTCCTTGACGGCTTGAGACCCCTTGCGGCGGCCAGACGGGTGCGCCTCGCGGGCCTTCCGGGCACCGAGGGCCGCACCGGCGTCGTGAGTATCCAGACCCCCGGCCACGACCTCGCCCAGGTGGCCCACGACCTCGACGCGCGCTTTGGCATCCAGACCCGCGTGGGCCTCCATTGCGCGCCCAGCGCCCACAAGACCCTGGGCACCTTCCCCGCCGGCACCATCCGCTTCAGCCTGGGCTGGGCAAACACCGAGGCCGACGTCGATCTGGCGATAAGCGCACTGGGCGAGCTGCTGGCCTAGCCGTCGAGCACGCGCGAGAGAATGGCCGCACTGGTCATGCGGTAGATGTCGGCGGCGTCCTGATCCTGAACAAAGACGTCGTACTGGCAGGCCTCGCCAAACGTCATCTCAGGCATGACGGTCTCGACCCAGGTACCATGGTCAAGCGTCTCCAAGGTGCTGTAGTCAATGACGTCTATGCGCTCGGGATGCCCTGCCACGTCAACGGGAATCCGCGGGTAGGTGTGGTTGACCAGCAGGAAGAGACGGTCTCCCTCAGGCACGCCCATCTCTACGGGAAAGTCCTTCTTCTCGAGGAAGAAGAGGTACTCCTGCCCCTCCCTCATGGGAGCCATGCCGTTGTTGTGGCAGTCAGCCGTTGCAGAGACCACGCGCTTGTCGGTGAAGATGCCGCCGCTGTCAGAGAAGAAGCCGGGCTGACGGATCTCATAGGGATCATAGACAAAGATGAGGTCTCCCGCGGCAATCCCTTCTCCCCCAATGATCTCGGTTATCTCAACCTCGGATCGGAAGGCCTGATAAACGTAGGTTCTCTTACCGGTGAACCTTCCCGTGAGAATGACGGTTGCCAGCCCCTCGACGTCCTCTCCAGGCAGGGTGAGAAGGCTTCTGCCCTCATCAAGCGAGTAGCTCGAAGGGTCAATGCCCTCGGCCTTCATCTCCTCAAGCACGCGCTCGGCACTGTAGAGCGAGACGATGTTCTTGGTCGATGGGGTCAGTTGGTAGCTCAGCGCGTCAAGCGCCCCCGGGTCGTCGTTGTAGTCGGTGAGGCTCATGCGCATGCCCGCCGCAGCTGCCGCGCAGACGCCAAGAAGTCCGAACGAAGCCGCAAGAAACGTCCTTCTCCCCATCTGGGGCAGCGTCAGGCTTCTGTACTCGCGCATGTCAGCTCACCTCTTTTGCTCGTCCGGCCTCCATCTGGAAGGTTCGGTCAAAGAGCGCCTCCACCGTTGGCTCGTTGTGGCTAGAGACAAGGACGGTTGCCCCGCGGCTACACTCCTCTTGGATGATATTTGCAACTATCGCGATGCCATCAACGTCGAGGGCGTTCGTAGGCTCGTCCATGATGAGCAGCTGCGGCGCCTCCATGATGGCCTGTGCGATGGTGAGGCGCTGGCGCATGCCCATGCTGTAGGCAGAGACGGGGCGTACGTCCTTGGGGTCAAGTCCGACGCGCTCCAAGGCGCACTCTGTCTCCTTGTTGCTCACGACACCCCTGATTGACGCAAGGTAAAACAGGTTCTGCAGGCCGGTCTTCTCATCCCAGAACCCGCTCGACTCAAAGCAGAGGCCCATGTTGGAGGGAAAGTCCACGCCCTTGCCCACCTGCTCGCCAAAGACCTCGATGGTGCCTGACGTCAGATGGATAAGACCAGAGATTGCCCTGAAGAGCATGCTCTTGCCCGAGCCGTTGACGCCGAGGAAGCCGTAGACTCCCCCGCGCTCAAGGTCAAAGGTTACGTGGTCGAGCACGGTCCTTCCGCGAATGACCTTCGTCGCGTCCGCGACCCTGATGATGTCTGCCATGATGGCCTCCCGTCAGATGAGGTCGGTCCCTCGGACCAAGCGGATAAGGGCAAGGGCAAGTGCGACGGAGAGTGCAAGGAGCACCGCGGCTGATACAGCAAGGCTCATGTCTACCGCCACGTCAGAGGCGTTGCCACACAGCTCGCAGAGGCTCAGGTGCCAGGCCGGAACGCCACGGGCGGACGGCAACCAACATGCGAGCGACTTGGCCACGTCGCCCGGCACGGCCGCCAGGGCAAGGAGCGCGGCAACATGCACGCCAGCGACCGTCGCAAAGGCGACAATCGTCTCTCTCCCAAGAGCGAGAAGGTTGGCGCACAAGAGAAGGGCGAGAAGAAGCGCGAAGTCGAGAAGTACGCACTGGAGCACGGGCAGAAGCAGTGCGGCAAGCACGGCCGGAGCGGCCCCAGACAAGAAGACCATCATCGCAAGCACCGCGGACGCGGAGGCAGTCTCGTAGATGGCAACACAAGCCGCCAGCTGGAGGCACTTCTCGCCAGCCCAGAGCCTTCTGCCACCGACCCTCGGAAGAGCAAATGAGGATTCTCTCCCCAGCGCCGACGGTACGTAATCCGAAAGCTGGAAGAGCGCCAAAAGGTCAGGAGCTACGCTCATGACCTGGACGAAGGGTTCGAAGCTCCCGATGAGCCTCGGCACAAGGGCACCGCCTGCAAGGGCAAAGAGCACGCACGTCCCCGGGTCACCGATGCCAATCCAGAGGAGAAGGGCCCCTCTGAGCAGGGCGCACACAAGCAGGCCCAATAGCGCGTTCCGACGCAGGCCGACGAGGCTGAGTCCGCCTTTGTCCCCTTTCCTACTCATGGGACACCTCATAGAAGTCAACGCCTTGCATGAGCCGCCAGGCGGCAATGCCAAAGGCTGCGGCGAGGGCAAGAAGTCTGAGGAGCCCGCTTGCGGCAAGAAGCGGATTTGACGGGTCCGCATAGCCCATGAGCATCCAACCCGTCCACCAGCTGCCGTGGTAGTCAACAAGAATCGCGATGAACGTGTCGACTCCGCCGTAGACGACCGCAAAGGCCAATGTCAGGACATCTGACCAGGTCAGAAGCGCTGCAGTCAAGGCAATGAGCCCGACCACGAGAAAGTAGAGCAGCTCGTAGACAAGCTGGAGAAAGGCGAAGGAAGCCCAGGAGCCAGCCGAAGCCGAGATGCCGGACTTCAGTGCCAGCGCAACAAGCGAGGGAACAAAGACCGCCAGGGCAAAGGCAAGCGCCACGTGCGCGACACGAAGGACGACGCAGCGGAGCGCTGCGAGACGGCTGCTATTGCGGCTAATCGAACAGGACGCGAGTGAGCGTCCAATGAGACCGCTGGCACAGATCGCGAAGAGTGGGACGTAAAGTGCCGTCGCCTGCCCAGGGCCAACAAACGTCAGATAGGCAGCCGCGAGTGTTCCCTCTGACGAGATAAAGCCCTGCGGAGAGGCAACAATTACCCTGAGAATCCCAAACGCCAAGATCGCGGCGAGTGAGACGGCAAGGCGTCTATCTGTCGTAAGCCGCGCGCTCATAGGAGCACGTCCCTCTTGAGTGAGGACGAGAGGGCAACCGCCAACGCGGAGACTAGGGAGATGAGTGCTGGCGCCGCCATCATAAAGGCAACCGGCGCCACCTGATTCATTCCGGGAAGCAGATGGTCGGCAAAGTTGTAGCCCTGTGGCATGACAGCAGAAGCAGCAAGGAAGATGACCGTCGGCAGGCCGAGGAGCAACATCCGATTGCCCTTGAAATAGATGGAGGCGGCATAAGCGGCAAGCGCCATAGCCCCAGCATAGAAGGCGTCATAGAGACAGTACGCAAGGTTGAGAAGGTAGCGATTACCGAACAGCAGGGACGAGAGGGGTTGCGTTGCCAAGAGGGCAAACTCGTCTTGACTCGTTACCAACTGACCAAGGGCACCGTAATAGGCATCCGCCGATGTGCCAGCCGGAAAGGCCAGAAATGCCAGTGCCTGAGAAATCAGAAGCACGAAAAGCGTAGCGACAAAGGCCATGCCAAAGGAGCAGAGGGCACCCGAGCACAGATAGCTCCGCATGGACGACCTAGGGGCAAGCATGTACGCGGCACGGGCCCTCTTGTCGTCAAAGAGGCACATGGAGAATATGGCCGAAGTCAAGGGAAAGAGGAGATATGAGACCAGAAAGGAGATGAGCTGAGCATTTGACCTCAACCCGTTGCCCACCCATTGCGTCGCAGCAGAAGGGATCTCTCCCCTATCGTGCCCCCAGAACATGAGGCAGGACTGAACAAAGCAGACGGTCACAAGCGCCATCAAGGCAAGAATCGCATACGGCAGCGTCTTTGACTGCAAGGCCCGTCTGATTTGGAGCTTCAGCATCCCGCTGCGGCAAATCATCGCATCCACCTCCTCGATTGAATGGGCGGGCGACAAAGTGCCCATCCCGAGTCAGTAGCTAAAAGGTTCAGTACTAACGGACGTTGAAACGCCAGGTGCCCCAAATTGAGTATGGCGCAGACCCATCAGCCGTTCCCCAAAGCTGCGTTCCACCTGAATAGCTTGAAGTGAAGTACAGCTCTTTGGTAGTACGAGGAGAAACCAACACAGCGCTTGTGCAACGACCTCCACCTACGACTTCGAACCAGAAGATGCCATTGAACCTCCCAAAATGTCAAAAGATGACAGGACGGAAGCTCAACCGAAGACCCTTTAGCCTACACAAGATGATAAAGAAATCATCCATTTCATGCCTCCCAATTACCGAGAGTCAATCAAAGGGCTTAGCGCTTAACTAGGGTTTAATCTAAATCGCAGGTTACCAAATTCAGATACCACGTCAATATGGGTACGACATCGGATTATTAAATTCCGCAGATGGTAACTGTTTTAGTCGAA
>OLNE01001387.1_pt1 | contig 17554 bp, 13 predicted proteins | sample 1672431 | NCBI WGS metagenome assembly OLNE01 (sample SAMEA3136685, study PRJEB25190) | human gut metagenome | reverse complement strand
TTCGGCCACGTGCAGGTTCGCGTTAACAACTGGCTCGATCCTTTCGCCGACGCGCAGGGTACGGGCTATCAGATGGTGCAGGCGCTGTTCTCCATCGCCGACGGCGACCTGTTCGGCTGCGGCATCGGCCGCGGTTTGGCCGATCAGATCCCGGTTGTCGAGTCAGACTTCATCTTCGCGGCCGTTGCCGAGGAGATCGGCCTTCTGGGTGCGGCGGGCGTTCTGCTGCTGTTCCTGAGCTTCGCCATCCGCGGCTTTGCAACCGCTGCCCGCGCGAAGAGCGACTTTGCGTCGTTCGTGGCCGTGGGCCTGACCACCACCATTGTCCTTCAGGCGTTCATCATCGTTGGTGGCGTCACGGGGCTTATCCCGCTGACGGGTCTGACTTTGCCGTTCATGAGCCAGGGTGGTTCGTCGCTTCTGTCCAGTTTCATCGCAGTTGGATTCCTGTTGCGTTGCGGCGACGAGGCTACCGGCGTTGAGGCTGAGATGACTTCGGGCACGGGAATCGTCAGCTCGAACAGCGTCCTTGGTCGCGTGGCGTTGGGCAAACGTCTGACAAACGCCATCATGGTGTTCTCACTGGCCTTCGTGGTTTTGGTCGCGAATCTGACATTGATCATGGTCGTTCAGGCCAAGGACTATCAGACCATGCCGTCCAACAACCACACCATCGCGAAGCAAACGAACATCAAGCGCGGTGCCATCACCACGTATGACGGCACGGTTCTTGCCGAAAGCGTGGATAACGGCAACGGAACGTATTCGCGCGTGTACCCCGCGGGCGATCTTGCGGCCCACGTCATTGGCTACTACTCGCAGACGTACGGAACCAGCGGCATCGAGGCGTCGCAGAACGACATCCTGCAGGGCAATCGCTCGTACGCGTCGTGGAGCGACGTGCTGGCGGCTATGTCGGGCAGCAAGCAAACTGGCAACGACGTCGTGCTTACGCTGAACACCACCATTCAGCAGGCTGCCCAGGATGCGCTTGCGGGTCAAACCGGCGCATGCATCGTGATGGACCCCGAGACCGGCGCCGTGTTGGCCATGGCTTCGTCGCCCACGTACAGCACCGCCGACTTCGAAAGCGTTATCAAGGCCAGCTCGAACGATTCCTCATCGGGATCGCTGATCAACCGCGCAACGCAGTCGCTGTACGCACCGGGATCCACCTTCAAGATGGTCACGCTGGCAACGGCGCTTGAGAACAACGTCGCTGACGAGAACACCGTGTTCGATTCGCCGGGCACGATGGAGATCGGCGGCGCGGCGGTCACCAATTTCGACAGCAACAACTATGGGCGCCAGACGCTCGCGCAGGCAACGGCGTGGTCTTCCAACACCGTGTTCGGTCAGTTGGGCGTTCAGATCGGCGCATCCGCGTTGGTGAAGGGCGCCGATGGGTTCGGCTTCGACAGCAAGATCAGCTTCGACTTGCCCACGGCCATGTCGCTGATGACCAATCCGAAGGAAATGACCACGTGGGAAACGGCGTGGGCGGCTGCCGGCCAGCCTGTTGGCGCGCATTCCCAGATCGGTCCGTACACAAGCGTTCTGCAGATGGCCCTGGTTGGCTGCGGCATCGCGAACGACGGCAAGGTCATGACCCCGTATCTGGTCCAGAATGTGTACAACTCGAACGGCGAGCGCAGCTACACCGCGTCTCCCAGCGTTCTTTCGCAGGCTATTAGCAAGTCCACCGCGGATCGCGTTAAGGAAGTGCTGAAGGGCGTCGTTTCGAATGGCACGGGCACCGCTGTTCAGATCTCGGGTGTCGAGATCGCGGGCAAGACGGGCACTGCCGAGACGGGCAAAGCCAAGGACGATAGCTGGTTCGTGGGCATGGCTCCTGCGGACAACCCGAAGGTCGTGGTCGCCATCGTTCTTGAGCAAGACGGAACCGAGGGTGACGGCGCGGCAAGGGCGCGTCAGGTCATCATGACCGCATTGAAGACAGAAGGTCTGCTGTAACAGCCGATTGTTGACCAGAAGATTCGTTGGGTAACGCGATTTGTTAACCAACAGGCAAGATTTAGATGAAAGGCGCGGTCGCAGGGCATTTTCAGAATATAATGTCTTGCGACCTTACAAAGGGGTTTTAAAGGAGCACCAAGGTGGCAGAGAATCTAATCGGGCGGACGTTGAACAACCGCTATCAAATCATCGAGCGTGTAGGCGTCGGTGGCATGGCAGAGGTTTATCGCGCCCAGGACAACGTGTTGGGCCGTACCGTCGCCGTTAAGGTGATGCTGCCTCAGTACGCCGAGGACGAGCAGTTCACTGCGCGTTTCCGCCAGGAAGCGGCGTCTGCTGCCAACCTTTCCAGCCCCTACATCGTGAACGTGTACGACTGGGGTCAGGACTCGGGCACGTACTACATCGTCATGGAATACGTACGCGGCTCCGACCTTAAAACCGCCATCAAGCAGCGCGGCGCCATCAACCAGCGCAAGGTCGCCGAAATCGGCTCGCAGGTTTGCCAGGCCCTTTCGGTCGCGCACAACATGGACATCATCCATCGCGACATCAAGCCGAAGAACATCATGGTCCAGCCCGACGGCAACGTGAAGGTCATGGACTTCGGCATCGCCCGTGCCAAGAACAGCAACGCCGACAAGACCGGTGCCGTTCTGGGCACCGCCCACTACATCTCGCCTGAGCAGGCTCAGGGCAAGGAGCTTACTTCGGCCAGCGACATCTACTCGCTGGGCATCGTCATGTACGAGTCGGTTACCGGGCAGCTGCCGTTTGACGGCCCCGACGCCGTCAGCGTGGCTATGAAGCAGGTTCAGGAGATGCCTGTTCCGCCTAGCCAGATCAACCCCAGCATCGATCCGTCGCTCGAGGCCATCATCATGAGGGCCATCGAGAAGGACCCGGCTAACCGTTTCGCTACCGCTCAGGAAATGCGTTCCGCTTTGAACGACTATTTGGCGGGCCGCCCCGTTGCGTTCGGCGATTTCAACGGCGCCCGTACTGCCGTTATCGGCGTGCCGGATGTGCCGCCTATCAGCCCCGCGTATGCCGCCGAGAAAACCTCGGTCATGCCTTCGGTTGATCAGCAGTACGGCCAGGGTGGTCACGGCAACGGTTGCGGCGTCGACCACGGAAACGGCCACGCAAGCAAGAGCTATCGCGAGGACGCAACTGCCAGCAAGAAGAGCGGCAAGAAGGGTGCTGCGGTGGCAATCGCCGTCGTGGCCGTCATCGCGGTCATCGCGGTTGTTGCGTTCGCACTTCTGTCGCGCGGTTCGGGCGACATCACCGTGCCCAACGTTGTGGGCAAGACGCAGGCCGAGGCTACGGCCGCTATCACCGGCGCCGGCTTGCAGGTTGGCAACATCACCGAGGCTTACGACGAGAAGGTCGAGGCAGGCAAGGTTATCAGCCAGGATCCGAAGGGCGAGACTAAGGCCAACGACGGAGCTAAGGTGAACTTGGTCATTTCGCAGGGAGGTGAGCAGGTCACCGTCCCCGATTTGGAGAACATGACCGCCAAGGAGGCTCGTGCCGCGCTGCAGAAGCTTGGCCTGAAGGACGCGTCGGGCACTGCCGAGTACTCTGACTCCATCGACAAGAACCATGTCGCACGTCAGGAGCCGGCTGCAGGTTCGAAGGTTTCCAAGGGTGCAACCATCACGTACTACCTTTCCGCTGGTAAGGAAGGCAAGGACGTTCCCGATGTGAAGGGCAAGTCCGAGGGCGACGCCATGGCCATCCTGCAGAACGCGGGCTTCAAGGTGACCACGCAGTATGAAAGCAGCAGCACGGTTGACCAAGGCAAGGTTATCAGCCAGACGCCTGAGGCCGGCAGCTCGCAAAAGGAAGGCGACACCATCAACTTGACCGTCAGCACGGGCAAGTCCACGCACAGCGTGTCCGCTTCGGCTGGTATAGGCGGCTCGGTTTCTCCGTCCAGCTTGACCGTTGACAACGGCGGCAGCGCGTCGTTCACGGTAACGCCCAGTGCGGGTTACACGGTTTCCAGCGTGTACGACAACTACGGCGATCGCTACAACGTCGGCGCTTCCGGCGGCACGTTCAGCATCAGCAACGTGACGGCAGATACGTCCATTACCGTGGAGTTCACGAAGACGTCTAGTTCTTCTGGCGCTTCGGGTGCTGCCTCGCACTAAGTATTTGATACAATACCTTCTGCACGTCGCCTAGTGCGATGTTGCGGATTCGCCTCAGTAGCTCAGGGGATAGAGCACCGCTCTCCTAAAGCGGGTGTCGTACGTTCGAATCGTATCTGGGGCACCATGAACAATCGGGTCGGGCCTTTTGGTCCGACCCGTTTTGTTTTTGATGAGACGATGGGCGCCGAATTGGCGGGTTATAGGCAGAAAAGTGTGTCCATTTCTGATATCCAACCCCTGTTCAGAACCCGAATGACAACGTTTTAAAATGACATGGCTGGTTTTAACGGGTCGGCAGAAAAGTGTGTCCGATTCCGACTTGACGCCGCAGGTTGGGGCCGCCAAACCCGCCGTTTAAAATGGCGGACAATGCCGCCATGAGAACCGTGAAGTGCCCTGCGTGCGGGGGCAAGACGAAACGCAACGGCAAGACGAAGGCGGGCGCCCAGCGATGGCGCTGCACGTCTTGCGGCGCGTCCACCACGCAACGTTACAGCAACAAGGCGAGCATGCTGGCCCTCTTCCTGGATTGGCTCCTGTCGAAGAGGACCCAAGCACAAATGGGAATGCCCGCGAGGACCTTCAGGAGCCTGACCTCGGAGTTCTGGTCCCTGTGGCCGACCGCCCCGCTGTGCGACGAGGTCCACCACGTCGTCCATGTGGACGGCATCTGGCTCAAGCGCAGCTGCGTCATCCTGATCGCGTGCACGGAGGGGCACGTCGTTGGCTGGCACCTAGCGAGGAGCGAGAGCTCGCAGGCGTGGGCGGCCCTCATGGCGCGCATTGCGCCGCCCGACGTCGTCGTCGCCGACGGCGGCGGGTTCGAGAGGGCCAGGCGGGCCGTGTGGCCGGAAACCAAGGTGCAAAGATGCACCTTCCACGTGTTCGAGCAGGTCAAGCGGTGCACCACGACCAGGCCGCGCACCCAAGACGGCGTCGACCTGTACGCGATGGCCAAAGGCCTGCTCAAGGTCAAGACGCCCGACGCCGCGGCCGAGTGGCTGGCCGGGTACGCCAAATGGTGCTCCGACTACGAGGGGTTCCTCAAAGAGCGCGAGGTCGTGGACGGCAGGCCGCGCTACAAGCACGAGAGGCTGCGGAAAGTGAGGCGCGGCCTCACCAAGCTGTGCCGGGACGGGGTCCTGTTCGCCTACCTCGACGAAGCGCTCGTCGCCGGCGGCGCCGTCCCCGCGACCAACAACCGCATAGAGGGCGGCGTGAACCGCCAGATCAGGACGATGCTCAACGAGCACAGGGGCATGAGGCTGGACCGCATGGTCAAGGCGGCGTTCTGGTACTGCAACAGCAGGTTGGAGGCGCCGGCGTCCCCGGCACGGGCGCTTGCGGAGTTCCCGACCGACGAGACCATAGCCGAGCTGCGCCGGGCAGCAGCCGAGGCCGACGGGAGAGACGAGGTTGTCGAACGATGGGGCACGGCTGTTAGCTGGAGCGATTTGCACAGCGGCGGCCCGTACCGATCCGGTTGGGATTAAGTCGCAGACACACTTTTCTGCCTATAACCCTCGAATGGGTTGCCGTCTGATGCTTTAGGGAAAGAAAAAGGCCGCAACCGAAGTTGCGGCCTTCATTCGTAATGGAGCCGATGACCGGATTCGAACCGGTGACCTACGCTTTACGAGAGCGTTGCTCTACCAGCTGAGCCACATCGGCATTGCGCTTTTGCAAGCGCGTTTGGAAAGTATATAGCAGTTGAAAGATGCGCGCAAACGTCTTTTCGAAATCGCCATTAACCTCGCAGGCTGCCCACAACTGCAGTGTATGCCGGTAAATCGCACCTCTGTGCCGATGCTGGCGCCTGTGGTCGAGGGGTCTTCGGGAAGTTTTGGCGGCGCTATCGGCTCTCTGCGGCCGCCGAACACGCTGGTCTGTTAAGACATATTCGAGAATCGCGCCTGATCCCCTGCCCGCGTTTTTCGGATTGCTATACTTTACAAACGAATGAACTGGCAAGAAGCATCCTAGCGAACGCTTTTGGCAGCAGATGAAACGAAACAGGAAGGCGCGCCATGGGTTTACGGTTCGGTTGCGCACGCGCGATCAGCGCGGTGTCAACGTGGGGTTTGAAAAACGTGTTCCATCGTCCCGCGGCAAATTTCCCCGGCAAGATCGCTCTATATGCCGACCCTCAGTTGATCGCCGATTTGTCTTCGCGCATGACGCGCGGCTCCATCCTGGTGGTGGGTACCAACGGCAAAACCACGGTTACCAATATGCTGGCCGACGCCATCGAGAAGTCGGGTCACTCGGTTGTCTGCAACCGCACGGGCGCCAACCTCGATTCGGGTGTTGCAACGGCGCTTTTGCACACCAAGCCTGTTGAATGGGGCATTTTCGAATGCGACGAGCTGTGGATGGCGAAGATCCTCCCGTTCACGCAGTCGCGCTACGTCGTTCTTCTTAACCTGTTCCGCGATCAGCTCGATCGCTCCGGCGAGATCGATCATATTCAGCAAAGCATCGCTAAGACGCTGCGTACCTCGCCGAACACCACGCTTATTTACAACGCCGACGACCCGCTGTGCCAGGCTATCGCCGATTCCGTCGACAACGTTTCCATCCCCTTCGGGGTTCAGGGCGACATGGGTCTTCCGCAGGACGCCGTCATCGATGCGCGTATGTGTCAGAAGTGCTCGACCATGCTTGAGTACGACTACCGTCAGTACGGTCAGTTGGGAAGCTATCACTGCCCCGAGTGCGGGTTCGGCCGCTCGGACCTTGCGTGTGCGGCTTCGAATGTCTCGTTCGGTGAGGCGTGCCGATCCAGCAAGGGGCTTGCTTACGACGCGATGCTCATTAACCAGTCGGGCCGTGTTGAGGTTCCGTTCTCGGGCGCGTACATGGTTTACAACACACTGGCGGTTTTCATCGCTGCCGACTTGGTGGGGGTTCCGTTCCAGGAAACCCTGCGCGCGGTTCAGGAGTTCGATCCGAAGAACGGTCGCCTGCAGCGCTATGACATCGATCAAACGCAGGTCTTGCTGAACCTTGCCAAGAACCCAACGGGTTTCAATCAGAATCTGAAGATCGTCATTGGTCACGAGGGCCCGGTTGCTGTCGCGTTTTTCGTCAACGACAAGGAAGGCGATGGTCATGACGTCTCATGGCTTTGGGACATTGACTTCCAAGAGCTGGTGAAGATGCCGAACCTTATCGCGTTCGCCGGTGGATTGCGTGCCGCTGATGTTCAGGTCGTTCTGAAGTATGCCGGCATTGATTCCCGATTGGTCGATGGCGTCGCCGATGTGTTGAAATATGCGCGTGCGGAATCGCCCGAGGCCCAGGTGTTCGCTATTGCTAATTACACGGCGCTGCCAGGCGTGAAGGCCGATCTTGATGCGCTTGAGAAAGATTCTTCCAAGTTGGGCTCGATTGCCTCTGCAGGCGCCGCTGCCAGGCCCGAAGACGTCGCGGTGGGTGGTGCTGCGGTCGAGACCGCTTTGGCTGACGCCGCTTCGGTTGACGCCGTTGCTGCGGGGGTGAAAACTGTTGGATCCGCGTCAGGCTTGCCTGTTGGCGGCGATGCGATTATTGCGCCCGTTGATATGGAGCCGTTGGTTATCGCTCACTTGTTCCCAACACTTCTTAACCTGTACGGTGACAACGGGAACGTTCGTGTGCTTGAGCAACGTTTGAAGTGGCGTGGTATCCCCGTTCAGATCGTTCGTGTGGAAGACCCCGCCGATTTCGATGCGCAGACGGCTGACATCGTGTTCATTGGCGGCGGTCCCGATCGCGAGCAGCATCAGGCGTCCGAAGGTCTTTCGCAATTGCGCGAAAAACTGTTGGATTACGTGCAGGACGATGGCGCGCTTTTGGCGATTTGCGGTGGATATCAAATCATCGGCGACGAATGGCTGCTGGGAAGCGAAGAGGTCCCCGGCTTGTCTTTGGTGGATGTCACCACCAAACGCGCCGAGGGCGGTTCGCACAATCGACTTGTTGGCAACATCGTGTTGGAAAGCTCGCTGGTTCAGATGCCCGTTGTTGGGTTCGAGAACCATGCTGGACGTACCTTCTTGGGTGAGGGATTAGCTCCCTTCGGCAATGTCATCGGCTCGAATGGGTCGGGTAACAACGACTCCGATCATGCTGACGGCGTCCTTTACAAAAATCTTATCGGCTCGTATCTTCACGGTCCTTTGCTGTCGAAGAACCCGCAGGTTGCCGACGTTCTTATTCAGCGTGCTTTGGGGCGCAGAGCTCGAAAGGCCGGCGCGCAAAGCCCGGCGCTTCCCCTTGCTGATCTTGACGACCGCGCCGAGCGCAACGCCAACGAAGTAATGTGCAAGAGGCTAGGCGTCAAGTAAGTCGAGCGGTTTCGCATTTCAATAAAGGTGAGGAAAGGAACGGGGATGGTAAATCGACGCGATGATCGCAACGGGAGAGCGCAGCGCTCTCGCGGCGAAAGCCAGCGCCAAAGGCGTCAAGACGTATCGCGCGATGAGCGAAACGGCACCTATCATTCCTCGCAATCGCTGATGGGATGGGATTCTTCGTCGGGCAATGTGCGTCATCATGATCGCGCGGGACGTCAGCCTGAAAAGACGAGTCGCGCAGATCGCGGGACCATGTTGTCGCGCTCGCAGGGGGCATCGCGGCAGTCGTCAGGCCGCTCCGGCTCCGATCGTCAGGCTCCAGCGCGTCAGAACAGCGGTCGCTCGGGTGCTGCTCGTCCGAGCCGCGACCGTTCGGCAGCGCAGCGTTCTGTTGATCGCCACATGGCGGAGCATGCATCGGCCGGCCGCCAGCAAGCCAGGCAGCAATCGGCCGATCGCCATGCGGCAAGGCGCCAGACCGCTGATCGTCAATTCGCCTCGCATGCGTCTGCGGGACGCCGCTCGGGCGCTTCGCAAGTTGCTCATTCTCAAGACCCCCGTCATCGGGGCACTCGTCCGCAAGCCGGCACTCGTCGACCTGCCAATCGCGCGCCTGCGCAGAAAAAGCGCGGCGGTGGCAAGCTGAAGCGCGTTTTGGTCGCGGTCCTTGCATTGGTCCTGGTGGGCGCCGGTGCGGCTTTCGCGTACTACCAGAATATCGAGGGCAACCTGCACGCAGGCCTTGATCAGAAGGATCTTGAGAAGTACCTGGTCGAAACGGATCTGACCAACGAGCCGTTCTATATGCTGCTGATGGGTACCGACGGCTCGTCCGAGCGCGAAGAGGACGAGTCGTTTGGCGGATCGTTCCGTACCGACAGCATCATCCTGGCTCGCATCGACCCGGTGAACAAGAAGGTCTCGATGGTCTCGATTCATCGCGACACTATGGTTGACATGGGCGAATACGGCCAACAGAAAGTCAACGCGGCTCATGCGTTCGGCGGCGCGGCCCTATCCGTCAAAACCATTTCTGACTTTGCGGGCGTTGATATCTCGCACTATGCCGAGATCAATTTCGACGGCTTCCGCGACATCGTCGATGCGCTGGGCGGCGTCGAGGTTGACGTTCCTGTTGAGATCAACGACGAGGATGCCGGCGGTCATTTGGACGCGGGCTTGCAAACCCTCAACGGTGAGCAGGCTCTGATCTTGTGTCGCTCACGCAACACCTATGCCGATTCGGCCGACCCCGATTCGATGCGTGCCGCCAATCAGCGCCTGGTTCTGTCGGCAATCGCCGAGAAGATCCTGTTGTCCGATGTGGCAACCATTGCCAACTCGGTTACGGCAATTTCCAAATATGTGACTACTGACCTGGATGTTTCCGACATCATTGGTTTGGCTCAGGCGATGCGCGGTATGGACACCTCGACCGATTTCTACACGGCAATGGATCCGGTAACCAACAAGCTTATCGGCGACGGCTGGTACACGTATTCCAACGAGGAAGAGTGGAAGGTCATGATGAAGCGCATGGACGAGGGCTTGCCGCCGTCCGAGGATGCGATCATTGACGAAAAGACGGGAACGATCATTGCCACCAACGGCCAGGACCCCGCCGACTTCGACTGGAAGGATGCGTCGTAATGCGTTTCATGATAGTCGCTGTTGGAAAACTGAAAGAGCGCTTTTGGGTTGATGCGTGCAAGGAATACCTGAAGCGCCTGCAACCTTACGCGAAAACCGAGGTCCGCGAAGTCGCTGATGTCGACCCGGCGCGCGCCGGTGGCGTGGATGCCGCGCGCAACAAAGAGGGCGATGCGATTTGCGCCGAGTTGGACAAGCTGTCGTCGGGAACGCACGTGGTGTTGATGGCCATCGACGGCGTCGAGCGCTCCAGCGAGCAGCTTTCGAGGCATCTTGGTCAGCTGATGTTGCAGGGCAAGAGCGATTTCGCGTTCGTGATCGGGGGATCTGACGGCGTGAGCGATGCTGTGCGCGCCCGTGCGAACGAGAAGTTGTCGTTCGGGCCCATCACGCTTCCGCATAACCTTGCTCGCGTGGTTCTTCTGGAGCAGCTGTACCGCACTCAAAAAATCGCCCACAACGAGCCTTATCATAAGTAGCGCTTATTCCGCGATGGACTAAGCGGCGCAAGTGGGTGTTCGCAAAAGCGCGATTGCCTGGCGGAACCAAGTGGTTCCACGTGCCTGCTTCCGTTTATTCTTAGCCGCCGCCCTGCGCGGCGCGTCCGTGCAGTTATCTATGTCTAATAAAAGGAGTCCGAATGCGATACGTCTCATGGAACGTCAACGGCTTGCGCGCGGTGATGAAGAAGGGCTTCGAGGACATCGTCGCCCAGATCAACCCCGATGTGCTTGCCCTGCAAGAGACGAAGCTGCAGGCGAACCAAGCTGCCCCCGACCTGCCGGACTACCTGGAGTTTTGGAGTTACGCCGACCGAAAAGGCTATTCGGGAACGGCGGTTTTCAGCAAGAGGGTTCCGCTGCAGGTACTTCACGGCTTGGGGTTTGCGAACCTCGACGATGAAGGTCGCATCGTGGCGTTGGAGTTCCCTGAATGCTGGTTCGTGTGCGTGTACACGCCGAACGCCCAGAACGGTTTGGCGCGCATTGATCATCGCATGGAGTGGGATGACGCGTTCCGCGACTTCTGCAAAGGCTTGGAAGAGGGCGTCTTGCCTGCTGGCGTGCCTGTCGAGCGCGTCGATGGTGAAGGAGCCGTCGTACTGTTGCCCGACGCGGGCGCAGGCGAAGGCAAGAACGGCGTGGATATCGACCCCGGTAAGATCATTCTGGGCGCGGGACACATCCCGGCATCGTGGTTACCGCGCACCAGCGCGGGCGAAATCGCTGATGCGAAACCCGTGGTGGTCTGCGGCGATCTGAACGTCGCGCATAATGAGATCGACTTGAAGAACCCGGGTCCGAATCGCGGCAACGCGGGTTTCTCGGACGAGGAGCGCGGGAAGTTCGGCGAGCTTCTGGACGCGGGCTTCACCGACACCTTCCGCTATTTGCATCCCGACGTTGATGGCGCGTATTCGTGGTGGAGCTATCGTTTCCACGCGCGCGAGAACAACGCGGGGTGGCGCATCGACTACTTTTTGGTTAGCGATGCCCTTCGCGAAAACGTGCAGACCGCAAGCATTTTGAGCGAAGTCTACGGATCGGACCATTGTCCCGTTATGCTTGAGCTTGAAAATAATTAGCTAGCACAAACCCAACCGTAATTGAGCGGCTGTCCATCGGGGATCCAACAGGATCTGACGGCTGTCTAACAGCAGCTGGCAAGAACCCGACAATAATCTAGCGCGAGTCCAACAGGGGTCTAGCGCGATTCAACGCAAACCCAACCGTAATCAAACAGGAGCTTTCACATGCAGAACGATAATTCGAACAACACCAGCATCATGGACATGGAGAAGATCGAAGCCGGCGTGCGCATGATCTTGGAGGGCGTTGGCGAAGACCCCGATCGCGAGGGTCTGATCGAAACGCCTGCTCGCGTGGCGCGCATGTACGAGGAGATCTTCGCTGGCATGAACCAAGACCCGCACGGTCTGTTCGAGAAGCTGTTCGACGAACATCATCAGGAAATGGTGATGGTGCGCGAAATCCCGTTCTATTCGATGTGCGAGCATCATCTGGCGCCGTTCTTCGGCCAGGCGCACATCGCTTACATCCCCGGCAAAGAGGGGAAGGTTTGCGGCCTGTCGAAGCTTGCACGTTTGGTCGATCTGTATGCCAAGCGCCCGCAGATTCAGGAGCGCCTTACTTCGCAGATCGCCGACACGCTGGTTGAAGAGCTTAATCCCGAAGGCGTGATGGTCGTGCTCGAAGCCGAGCATATGTGCATGACCATGCGCGGCGTTAAGAAGCCCGGATCGAAGACCACCACCAGCGCGGCACGCGGGTGCTTCCTTTCCAACCAGGCCACGCGCGCCGAGGCTATGAGCTTGATTTTCCGTTAAGGCTTCGCGCCGCGGGCCGTCAACGACGGTGCGCATGCTAGACTTTGGCAAAACAGGTTTCGAAACCGGGAGGCTCTTATGAAGTGCGTTCTTTCCGTTCTTGGCAAGGATCGTCCTGGCATCGTTGCCGGCGTTGCCGTCACCCTTACCGAGTGTGGCGCCAACATCGACGACATCAGCCAAACCATTTTGGGCGACATGTTCTCGATGACCATGCTCACCACGCTGAATGACGAGGTCGCGGGCTTCGATGACGTTCAGGCTAAGCTTGCTGCGCAGGCTGAGAAGCTGGGCGTTCAGATGACGCTTCAGCGACAAGATGTCTTCAGCTACATGTACGAGGTGTAGTATTGCTTCGCGGGTGACAGTCGTCGCCCGCGTCTTTACTGGAGGTATACATGTCCATAGGGGTAAGTTTGCTATTGGTTGCGGCGTTCCTTTTGATGAACGCCTTTTTTGTCGTTGCTGAATTCGCAATGGTGCGCGTGCGCCCCTCGCAGGTTGAAATGGCCCTGCAGGAAGGCCGCAAGGGCGCGAAGGCGGCGAAGATCATCACCGACAACGTTAACGATTATCTTTCGGCGTGCCAGTTGGGCATTACTTTGGCTTCGCTTGCCTTGGGTTGGTTGGGCGAGCCTGCGTTCTCTAATCTCATCCGCCCGGTGTTGGCCCCAATCGGAATCCCCGAGACGGCCATCTCCGCCATCTCCGTCGCCATCGGTTACATCATCATGACCACGCTTCACGTGGTTGTGGGTGAGCTTATCCCCAAGTCGTTCGCCATTTACTCGACCGAGTCGTACGCGCTGCACACGGCGCCCGTCCTTCATGTGTTCTACCGCATCACGTTCCCCATCATGTGGCTGTTCAACCACCTGACCAGCGCCGTTGTGCGCCTGGCCGGCCACGACCCCGAGAACGAGCACGAGGTTTACACCGACGAGGAAATCAAGCTGCTCATTGACGAGTCCACCGAAAGCGGTCTGATCGACCCCGAGGCCAACGAGATCGTGGACAACATCTTCGACATCGGCGACAAGGATGCCGAGGCTATCATGACCCCGCGCACCGACCTGATCTGCGTCGATATAGAAGACTCGCTGGAAGAAAATCTTCAAACCGTGCGCAACTACAAGTTCACGCGCTACCCTGTTTGCCAGGGAAGCAAGGATCGCATTATCGGTTTCGTGCACGTGAAAGACCTGTACACCGCGCCGAAGGGCGAGGACATGAAGGACCTGCGCATACGCAGCATCCTTGCCGTGCCCGAGGGAATCCCCGTTGCCAAGCTGCTGCAGGCGCTGCAACGTCAGCACACGAAGATCGCCGTGGTCGTGGACGAGCACGGCGGTACCAGCGGCATCGTCACCATGAGCGACATCATGGAGCAGATCGTCGGCCGCATGGACGACGAGTACTCGCATGGCGACGAGGGCCGCGTGGTCGAGCTGTCCGACGGTCGCAAGCTCATTGACGGTTCGATGCCCATCGATGAGGTAACCGAGCTTATCGGGTTTACGCCCGAAGAGGCCGACGAATGCGAGACGGCGGGCGGCTTGCTGCTGTCGCTGTTCGACCGCATTCCCGCCGAGGGCGACGTGGTTGGCGTTGCCGAGATGCGCGACGGCGAGCCCGTCGAGGGCGGTGCATCGGCACAGTTCACGGTTGTGGATATGGACAACCACCGCATCGACAAGATCGAGGTGCGCGCGATTCCGGCCAAGCAGGATCCGCTGCTTTAAGAGAGGCAAGCGCAAAAACGTAACCCCAGATAGATAACGGGTGTGAGTTGTTGATCGGCTCGCACCCGTTTTGTGTTTGGCTTCGTGAGCGCGCTCTTGCGCTCACGTCGCGCAGTGTCGCTTGGTTGTTGGGCGGCGCCTTCGGCTAACTTACCTGCACGCCGCAGAAGCGCTCGGCGTTGCGCCAGAGAATCTTCTCTAGGTCGTCGTCGCTGAAAACGCCTGGAGCTTGTTGTGCGATTTGCTGGTCGAATTCGACGGCCGGGTCCCACATGGGGAAGTCGCTGCCAAACATGACGCGGTCGCATCCCCACAAATGGACGAGTTCGGCAAGGTGGCGCGTGCCAGTGAAGGCGACGCTGCTTGACGAGTCGACGAAAAGCCTTTCCTCAAGGGCGAGGTCGCGGATGTCGTCATCGTGCAGCATGTCGTAGCCGCGATCGAAGATGGACCAGCCGCCGAAGTGCGCGGCATCAACCACCAGGTCGGGGAAGGCGCGCAGCACGTTCTTCAGGCGCTTGGGGTTGGAATAGTCGTAGCGGTAATCGCCGGTGTGGATGACAACTGGCGCGCGCCCCGCGATGATCTCGTAGAAAGCCATCAGGCGCGGGTCGTCAAGATCGACCTTCTGCGTGTCTGGATGCAGCTTGAAGCCGTGAAGCCCCAGCTCAAGCGCGCGGTTAACCTCGGTTTCCATGTCTTCGAAATCGGGATGCATGGTGCCGAAGGCGATGAACTCGGGGTGTTCGGCTTGCTTTTCGGCAAGGAACGTGTTGATAGTGGGAACGGAATGCGCGGTGGTTGCCACCGAGTGTACGATGAAGTGCGTGATCGGCGAGCGCTTCGTGGCGGCGATTAGGTCTTCGGCTGTGCCTTTACCCGCCATTGCCTGTTGAACCCCGTAAAACGCACCGACTGCCTCGACTGCTCGCGGGGCGATTGCCTCGGGGTAGATATGTGCGTGCGCATCGATGACCGTCATGTTGTTCCTTCCGTTCTTTGGTTTGAAGCAAGCCTCACTGTAACGCTTTTTGGTTTCGGGCGCGTGTCGATTTGCGGGGCGTGCGCGTGCGAATGGGCAGCGCTGACTAATGCGCCCGTTCGCTCCGCCGCTTGTCTTGCGCGTGTAGCCTTGCATTATCCGAACGCCTCCACCCAGAAGCGCTCGACCGGAGGCTTCCCTAAAGTTGCGTCGTAAGTTCTTCGTTCCAGGAATAAGTTCGTTACGCGCGAGCCAATGCGAATGCGGTAGCGCGCCGTCGAGACGCCCCGATAGGAAGGTCCGAAGCCGCTGCGCTCGATGATTTCATCAACGCGGAACGAGCGTCCGTCGGGCCACATGATCGCAACCGGGTCGAACCTCCCCTCGTCGGTTATGCGCATGAAAACGTCGACGTAGCGCTTGTGCGCCCGTCTTCGTGTTCCGCTTGAATCTGTCACCCAATCTGCCGGCATGTCTGTTATTATCGAACATCAGTTCGAATTCTGGTAGCGAACAGACTGTGAAGATTAGAGGAGGTGCGAATGACGGATAGATTCTTGTCGGCAAAGTGCGAAACGACGGCTAACGATGTCGCGTCGCGCTACGACCTTTCGCAGATGTATCAATCTTCCAACAGAACTTACCTGTGCATTGATCTGAAATCCTTTTACGCTTCGGTGGAATGCATCGATCGCGGGCTCGACCCGTTTACTACCAACCTGGTTGTGGCGGATCCCGAACGCAGTGCCAACACTATTTGCCTTGCCATTACGCCGACGTTGAAGGCACGGGGCGTGAAGAACCGCTGTCGACTGCGCGACGTTCCCGATGGCATCGACTTCGTTTGCGCGGTACCGCGCATGAAGCGCTATATGGAGGTATCGGGGCATGTCGTTAACGCATATCGGCGGTTCGTTTCGTCTGATGACATGCATGTTTACTCAATCGATGAGTCGTTCATCGACGCCACGCCGTACTTAAAGCTCTATGGTGCGGACGGGCGCACATTCGCGAAGATGCTTATGCAGGCGGTGTTCGATCAAACGGGCATCACGGCCACGGCGGGTATCGGCCCGAACTTGCTTATGGCAAAGGTTGCGCTTGACGTGTGCGCCAAGCATGCGCCCGACGGCATTGGCCAGCTGGATGACGAGTCATGGCGTCGCGAGATTTGGTTTCATCGGCCCATCACCGACATATGGGGTGTTGGGCCGGGTACGGCGCGACGCCTGGCGAAGCACGGCGTGTTCGACCTGGCGGGCGTGTGCTCGCTGCCGAAGAAATCCATTCAGAAGGAGTTCGGCAAGAACGGCTTGTTCCTGCTTGACCATGCGTGGGGGCAAGAGCCGTGCACCATTTCCCAGGCGAAGAATTACCGGCGACGCGACCATTCCATCACGAACGGGCAGGTTCTTATGCGCGATTACGGTTTCGAAGAGGCGCAGACGCTTGTTCGCGAGATGGCGCTTTCGTCGTGCTTGGAACTTACCGAGAAGGGACTTGTTGCAACAAGCGTTGGGATTTGGGTGGGTTATTCCTCGTCGGGGGTAAGCCATCATGCGTGGGATCATGGGCGGGCGCCGACTTTGGGGGCGGGCGGCAGCGTGAAATTCCCAAGGGCTACCGATTCGGTGGCACAAACGACGGACGCGCTGTTGGATCTGTATTTGAAACACGTTGATCCGCGGATGGCAATTCGACGGGTGAACATCGCGCTTGGCGGTTTGTTTGATAAAGACGCCGTGCAGCCCACGCTTTTTGACGATATCGAGAGCGAAAGCAAGGAAGAGGCTGTTGCGCAGGCGATGGTTGCCGTGCGGGCGCGGTTCGGTAGGAATTCGGTGCTAACGGCCACCAGTCTTCTTCCTGAAGCGAACGGTCGCGAAAGGAACATGCAGGTAGGAGGTCATCGGGCATGATGATGAGCGTTGATCGGGCTCGGCGTGTGGCGCAGATCCCTTCGGTTGACGTGTGGAGCGGGATTTCCGAAGACGAACGCCAGTATCGGGCGCAGGTGCTGGACGACATCGCGAAGCGAGTTGCCGCCGAAGGGGTTCATCATGCGGTGCCAGTGGACGATCGCGGCAGGCAATTCATGCCGTTTGCAGCGTTGAAGGGGTTCGACGAGGTTATCGCGGAAGGGGAAGGCCAAGAGCGTGGCTGCGGCATGTAACGGGGCTGCGAGCCAAGGTTGTGAAGGTGGCGTGGGCAAAGCTGAAAACTCTTGCCATGAACGCAGGGGATGAGTAATATATCTTCTGCTGTTCAAGAGACAAGCAAGTCGCGAACAGCACTACATACATTGCGGGGTGGAGCAGTCTGGTAGCTCGCCGGGCTCATAACCCGGAGGTCGT
>OLNE01001382.1_pt1 | contig 17593 bp, 15 predicted proteins | sample 1672431 | NCBI WGS metagenome assembly OLNE01 (sample SAMEA3136685, study PRJEB25190) | human gut metagenome | reverse complement strand
TGCGGGATTTATGTCTCTCGTTGCCATCGCCCTCATCGTGGGTATGGCTTTCTGTATCGAGCGCATCATCTATCTGAGTCTCTCTGAAATCAACGCCAAGAAGTTGATGCAGGATATCGACCAGAAGGTGGCGGCGGGAGATGTGGAAGGGGCTAAGACGCTCTGCCGGAATACCCGCGGACCGGTGGCTTCTATCTGCTATCAGGGGTTGATGCATATCAGCGAGAGTCTTGATGACATCGAGCGCTCGGTGAGCGGATATGGTACCGTTCAGGCGGCTAACCTGGAGAAGGGTTGTTCCTGGATCAAACTCTTTATCGCTATGGCGCCATCGCTCGGATTCCTCGGAACCGTGATCGGTATGGTCATGTCGTTCGACCAGATTCAGCAGGCGGGCGATATCAGTCCTACTATCGTTGCTTCGGGTATGAAAGTGGCGCTCATCACTACCATCTTCGGTATCATCGTAGCCCTCATCCTTCAGGTTTTCTATAACTACATCCTTTCTAAGGTGGAGCACCTGACAAGCCAGATGGAGGAGTCGGCGGTTACTTTAATGGATATTATTGCCAAGAATAAATAAACGAAGAGAGAAATGGTTAAATTTCAATTTTCAAAGCAGAAGACGAAGTCGGCCGAAAAGATATCGCAGCAGGTGTTCTATATCATGATAGGACTGGCGGTGCTGGTTTTCGGTCTGTTCTTTTTGGTAGGCTACGATTTGCCTTTCGAAGAGAACCCCGACTTTAATGCGCCTCTCTTTACCGATGTGCTCATCCTGCTGATGTGGCTCTTCCTGATAGGAGGTACAGGTCTGGCAGTCTTTTCGATGATCAGAGATTATCGCAGCAGCAAGTCGGAGGCTGTAGTGAATGGCATTCCCGTGCGTCGCATCTTCCGCATCACATGGATCGGAACTTTGGCAGTTTTGCTGCTTACCTTCTTTTTGGGCGGTTCTGCTCCGATGCTCATCAATGGCGAGAATTATGCCGACTGGCTCTGGCTCAAGCTTTCAGATATGTTTGTCATCACATCGCTCCTGATGCTGGTGGCAGGAATCGGTGCCGTCTGTTTCGGTGCCACACGTTATATTCGGAAGAAAAACTAAAGTGAGTGCTTTGGGCTCTCTATTCTATAAATAAGGATTAAATATGCTGATTAGAAGGAAGCAACACGAAACCCCGGGACTGAATACCACATCTACAGCCGACATCTCGTTCATGCTGTTGATATTCTTCCTTGTCACCACATCAATGGATGTGGATAAGGGACTGTTGCGCCAACTCCCTTCACCTGAACCGCAGAAGAAGGAACAGCAACATTCGGTGGTAGACAAGGCTAACCTCATGGCGCTGCGCCTGACGGCTGGCGATACGCTTTTGGTCAACGATAAGCCGATGCAGGTGAGCCAGCTCAAGGAAGAAACCATCCGCTTTGTACACCGCCTGGGCAAGAAACATCTCATCTCTATTGAGAGTGACCGCGATGCCGACTATAATCTCTATTTCCAGATGCAGAATCAGCTGATGGAAGCATATAGCCAGCTACGCAACGAAACAGCCCAGAAGAAATATCACAAGGATTATGCCCTCTTGAACAATGACCAGAAAGAACAGGTGCGCAACATCTGTCCGCAGCGCATCACAGAGTCGTATGCCAACGCAATGACTCAAACCGACCAGCGTGTTGATGCCAATGCTGAAGAAAAGCAAGGGGAAGAAAAATCGGCAGAAACAGCTACTGAACAGCAGAAAGGAGGTAAACAATGATGAATTTTCATAAGAAATCGCATGAAGTGCCAGGGTTGAATACATCTTCTCTGCCAGACCTCATTTTCTCCGTACTGTTCTTCTTTATGATTGTTACCCACATGCGCCAGGTTACCTTGAAGGTAGACTGCCGTTTGCCACAAGGCAAGGAACTCACCCGCCTGACCAAGAAATCGGCGGTGAGCCATATTTATATAGGTAAGCCAACCAAAGAGATGCAGGCAAAGTATGGTACCGGTACCCAGATTCAGTTGAATGATAAGTTTGCTTCGGCTCCCGAAGTGATGGATTACATTTCGGCAGAAAAGAAGCGTATGTCGCCGGAAGACCAGAAGCTGATGACCGTATCAATCAAAGCAGACCAAGAGACAAAGATGGGTGTGATAACCGACGTAAAGCAGGCTTTGCGCCAGGCAAAAGCACTAAAAATCAGTTATTCTGCCACAGAAAAAGGAAAATAATATTAATTTATCATGTTTTTCTCTTAAAAAATTGCTTTTATTAATTTTTTGTATTATCTTTGCAAGCAAATTATTAGTATTATGTCAAAACAAATTTTAGATTCATTAGATAGGCAGATTCTGAAGCTGATTTCTCAGGATGCCCGTATTCCATTTTTGGAAGTGGCACGCGCTTGCAACGTGAGCGGTGCTGCCATTCATCAGCGTGTTGCTAAACTTACAAATCTTGGTATCATCAAGGGTTCACAATTCATCATTGACCCAGAAAAGATAGGTTACGAAACTTGTGCTTATATGGGACTCTATCTTAAGGAGCCTGAGAAGTTTGACCAGGTTGTAGAGGAGTTGAAGAAGATTCCTGAGGTTGTAGAGTGTCACTATACTACAGGCGGCTTTGATATGTTTATCAAGATTTACGCGCTGAACAACCACCATCTCCTGGAAATCATCCATGATAAGTTGCAGCCATTGGGATTGTCTCGCAGCGAGACCATCATCTCTTTCAATGCATCTATCAACCGTCAGCTTTCTATGCAGGATCTCAAGAGTTTCAACGATGATGAAGAGGAAACTGATGAGGAGGCTGCAGCAGAGAAATAAGATATAAAAAGAAAAAAAGCAGTAGCTCCCTGCGGGATTACTGCTTTCTATAAAGGGTGAGGAATGTGAACGGTAAGCCGTTTTCATTCCTCATTTCTTTTTCTGTCACTTCCCATTCTGCCGGATTGATTTTCGGAAAGAAGGTATCGGCATGTGCTGGTTCCTTTTCTACGATTGTGAGATAAAGCTTGTCTGCAAAAGGCAAAGCCTGTTCATATATGCTGGCTCCTCCGATGATGAAACATTCATCTGAAGCTTCTTTGCTTCCAACCTCTTCTTTGTTTCCAACCTCTTCTTTCCTTGCTGCCAGCGCTTCTTCCAGAGAGGTGTATACTTCGCACCCTGTTATCTGTTCTCTTGTCTTCGAGATAACAATATTACGACGGTTGGGTAAGGCTCCGTTAGGCAGCGACTCAAATGTCTTCCTGCCCATGATGATCGTATGTCCGGTTGTGAGCATACGAAATCGGGTCATGTCCGATGGGATGGCGTAGAGCAACCGGTTCTTGTACCCGATAGCTCTATGCACTTTGGATATACAGGCGATGATGCTGAGCATTTTTTATTTAGAATGTTAAGTGTTGAATTATTCATTCTTGCTGTAAACTGTTAACTATAAACAGCTCTCCCGTCCCGTGGCTGCTCTTGATCTTCCACTCCTGCGGATAGAGGTTGTTGGCACGGTTGCCAATGTTCTTTTCCCAGCCTATCGGAACCTGTCTGTAGGTTACCAGTACATAACCCTTAGGCGTATCGGCAGGCAGATTCACAGCCTCCTTGCGAAGGTAGCGGATGGCATCATCGTAGGATAACTCCACCTGTGGGAAGTGATCTTTGTTGAGCATCGTAGAGAGAGCGAGAGCCTGGTCGGGAATGAGACCCTTTCCCTTGTCTGTTCCCAGTTTCACACCTGCATGCAGCACCTTCAGGTTCTTTTCAGCCTGGTTGTAGATGTCTTTCCATCTGCCCGGAATGGCGTAAACCGTCTCGTTGCTCTCTCCAGGCATCCATTCCGTATCAGCCTTCAGCCAGCCGTCCGGAATCTCCGGTCCCTTTCCTTTAGCCACCTTCTTGTCTTTCTTCTTATCCTTCCTGTTCTCCTTGGCTGGTGAGCCGGCTTCCCATTCGGCCTCTTTCTTCAGAATCGCCATAAACAGACCTTCGCCTCGCGAAACGCCAGGAATAAATCGGTAAACAGGGAAGTCGGTGCCCGTGAGGTTGCGGGTGATGTTCCATGCATCTTCTACACCCTCCAGTGCCATCACTTCAGCGCCAAGTTCTTCGCATATCCAGTCCACGTTCTCCTCATCTTCGTGCGCATTGAAGGTGCAGGTAGAGTAAATCAGGATACCGCCTGGCTTCAGACAGTTCCAGATATCCGATACGATTTCGCGCTGCAGCTGCCAGCAGTTGTTCACATTCTGGGTACTCCATTCGCCGATAGCCCCTTCATCTTTGCGGAACATTCCTTCGCCGGAGCAGGGAACATCGGTAAGAATCACATCAAACTGCAACTTAGATTTCTTGTAATCGCGGGGATAGTTGTTGGTAACAATCATATCCGGATGACCGAACTTCTGTACGTTTTCGGCAAGAATCTGTGAGCGGGTGCGCATCGGTTCGTTGCTGAAGAGCAAACTCCCTTCCGGCAAGGCAGCCCTTACGGCTGTTGACTTTCCGCCAGGGGCAGCACAGAGATCCAGCATCATCACCGGTTCTTTTACGTACTGTCGGATAGCCATATCTACAAACATAGATGAGGCTTCCTGTACATAATATAAGCCGGCATGCAGCAGCGGATCGAAGGTGAATCCGGGACGCGTAGAGAGATAACGTCCGGTTTCCGGACACCAGGGAACCGGTTCGCCATCAGCATCCTTGCATTTAAAAGGATTGATGCGGATACTGGTTGGTGCCTCCTCTTCAAGGATAGCATGCTCCAGACGCTGATACAGCTTTTCGCCCATCAGTGCCTGCGTATATGTTCTGAAATCTTCAGGTAATGTCTTCATTCTGTTTCTTTTTCTTTAATTTGTTTGCAAAAATAAGAAATTTTTCGTTTCTTTGCAACTAAATCGCGAAGAGATGCGTCTAAGAAGCAGAAATTTTTCAAATAACAAGGTAAAACAGTAAAAAATAATGATATGAAGAAAGCAATATTGGCATTAGCGCTCGTTATGAGCATCGGAGCCACCCAAGTGTCTTTGGCGTCTTCTGCTCCAAAACATCGTTATCATCCAACTACCCAACAGGTAGATTCAAAGGCTGCTCCTGCATCTGCCGCACAGCCATCTGCTTCGAAGGATAAAGACGACGAGGCGTTGGAGGCTTATTCTGATACAACCAGTACAGATTCGGCCAACTATGATGATTATGATGAGAATGATAATAAGTCTGTTCATTCTAGATACAGTTTAGACAACTATGATGATCCGTTCGATTTCATCGGTTCGGTATTTGGTGGCGGAGCGCTGGCTGTTATGATCATCTTCTGTATCATCTTCGGTCTGCTGTTTGTCTTTGCTCCGCTGATCATCGTATTTCTGGTTATCAGATATCTGATTCGCCGCCACAACGACCGGATGAAACTGGCGGAGATGGCGATGGAGAAGGGCATCAATGTTCCGGAAAGCGACCGGCCGATAGACAAGCAGAGCGATGAGTATCTGGTAAAGCGTGGATTGAGAAATGCCTTCCTGGGAGCCGGTTTGTGCGCCATGTTTGCCTGGTGGGATGCTGATTTCCTGGCTGGCATCGGAGCCCTGGTCTTCTTCTATGGCATCGGTCAGACTGTTATCGGCTCGCTTCCTGCCATCAAGGACTGGTGGAAGAACCGTCATGGCGATCAGGGCACAGGTTATAATGGAACTCCGGTATAAAAATCAAACAACAATTATTAGTTAATATATAGTGGAAAAGTTATCCGATATTTCTCTCGTCACGAAGGTGGTGATGCTTCATGACCGCAAGTCGTTCGACTTGCTGGTCAGGAAGTATCAGTCACCCATTCGAGGGTTCTTCCTACGGCAGACGCTGGGGGATGCGCAGCTGAGTGACGACTTGGCGCAGGATACCTTTGTGAAGGCTTATACCCATCTGTCGGGTTTCAGGGGTACAGCCAGCTTTTCCACTTGGCTTTATCGTATCGCCTATAATGTGTGGTATGATTATACCCGCAGTTATAAGGAAACGCAGGATATCGATACGCCGGCGGTTGCCCGACAGAATGCGCAGGGAGTGAATACCGGACTGAAGATGGATTTACTCAATGCCCTGCGGATATTGAGCGAGAACGAACGTACATGCATCACGCTGCAGCTGATGGATGGTCTCTCTATAGATAAGATTGCAGAGGTGACGGGAATGGCGCAAGGCACCATTAAGTCGCATCTCTCTCGTGGAAAACAGAAACTTGCAAGTTACTTAAAAAAGAATGGTTATGACCGATAAGATAAATGATAAGAAGTTGGAGAGCATGAAAGGGGAACCGTTGGCTCCTCAGGATGAAGAACTCTTACAGATGTTCTTTTCCGATTGCCAGATGTCAGAGATTCCTGATGACGGATTCTCCGACAGGGTGATGCAGGCCTTGCCGGCTTTACCCGAAACTGGTACAGCGATGTCGCTGGTTAAGCGCCAGCGTCTGGAACATTTATGGACGGCAGCCTGTGTGGCAGCAGGCATTATCATAGCAGTAGTCTGTCAGGGATGGGAGCAGATTCAGGGATGGCTTTTCTCTATGAAGATAGATTTCCTCCTTTCCGGTTCGCGTGTTCTTACGCATGTGGCAGATTCCATCGCCCACTCTCAGAATCTCCTGATGGTGCTGGCTGGCTTCGTTGTCCTCATCATGGTTTGGGGATATAATGAACTGGCTGATGCACGTCAGTAGGCTTCTTCCCTGATATCAATTGTATGAATGATCAACTCTTTCTATTAGCAGAATAGTTTTTAGTGCTAATAGAAAGAGTTTTTTATTACTATAAATATCATCTTTATGTTCTTGAAATCTCCGTTCATCGACGCTGAACGGACATTCAACGTCGCTGAACGGACATTCAACGTCGCTGAACGGACATTCAGCGTCGATGAACGAAGATTTAATATTGCTGAATATAGAAAAACAAATAGGTGCTGCTACTTTTTCAGTAGAGCACCTATGCTTATGATATCGGTTTCTAAAACAATTTATAGGTAGTGCGTAGCACTTTGAACTCGGTTCGGCGGTTCAGCTGGTTGCAGATTTCCTGATGCTCCTTGCTCTGCTTCAGGATAAATTCTTCGTTGAGCACATCGCCTTCCTTGAGCCAAGGATACTTCACGGTGAGTTTCTTGCGCACATTCTTCGGCTTCTCCTTGCCGTAGCCCACAGGGGTGAGGCGCTCTTTCTCTATGCCGTGTTTTATCAGATAGTCTACTACCGATTGGGCGCGGCGCAGAGACAGATGCTTGTTATATTCGCTGTTTCCCTTGTAGTCGCAATGGGCGCTGAGTTCGATGGTAACGTGCGGGTTCTCTTTCAGCAGCGTTACCAGCTGGTCGAGGGCTGTTGTACTGGCTTCGGTAAGGGTTGCCTTGTCGAAATCGTAGAAGATGTTGTCGATGAGTACAGGGGCTGTGATGGAAGCCAGCGGGAACTGGAGCACGTATTCCTTACTCTCTTTGGCTGAATCAACCCGAAGTTCTTCCTTGTGGTTGAGGTAGCCTTTGCAGGATGCCATCACCAGGTAGTCGACATGCGGATTGATAGGGAGGACAAACGAACCGTCGCCCTTGACGGATAGTTTCCTGTTCGTTCCGTCGTTGCCTACGATTCTGACCTCTGCGGCAGGCAGTTCATAACCGTCTTTCTCGTAAACCCATCCCTTCATTGTGGTAACAATCTCCGGATTCTCGAAGGAGTAGATATGATCGTAGCCTCTTCCGTCTTTTCTGTTAGAGCAGAAGAAACCCTGGTTGTGGAGACCCTCGAAAGTCATTCCGAAGTCATCGGCTTCTGTATTCAGCGGATAGCCGGGGTGGGTGAGTTCATATTTCCGGGTGATGGAATTCACTTTGGCGATATAGATGTCGAGTCCGCCCATTCCCACATGACCGTTGCTGCTGAAGTAGAAGTCGCCGTTAGGACGGAAGGTAGGGAACATCTCATCGCCTGGTGTGTTGATAGGTTCGCCCAGGTTCTCTACGCCGCCCAGTCCGGCAGGAGTGATGCGGACTCGCCAGATGTCGAGTCCGCCCTTTCCGCCCGGCATGTCTGATACGAAATAGAGCCATTCGCCATCAGGGGAGATGGCTGGATGGGCAAAACAGCTGAGTGTATCTTTGCTGATTTCCAGATTTGTAGGCTTGCTCCAGGCTGCATCCGAGCGGTTGGAGGTTACTATCTGGGCTAAGCGGGGCGAAGTGGGATCGGTGGCACACTGGGTGAGGTACATCTGCTTGCCGTCTGGGGTAAAGCAGCATGCGCCCTCTTCGTAGTCGGTATTGAGACCGGTTCCGATGGCTTCCGGCTTGCTCCATTTGCCTTTGTCGTTCTTTTCAGAGAAGAAGATGTCGGCAGATTTCGTTCCCGTCACTCCGTTCAGGTCGCTGCCCTGGGCTTCGTTGCGGGTTGAGGTGAAATAGAGCTGACTGTTGTCATCGCTGAGAAACATCGGCGAATAGTCGTCTCTTCGGGAGTTGAAAACATCCATCCGCTTTACCTTGTACCGGCTTCCTTTCTTCTTCCAGACTGGGGCTTTCTGTGCCGATTCGAGTCCGTTCTTTACCAGCACGTTGTTGGGCATGGAATCGAGCAGGAATTCGAATTCCTTGGCAGCCTGTCTGTAACTTCCGTTCTTCAGGAGAAGCCGTGCGTAAGCCAGGCGGTCGTTGAGGTCTGCCTGCTTGTATCGGATGGCATTGCTGTAGGCTGCCAGTGCCTTCGGCGTACTGTTGATTTTATCATAGCAGCGTGCCATCTTCAGAGCCACCTTGCCCCGGGCAGCCCGCTCTTTGGTAGGTGTCTTGGTGTACACCTTTTTATATTGGGTTGCCGCATCGTAGTATTCGCCTAAAGAAAGATGCTTATCTGCTTTCTTCAGGTTCTGTTCAATGCCGCAACTTATCAGAAAGAGGCAGCTGATTGCTGTTATGATTTGATAAAATCTTATTTGTTTCATATTGATTTACATCTGCGAGAATGGCTGACGATATTGGCAGCCTGCCTTCCAGTTGCTGCAGCCATAGGCGGTCTTGCCCTTGATGATGACGCCCTTTCCGCAGAGCGGACATGGTTTGCCAACCATTGGGTCGGCAGCTGGAGCCGGCTGAGCAGGGGCATTCTGAGAATCTGTATTCTGTGCTGCTGCCTTATCGGCTTTCTTGGCAGGAGCCTTTCGGGCAGCCGGTTTCTTCTTGAGGTCTTCCTCTGTCATGATGGTCACTCTCCGGTTGCTGTTGTCTGACAATACATCGATGACAATCTTGTTGATCTGTTCTTTCAGTCCGTTGATGAAGTCGGCAGGATCGTAGGTCTTGTGCTCGATGTCGCGGAGCTTCTTCTCCCAGATACCGGTCAGCTCGCAACTCTTCAGCAGTTCCTCATGGATGGTGTCAATGAGTTCGATGCCTGTCTGGGTTGCCATCAGATTCTTGCGCTGGCGACGGATGTAGTGGCGCTTGAAGAGGGTCTCGATGATGCCGGCACGGGAGGATGGTCGGCCGATTCCGTTCTCCTTCAATGCTGCACGAAGTTCTTCGTCTTCTACGAATTTACCGGCTGTCTCCATCGCACGCAGCAGGGTTGCCTCGGTATAATACTTAGGTGGCGTGGTCCATTTCTCCGTCAGGGTAGGCTGATGTTCTCCCGATTCGCCTTTTGTGAAGGATGGGAGGGTTCTTTCTTCTACCACTTCCTTCTTGGCGCCGTTTCCTGAGTCTGCGTTTCCGTTGGCGTTATCTGCATCGTCGTCATCGGCATTCTTCGTATCCTTGGCATAGACTACTCGCCAGCCCGGTTCGAGAATCTCCTTACCGCTTACCTTGAACTCTATCTTCTCCGGTTTGGGTCCGTCTTCGTTGATGACTTCGCCCAATACGGTGGTGGTAGAGAATTTACAGTCCGGATAGAACACGCTGATGAATCGCTTGGCGATGAGATCATAGACATTCGCCTCCATATCGGTGAGTCCGGTTGGCGGAACTCCGGTTGGGATGATGGCGTGGTGATCGGTTACCTTGCTGTTATCGAATACCTTCTTGCTCTTCGGCAACTTCTTGCCGGTGGCTGCGAGTTGCTGGATGAGTGGGAGGTATTTCTGCTGACTGGCTATCTTTGCCTGGCTCACACCGTTCAGAATCTGCGGACATTTCGGATAGATATCGTCGGTCAGGAACTGGGTATCTACACGAGGATAAGTGGTGTACTTCTTCTCGTAGAGACTCTGGATGAGCTTCAGCGTAATATCGGCAGAGTAGGCAAACTTCTTGTTGCAATCCACCTGCAGTGAGGTGAGGTCGTAGAGATGAGGTGGCGCCTCGTTTCCCTTTTTCTTGCTTACATCCGTAACGGTGAAGGGTTTGCCGGCGATGGTGCTGAAAGCCTTCTCGCCTTCCTCTTTGCTGGTAAACTTGCCGCTGGTTGCCGTAAACTGGGTGTCGCGATAGATGGTGGCGAGTACCCAGTAAGGTTCGGAAACGAAGTTGTCGATTTCCTTCTGGCGGTTTACGATGAGGGCAAGGGTAGGGGTCTGCACCCGGCCGATGCTGAGCACCTGTCGATTCTGTCCATATTTCAATGTGTAAAGTCGGGTAGCGTTCATGCCGAGAATCCAGTCGCCGATGGCACGGGAAAGTCCGGCAAGATAGAGTGACTGATATTCCCCCTGGTCTTTCAGTTCCTGGAAGCCCTGCTTGATGGCTTCATCGGTCATGGAAGAAATCCACAATCTCTTGACGGGGCATTTCGCCTGCGCTTTCTGCATCACCCATCTCTGGATAAGCTCTCCTTCCTGTCCGGCGTCACCGCAGTTGATGATGGTGTCGGCAGCCTGCATCAGTTTCTCGATGGTAGCAAACTGCTTCTTGATGCCTTCATCGTTGATGAGCTTGATACCGAATCGCTGTGGAATCATCGGCAACGCCGAAAGACTCCAATGTTTCCACATCGGAGTATAATCATCCGGTTCCTTCAGCTCACAAAGGTGGCCGAAGGTCCATGTTACTTGGTAACCATTACCTTCCATATAACCGTCGCGTGCCGTGGTAGCCCCGATGATTCGGGCGATATCCTTAGCCACACTCGGTTTCTCTGCTATACAAACTATCATGTTTTATTCTTATTTCTGTTTGCAAAGGTACAATAAAATAATGAGAAAGCCATCATTTCAGCTCCTTTTTCTCATGGCAGAGAATAAAAAAGCCCCGTAAGGCTTGGGCCTTACAGGGCGTATTTTATATAAATCTGCGTGCGATTACTCGTACTCCTGCCAGCTCTTGATCTGAAGCTGATCCTGGCTCAATGTGCAGAATGCCTCGATGAAGGCTGAAGCCAGACGGGCATTGGTGAACAGAGGAATGTTGTGGTCGATGGCGCCACGACGGATTCTGTAACCATTGGTCAACTCACGCTTGGTGTGATTCTTAGGGATGTTGACGATGAGGTCGAACTTGTGGTCGGCAATCATCTGCATCACGTTAGGAAGATCCTTTTGATCCTCATCAGGCCATCCTACGGCTGTAGCCTTCACGTTGTTCTCGTTGAGGAACTTCGCTGTACCGGCTGTAGCATAGATGGTGTAACCGTTCTTCACCAGCGCCTGTGCAGCATCGAGCAGAGAAGCCTTCTCCTTGGCACCACCGCTTGAAAGCATGATGCCCTTGTCCTTAGAAGGAATCTTGTAGCCGGTAGCAATCAATGAGTTGAGCAATGCCTCTTCGAAAGTATCACCCATACAGCCTACCTCACCGGTAGAACTCATATCCACACCCAAAACTGGGTCGGCGTTCTGCAAGCGGGCGAATGAGAACTGGGATGCCTTCACACCCATACGGTCGATATCGAAAGCAGACTTATCCGGTTTCTGATATGGAGCATCGAGCATGATGCGGGTAGCCGTTTCGATGAAGTTGCGCTTCAATACCTTGCTTACGAATGGGAACGAACGGGATGCACGGAGGTTACACTCGATTACCTTTACATCACGACCCTTAGCCAGGTACTGGATATTGAAAGGACCAGAGATGTTGAGCTCCTTGGCGATGGCACGTGAAATCTTCTTGATCTGACGGGCTGTAGCGAAGGAAATCTGCTGGGCAGGGAAGGTCATGGTGGCATCACCAGAGTGAACGCCTGCATACTCTACGTGCTCTGAAATACCATACTCTACAATCTCACCGTTCTGGGCAACACCATCGAACTCAATCTCGTTGGTCTCTGTCATAAACTGAGAGATAACTACTGGGTATTCCTTAGAAACCTCAGAAGCTGCCTCCAGGAAGCGACGCAACTCATCATCATCGTGGCAAACGTTCATGGCTGCACCGGAAAGAACGTAGGAAGGACGAACGAGAACAGGATAGCCTACCTCGTCGATGAACTTCTGGACATCCTCCATTGATGTGAGGGCGCTCCACTTAGGCTGGTCGATACCCAACTTATCGAGCATGGCAGAGAACTTACCGCGGTTCTCGGCACGGTCGATGTTGACAGGAGATGTACCCAGAATTGGCACAGACTGGCGATGAAGCTTCATAGCCAGGTTGTTTGGAATCTGACCACCCACAGAAACAATCACACCACGTGGTGACTCCAGGTCGATGACATCGAGTACACGCTCGAATGAAAGCTCATCGAAGTAGAGACGGTCGCACATATCGTAGTCGGTAGATACGGTCTCCGGGTTGTAGTTGATCATGATTGACTTGTAACCCAACTTGCGGGCTGTATTGATGGCGTTTACTGAACACCAGTCGAACTCTACGGAAGAACCGATGCGGTAAGCACCCGAACCGAGAACGATGACAGACTTCTCGTTCTTGTAGTAGTTGATGTCGTACCCCTCTACAGCGTATGTCATGTAGAGATAGTTGGTGAGGTCAGGATGCTCGCTTGCCACAGTAGGGATGCGCTTTACGGCAGGAAGAATGTTCAGCTTCTTGCGCAGGGCACGAACAGCCAGCACCTCCTTCTCCATGTTGGTATCTTTGGTCTTCAATACGAAGCGGCCAATCTGGAAGTCAGAGAAGCCCAATACCTTAGCCTCGCGCAATACCTCGGCAGGAATCTCCTCCAGAGTATTATATTCAGAAAGCTTGTGCTTGTAATCTACGATATTCTTCATGCGCTCGATGAACCAAGGATCAATCTTGGTCAACTCCTCGATGCGCTCGATGGTGTAACCTTCCTCCAAAGCCTGGGCGATGGCGAAGATACGGAGGTCGGTAGGGTTAGAAAGTTCCTCATCCAAGTTATTAAACTTGGTGTGGTCGTTGCCTACGAAACCGTGCATTCCCTGACCAATCATACGGAGACCCTTCTGGAGCATCTCCTCGAATGAACGGCCGATAGACATGATTTCGCCTACAGACTTCATGGAAGAACCAATCTTGCGGCTTACACCGGCAAATTTGGTAAGGTCCCAACGAGGAATCTTACAGATCATATAGTCGAGTGATGGAGCCACATAAGCTGAGTTAGGAGTACCCATCTCACCAATCTGGTCGAGCGTATAACCGAGGGCAATCTTGGCAGCAACGAAGGCGAGCGGATAACCGGTAGCCTTAGATGCGAGGGCAGAAGAACGGCTCAAGCGAGCATTGATCTCGATGATACGGTAGTCGTTGGTCTCAGCGTTGAAAGCATACTGGATGTTGCACTCACCCACGATGTTGAGGTGACGGACGCACTTCACGGCGATGTCCTGCAACATCTTCACCTGCTCGTCGGTAAGAGAACAGGTTGGGGCCACAACGATAGATTCACCTGTGTGAATACCCAGTGGGTCGAAGTTTTCCATAGAGGCAACGGTGAAGCAACGGTCGTTAGCATCACGGATGCACTCGAACTCAATCTCCTTCCATCCCTTCAGGCTCTCCTCAACAAGCACCTGAGGTGCGAAAGTGAAGGCAGATTCAGCAATCTCCTTAAACTCCTCTTCGGTCTTGCAGACACCAGAACCGAGACCACCCAGCGCGTAGGCAGAACGGATCATGATAGGGTAGCCGATGTTGCGTGCCGCAGCCACAGCCTCCTCCATGTTCTCGCAAGCGTGGCTTACAGGAACCTTGAGGTCAACCTTGTTAAGCTCCTTTACGAAGAGGTCGCGGTCTTCCGTGTTCATGATAGCCTCTACCGAAGTACCCAACACATCCACACCGTACTCCTTGAGCACACCGTTGAGGTAAAGTTCTGTACCAACGTTCAAACCCGTCTGTCCACCCCAAGCCAGCATGATGCCGTCTGGGCGCTCCTTCTTGATAATTTCAGTTACAAAAAAAGGTGTCACCGGCAAGAAATAAACCTTGTCAGCAATACCTTCACTTGTCTGAATTGTAGCAACGTTTGGATTAATGAGGACGGAACTAATACCCTCCTCGCGCAAAGCCTTGAGAGCCTGCGAACCGGAATAGTCAAACTCACCTGCCTGGCCGATCTTCAAAGCACCGGAACCCAGAACGAGGACTTTCTTAAGCTGTTTCTTCATCATTAAATATAACTATAAGTTTGTTCTTTATATGCCTTGGTATTTATGTTTTTAGCAACTAAACTGCATTTGCGTTAGTTCACAAATGGTAGACACACTATTTCTAGATGCAAAGTTACGCTATTTATTTGATTATTCCAAATTTTCTGCAATTCTTTACAGTTAAATAACATCAAATCTCATAATTTCTTCCCTAAAATCTTTTATTATTACTATTTTTTTGTTACTTTTGCAGCGGCTTTTAGTCATGTAGAAAAAGAATAAACAAATAGCAAACAAGATAAATATAACAACAATGAAAGTCGGATTATTCGTCCCTTGTTATGTGGATGCCCTTTACCCTGAAGCGGGTGTGGCTACATACAAGTTGCTTAAGCATTACGGACTAGACGTGGGTTATCCCGAAAAACAGACTTGCTGCGGCCAGCCAATGGCTAATGCCGGTTTTCAGGACAAGTCGGAGAAGGTCATAGAGACATTTGATGAGCTGTTCAAGGATTACGATTATATCGTAGCTCCTTCAGCCTCATGTGCTGCTTACGTAAAGGTGTATTATCCTAAAATCCTTGAGGGTAAGCACGAGTGTATTTCCTCAAAGAAAATCATGGATGTTGTGGAGTTCCTTCACGATGTGCTGAAGGTGGATCATGTTCCGGGCAAGTTCCCGCATGTGGTGAGTGTACACAACAGTTGCCACGGTGTGCGTGAACTGGGATTGTCATCTCCTTCTGAGCGCCACATCAAGCCTTTCAACAAAATCATTGACTTATTAAATATGGTGGAAGGTATTACCATCCACGAACCGGAGCGTAAGGATGAGTGCTGCGGATTCGGCGGTATGTTCTCTATTGAGGAACCTGCCGTTTCTACCCGTATGGGCGAGGACAAGATCAAGCGCCACATGGCTACAGGTGCTGAGTATGTAACGGGTCCGGATTCTTCCTGCCTGATGCACATGGCGGGAATCGCCAAGAAGGAGAAGATGCCGATCAAGTTTATTCATGTTGTTCAAATATTAGCTGCAGGACTATGAGTACAGAACATTCCAAGAGAGCTGCGAAGTTTACGCAGAATGTAGAGAAGACCACCTGGCACGATGCTACCTTCTGGTCTGTTCGTCAGAAAAGAGATAGAATGGCGCAGGGACTTCCTGAGTGGGAAGATCTCCGCGAGCATGCGTCTGAAATCAAGATGCACACGATTACCCATCTTGCCGATTATCTCGATATGTTTTCCAAGAATCTGGAGAGCCGCGGGGTAAAGGTTCACTGGGCAAAGGATGCGCAGGAATTCAATGAGATTGTGCTCGGTATTCTGAAAGACCATAACGTGAAGAAGATGGTGAAGTCGAAGTCGATGCTCACCGAGGAGTGCGAGATGAATCCTTATCTGGAGCAGCACGGCATTGACGTGGTAGAGACCGACCTGGGTGAGCGTATCATCCAGCTTCTGGGTCAGAAGCCTAGCCATATCGTGATGCCTGCCATCCACCTGAAGCGTGAGGAGGTAGGTAAGATGTTCGAGGAGAAGGGTATCTCCAAGGAAATCGGCAACTACGATCCTACTTACCTGACCCGCTGTGCCCGTCATCATCTCCGCGACCAGTTTATGGAAGCTGGAGCAGGTATGACCGGATGTAACTTCGGTGTAGCTGCTACCGGCGATTGCGTTGTTTGCACCAATGAGGGTAATGCGGATATGACTACTTCCATGCCTAAGCTCCATATCGTAGCGATGGGTATTGAGAAACTGGTTCCTGATTATAAGTCATTGGCTGTATTCCAGCGTCTGCTTTGCCGCTGCGGAACCGGTCAGCCTACCACCGCCTTCACTTCTCATTTCCGCCAGGCTCGTCCGGGTGCCGAGATGCATGTGGTGCTGGTGGATAATGGCAGAAGCGATATTCTCGCCGATAAGGACCACTGGCAGACTTTGAAATGCATGCGTTGCGGAGCCTGCATGAATACCTGTCCGGTTTATCGTCGTTCAGGCGGTTACAGTTACACCTATTTTATACCGGGTCCTATTGGTGTGAACCTGGGTATGCTGAAGAATCCTCAGAAGTACAGCGACAATGTTTCTGCCTGCACCTTGTGCTTGTCTTGCGACAATGTCTGTCCTTCCAAGGTAGGACCTGGTTCGCAGATTTACGTATGGCGCCAGAGTCTGGAGAAGTTGGGCAAGGCAGATCCTGTGAAGAAGGCGATGTCGAATGGTATGAAGTATCTCTTTGACCGTCCTGCGCTCTACACCACAGCCCTGAAGTTTGCTCCGCTTGTCAATCTGGTTCCTGAATGCTGTACGCACTTCAGCAATTGGAATGCCTGGGGCATCGGTCACGCCATGCCTGAGTTTGCCAAGAAGAGTTTTCATCAATTATGGAAGGAGGGAAAAGTAAAATGAAGAAAGAAGATTTCCTGAACAAGTTGCGCAAGAATACGCATGTTCAATTCGATATGCCTGCCGTAGATGTAAAGGGTATCCAGTATGAGGATACGCTGAAACAGTTTATTGAGATGACGGAATCGGTAGGTGGCCATGTGATAGAAGCGAAGGAGGGTGAGAGTCTGGATGAGCTGGTGAAGAAGGCTTATCCGGAAGCCAAGGTCTTTGCCTCTCATCTGCCAGAAATCACGATTGCCCAGAAGAATCCTGATACGGTGACTGAGGCTAATGACCTGAATGGTACTGATGTGGGTATTGTTCGTGGTGAAGTGGGTGTTGCCGAGAATGGCTGCGTCTGGATTCCTCAGACCATGAAGGAGAAAGCGGTGCTTTTCATCTCGGAATACCTTGTGATATTCCTCGAAAAAGAGAAGATTGTGAACAATATGCATGAGGCTTATGCCCGTATTGAGATGGATCCGAAGTACAATTTCGGTATTTTCATCAGTGGTCCTTCCAAGACTGCCGATATCGAGCAGGCTCTGGTTATGGGTGCGCAAGCTGCTCGTGGTGTGACAGTTATACTCTTGTAAAAGGCAGAAATCCCGAAACTCACTATCGTGTGAATTTCGGGATTTCTCTTGTATGCTCGGCATGAGCTTATTCTAATGGGTGCAAGTCCCTAACGAGCCCT
>OLNE01001376.1_pt1 | contig 17656 bp, 13 predicted proteins | sample 1672431 | NCBI WGS metagenome assembly OLNE01 (sample SAMEA3136685, study PRJEB25190) | human gut metagenome | reverse complement strand
GTGCGCGAGGAAGCCGATGAAGTAGCCGCGGCGCTCAAAGACGGTACCAATGTTGAGGAAGAACTTGGCGATCTGCTGTTCGCGTGCGTCAACGTGACGCGGCTGAGCGGGTTCGATTCCGAACAGGCGCTGCGCATGGCTACTCAAAAATTTATGGACAGGTTTACGCGCATGGAACGCGCGATACTTGACGACGGCAAGCAATTGTCGGCGATGACCCTTGAGGAAATGGATAAATACTGGGATCGAATCAAACATTAATTTTCAGGGAGGAAATTTTACTATGAATAAGACCGATTTTATCACCGAAGTAGCCCGCAAGGCTAACGTGACCAAGGCCGAGGCGGAGCGCGTAATGAGCGCGTTTGAGGATGTAGTGGTATCCGCGCTGAAGGCTGACGACAAGGTACAGCTGACCGGCTTTGGCGTATTCGAGAGCAAGTCCCGCGCCGCCCGCACCGTGCGCAACCCCGCGACCGGCGAGATGATGGACATCGCTGCGACGCGCGTGGCTTCGTTCAAGGCCGGCAAGCGCCTCAAGGATGCTATCGGCGCGGAGTCCGACGCGGAATAAGCATCGGCTGTGTAATAATATGTGGGGCGGTTTGCTTTCGCGGGCGCGACGGCTCACCGCCCCTTCGGCGTACATACGGATAATTTGTCATAAGTAAGGTGTTTTGGAGGTCTTTTAATGGCAAGGGGTAAGGACAAGAACAAGGAGCAGGAGCAAAATAAGGGCGCAACCGAGTCCATGCGGCTGGATAAATACCTCAAGGTATCGCGCATAATCAAGCGCCGCACAGTGGCGGGCGAGGCGTGCGACGGCGGCCGCGTGCTGATAAACGGCAATGAAGGCAAGCCCGGCGCGCAGATCAAGGTGGGCGATAAGCTGGAGGTTCACTTTGGCGCGCGCCGCATGGTTTACGAGGTGGTCACGCTGTCCGAACACGTGCTCAAGTCCGACGCAAACGGCATGTACAGGCTGATAAGCGACGGGACGGACGAGCAATGAGCGCAAACTGTTATGCAATAATCGCGGCCGCCGGTATGGGCAGCCGCATGGGATTGGGCTATAACAAGGCATACATGCCGCTGGACGGCCAGCCGGTGCTTTTGCGCACGCTGGACACGCTGATGAATAGCGGCCTGTATGCGGGCGCGGTAATCGTGATACGTCCGGACGAGCGCGCTCAGGTGGAAGATATGCTTTCCGGCTGCAATTGGCACGTGATACTCGCAGACGGCGGCGATACGCGCCAGGCAAGCGTAAGAAACGGCCTTGCCGCACTGCCTGAAGAATGCAGGTACGTGGCCGTGCACGACGCGGCGCGCCCCTTCGTGACGCGGCATATATTGAAAGAAACGCTCAAGTCCGCAATCGAATACGGCTCGGGCGTGGCCTGCACCAAAGTCACCGATACGATAAAGCAGGTTGATGATAACGGCATAGTGCATACGCTAAATCGCGACAGCCTGCGCGCGGTGCAGACGCCGCAGGTGTTTGAAAAGAGCCGCTTAATCGCAGCGCACGAATGGGCGCATGAAAACGGCATAAGCGCGACCGACGACAGCGCGCTTGTCGAAATGAAGGAAGGGAGCGTGCATCTGGTGGCGACTGAAGATGGAGCGCTCAATATAAAGCTGACCACGCCCGCCGATATTGATCGGATTAAGAAGCAGCCGACTCTGCGAACCGGCATGGGCTATGACGCGCATCGGCTGGTCGAGGGGCGCAAGCTGATACTGTGCGGCGTGGACGTGCCTTACGAGCGCGGACTGCTGGGGCATTCGGATGCGGATGTGGCTACCCATGCGCTGATCGACGCGCTGCTGGGTGCGGCGGGACTGGGCGACATTGGCCGCATGTTTCCCGACAGCGATATGCAGTTTAAGGACATAAGCTCGATAAAGCTGCTGCGTGCGGCTGTTAAGCGCATAAACGACGCGGGCATTAGCATAAACAACTGCGACATAACGATAGTGGCCCAGCGCCCCAAGCTTCTGCCCTATATAGATAAGATGCAATCCACGCTCGCGGACGCGATGGGCATTGACAAATCCCGTGTGAACGTAAAGGGCAAGACCACCGAAGGCATGGGATTTGAAGGTACGGGTGAGGGCATGTCGGCCTACTGCGCCGCCAGCGTGATCGTGTGCGAATGAGCCAAAGGGCGAAGCCCGGATGGAGGAAATATATGAATACACTGATAGACAACGTGCGCCTATGGACGGGCGAAAACGCGATTGACGACGCGTGCATACAGATAAAGGATACGCGCATAGCCTATGCCGGGGCGCGCGCGGCTGCACCCGAATTTGCGGCGGATACCACCATCGACGGCAAGGGCGGCATAGCCCTGCCCGGTCTGGTCAACGCGCATACGCACCTGCCCATGACGCTGGTGCGCGGCGTGGGTACCGACCTGCCGCTGATGGACTGGCTGCACAAAATCTGGCCGCTCGAGGACAAGCTCACGCCCGAGCTTATGCGCATAGGTACTCAGATGAGCTGCATCGAGGCGCTGCGCACCGGCACGACCTGCTTTGCCGATGCGTACATGATGAGCGAAACCATCGCCCAGACCGTGGCCGACGCGGGTATGCGCCTTAACATATGCCGCATGATGACCGGCGAAACCGCCCCCGAAAAAATGGCCGAGCAGCGCGCGCTGTTCAGCCACTTCAACGGCGCGGCGGGCGATCGCGTGCGCGTGTACATCGGCCTGCACGCCGAGTATACGTCCGATGAAAGTCTGGTGCGCGATCTGGCCAGCCTCGCGGGCGAGCTGGGCACCGGACTGCACGTACACGTAAGCGAAACCAAGTCCGAGGTAGAGGAATGCCGCGCGCGCCGAAACGGCCGCTCGCCGGTGCGCTATCTTGCGGATGCGGGCGCGTTCGATGTGCCCGCGCTTGCGGCGCACTGCGTCTGGGTGGACGAGGACGACATGGACATACTCAAGCAAAAGAATGTAACGCCGGTGCATAACCCGGTCAGCAATCTGAAGCTGGCCAGCGGCATCGCGCCCATCGAGCGTATGCGCGAAAAGGGAATCAACGTGGGGCTGGGCACCGACGGCGCGGCCAGCAATAACACGATGGATATGTTCGAGGAACTAAAACTCACCGCCATACTCCAAAAGGGCGCGACGCATGTCGCAACCGCCATGCCTGCCGCCGAAGCGCTGAAAATATCCGCGCAAAACGGCGCGCGCGCGCTGGGCTTTAACGACGTGGGCGAGATTAAGGCCGGCAACCGCGCCGACATAGTGCTGATCGGCAACGCCAATCCCGCGCATACCGCCTCGCGCGACGTGCCGGGCACGCTGGTTTATGCGACCAGCGGCGCGGACGTGCGCATGACGATGGTGGACGGCCGCGTGCTTTATATGGACGGTGAGTTTAAGACGCTGGACGAAGGACGCGTGCGCGCCGAATTTGCCCATGCCGTAGACGAACTGCTGGGCTGAGACCCGCGCGTTCGTCTGCGCAGCGGCGCGGGATTGCAGCTTATTGAGGCAGATTGCGAAATGCGCCTTGCCTTTAAGACTGACTAAACATAGTCAGGCAGAATACGCAGCGCATTTATGTAAGGCAATCGACCGGATAGAAACGCCCTTGGCTGAAACACTGTCCTTAAAAAGGCATAACCAGTCAGACGTTCCCATTAAACAGCACACAGCCCGCGCCGCCGCGAAAATCCACAGGGGAGGCCCCATATGCAGCAAAAAAAGCAAAACGAGGTAACGACAGCAAAAAAATATGCGGAATATCGCCGCGAAAAGGAAAATGGCAAAAAGCGCGCGCACCAGCCGCACGCCCCGAAGTGGCTTAAAAACCCGCTCACATGGGCGGCGCTGACCGTGGCGCTGGCGCTGGCGGCGTTTGGTACGGTATATTTTGTAAACAGGAGCCGCGTGGTCGAGCCGGATTCGGGTATCGCAGGCTACTATTCGATGGCGCAGACCGTGATGGGCGGCGGCGTGGAGGGCGCGGTGCTGGACAGCGTGAATCTGAGCGTGGACGGCGAGGACACTGTGATACGCATGGCGTTTACCGGCGGCGTGCCCTCATACACGGTATCGGCGCTTTCCAACCCCGCGCGCGTGATAGTGTCGCTGGGCAATCTCAATGGCTGGGAGCATTCCAGCGCGCTTGACTGCGATGGCCAGTCATTGGTGCTGGGCATGTTCCGCAATCAGAAGAGCGCCGACGGCGTGACCGAGCTGTACTTCCAGACCACGCGCCAGATCGGCTATCGCATGAGCGAGGAAGGTTCCGAACTGGTGCTGAGACTGCGCAGTCTGAACACCAGCGCCGATACCGGCTATTACGTGACGCTGGGCGCGTATGAAGCGTACTGCGCGGGGCTTTTCGACGCGCAGGACATGATGCCAGTGCTGTGTGCGGACGGCGCGAGCGTGGCGCTGATCTCGCCGCGCTGTGATACGCGCGTTGAGGCCGAGGCATATGAACAGTCGCTTGAAGCCCGCCTGAGCGAAACCCTGCCCGGCGTGACCGGTTCGGTGGTGCAATTGAGCGGCAACGAAGCGCCGCCGCTCAGCGACGCGGCTGAGCGCGCCTCGCTCAGCGCCGCCGACGTGTACCGCCCGTATGAGGGCAGTGCGTCGCCGTGGCTTTGGACGAGCAATGGCCGACTGATAAGCTGGATGCCCGATATGAAGCGTGCATTGTTTACGCGCCAGACTGCGGCTGCCGACGATGACGGCGACTACTGCGAGTTGTGGCTGTACGATCAGGCGGGTAAGGGGCAAAGGCTGCTTGACCTGGAGTTCCGTTCGGTAAGCGATGCCCGGTTCAGCGCCAGCGGCGACGCATTGGCCTTTGTCGAGACGACCGACTCGGAATCGCTTTTGTATTACTATTCGATAAGCAGCGGCAAATTCGTTTCGCTAAGTGACTATGTGGGAAGTGATACCTATGGCTTTGACTTCGCGGGCGACGGCAGCATATATTTGGTGGGCGGCACGGATCAGCCTCAGCTGATGCGCTGGGACCCCACACTTACGTTTGGCGATTCGGCGCGGCTTATCGAGGACGAACTGGGGCTCACCGGCTCGCTGCGCATGGGCAGCATGGACTATGCGCCCAATACGATATTCATGTCGGATGGATTTGTGGATACGTATGCTTTTGCAATGGATACCGGCGTGCGCGCTGAGCTGACCTCGGGCGGCGCGTTCGATATGTCGCCCGACGGGCGGTATCTGGCGCTGATGGAGTACGGCGGCGAGGTGGATGTGGATACCTACACCGGGCTTAAACTGCGCGACCTCAGTACAGGAGAGGAACGCACGATATTCAGCGGCGAGGCGATAGGCGATGTGTGCTGGTCAAGCGGCAGTACGCGCGTATACTACCTCACATATAATTACGACGAGACGACCGCGGACGCGTTCCCGTCGGTGCTGCATTGCTGCGACGTGCAGAGCGGCCAGAACCGTGCGCTCGGCCTTATCGCCAGCAACGATATAGGCATGGGCGCAAACGACGACGAGGTATCCTTCGTGACCATGTACCAGAGCGCCGCGGGGCGCTATCAGGCGGCGACATACCGCCTGACCGTGGATTGATTTGTGGACAGGCGGATGGGCACGGCCATGCTTTATTGCGTGGCCGCGCCCGTTTTGCGTCTCCTTGCGGGTAGCACAAGGCGCGGCGGCATGGTATAATGAAATCAATTAATTAATGGGAGGATGCACAATGAAGATCGCGCTAATATCGGACATACACGGCAATATCGATGCGCTGGAGGCGGTACTTAAAGACGCTCAGGTACAAGGCGTGGAAGGGTACGCATTCCTGGGCGACTATATATTCGATTTGCCGTTTGCAAACGACGTTGTGCGCCGCATCCGCGCCCTGCCGAATGCGACATTCATAAGTGGCAATAAGGAAGCGCTGCTGGACAGGCTGGCAGGCGAAGATCAATCCACGTGGACGCACAATCAGGTGGGCGTGATCTATCAGACGTATCGCGAACTGTCGGAGGCCGACCGCAACTGGCTGCGCGCCCTGCCGGATGAGCTTACAGTAACCCTGCCATCCGGGCGCAGGCTGTACTGCGCGCATTACCTGCCCGGCTGCCGCAGGGAAGGTGAGACCATGTACGATAGCTCGATAGTCTTTGACAGGCAGAATACTCCCGTCAGAATCGATCACGCGCAGTATAACCGCGGACTGGAGCGGTTCTATAACGAGAGCATGTACAGCCTGATTTCGTCGATAGACGCGGACATTATAGCATACGGTCATAACCACCTGCAAGGCTATGGGCGGTGTGCGGGCAGACCGGTGATCGACGCGGGTTCGTGCGGACTGCCAATGGATCATGATACTCGCGCGGCATATACGATACTGGACGACGGCGCGGAACTTGGCGTAATAGAGCGCCGCGTGGAATACGATATGGAATCCGCAATTGAGCGCGCGCGCACGACGTCTATATGCCGCGCGAGCGAAGATTGGTCGCGGCTGACGTTCTACTTGGTGCGCACGGCGTGCGACCGCGTGGGGCGCTTGTTTGAGATCGCGCAGGAGATAGCTGATGGTAAGGGCGAGAAGAATGGAATGTATGAGAATCAGACGTTCCATGAGGCTGTGGAGCGGTTGGCGGGGGAGAATGTGGGGATGTGATGCGGTGGCTAAAGCAATTAGCAGAGAGGAGAATCGCAATGGGCACAAACTTTAAGGATTTCCTCAACGAACAGCTTAAAGACCCTGAACTAAAGGCAGAATATGATGCGCTGGAGCCGGAATACGCTATCATGTGCGCGATAATTGAAGCACGAAATGCAATGGGACTTACTAAGCAGCAGCTTTCCGAGCGCACCGGAATAGCGCAGGGTGATATAAGCAAGCTGGAAAACGGCAGCGGCAACCCGTCGCTCAACACATTGCGCCGTTTAGCCAATGGCATGGGGATGCGGCTGAAATTGACGTTTGAGCCGATACAGGAACACTAAGATGCATGAAAAGCGCCAACAGCCGTCGCTGACTTAGTTTGGCCGTTCCATTGTCGATTTCGGATGCGGCGCGGGAAAGGTATTCCATATTAGCCTTACTGTAAAACGGGTCGGAATTTATTTCAAATGGTATTCTGTGTTCGCGAGTGACCTTTGTCGCAAATATGGTGAAGGCGGTGGTTATGCTAAGTCCCATATCCTTGCACACGCTTTCCATGTTCTTTTTGAGCTTTGCATCCATACGGAAGTTAACCATTGCCGTTTAGGCCATCAATATCACCTCTGCTCAATTGATGTAAAGCATACAATGATGTCTTGCTTTACAACTGCATTATATGGCAGAGGTTTCGATTGCTGTATGCAGGCGGATTGCGAAGAAGTATCGCCACCGACTGCCTTAATCTAAAAATAACTTGCAAAATCCCCAGCAAGGTATAAAATAAAGTCAGGCAAAGTCAAATATCAGCTATGGTTAGAAAGCGGGATGTATGTGGCACAGATAAGCGACAGTATCGAGCAGTTCATCAAGGACATGATGGACGCCGATAATGAGATAGAGCTAAAACGCAACGAATTGGCGCAGCACTTCGGCTGCGTCCCCTCGCAGATAAACTATGTGCTGAGCACCAGATTTTCCACGCAGCATGGCTATGTGATTCAGTCCAAGCGCGGCGGCGGCGGCTATATCCGCATCGTGCGCGTGCGAATGGACGACGATCGCGACTTGCTTAGCGAGCTTATGGACACAATAGGACAGGAAATATCGCAGGACGGCGCACAGGCGCTAATATCGCGTCTGAACGATCTGAAACTGATAAACGCGCGCGAGTCCGCGATAATGAACGCGGCCGTGCAGGACGCGGCGCTTAACCTGCCCGTGCGCGCCAAGGATGTGCTGCGCGCCGGGGTGCTCAGGAACATGATAGAGCAGGTGTTTATGATGAACGAGTAGCCATGGGGCGCGACGCCGCACGCAAGGGCGCAAACCCGCGCGCGCGGGCTGACGGCGAAAAGCATATCGCCAAGGCTGCACAGGGCGCAATATCCCGGCGCGGCCAGTGGCATGTGCTGTATCGCTGACGGCAGCCGCACCCCGTGCTCAGGCCGCAGTCAGGGTCGGCCGGTACTTTGCCATTAAGAAGCCGATCGGCCCGTGACGGGCGGTTAATTGGTAATTTGGTTCAGGAGGTTCAAAATGGCCGCATTTTTTGCAAGTTTTACCGAGCGTGTACAACGCGCTCTAAAGATAGCTCAGGCAGAGGCCAGCGCGTCGGGCCGCGGTTACGTGGGCACCGAGCATCTGCTGCTGGGCATAATGCACGACCCGGGCGCTGCGGGCGTGATACTGGACGACTTTACGATAGATGAAGTCAGAAATTCCATATTTTCACTTATAGGTCATGGCGATGAAAAGCCCGCGCTGGGCGGCAAGATGTCGTTCACGCCGCGCACCAAGCAGGTGCTTGAGATGAGCGCGCGCGAGGCCATGGAGATGAAGGTCAACTACGTGGGCACCGAGCACATACTGCTGGCCATAATGCGCGAGCCGGAATGTGTCGCGGCGCATGTGCTGGCCGGACTGGGCGTAGACCTTATAAAGGCGCGCGAGAAGCTGCTCAAATCCCTGCGCGACAATGCCCAGACCAAGCCTGCCGAAACGCCCAGGCTGAATCAGTACGGTGTTGACCTGACCGAAAAGGCGCACAGGGGCGAACTTGACCCGGTGATCGGCCGCGACAGCGAAATCGAGCGCGTGGTGCAGATACTTTCGCGCCGCACCAAGAACAACCCCGTGCTGATTGGCGAACCTGGCGTGGGCAAGACCGCGATTGTAGACGCGCTGGCCGAGCGCATCGCGGCGGGCACGATACCCGATATACTCTCGGGCAAGCGCGTGTTCTCGCTGGACATATCGGCGATGCTGGCGGGCGCAAAGTACCGCGGCGAATTTGAGGACAGATTGAAGTCGGTAATGGCCGAGCTGAAAGGCAATTCAAACGTAATACTGTTTATCGACGAGCTGCATCAGATCGTGGGCGCGGGCGCGTCCGAGGGCGCGATCGACGCGGCCAACATATTAAAGCCGATGCTCTCGCGCGGCGAATTGCAATGCGTGGGCGCGACCACCCTCAGCGAATACCGCAAGTATATCGAGAAGGACTCCGCACTCGCGCGCCGTTTCCAGCCAGTCATTGTGGGCGAGCCGACTCAGGCCGAGTCGCTGGACATGCTGTTCGGCCTGCGCGATAAGTACGAGGCGCATCATCGCGTGCGCATCACCGACGAGGCGCTTCAGGCGGCGGTCAACCTGTCCGCGCGTTATATAACCGACAGATACCTGCCTGACAAGGCGATAGACCTGATCGACGAGGCCGCGTCGCGCGTGCGCATACATTCGTACACGCCGCCGCTCGATCTGAAGGAGCAGCAGGTCGCGCTCGACCGCCTTAATGCCGAAAAGTCCGAAGCCATCAACAATCAGGACTTTGAAAAGGCTGCCGCAATGCGCGACGAGGAAAAGCAATTGAAGGCGCAGATGGATTTGCTGCGCAAGGAGTGGGAGCAGCAAAAGCAGGAGAAACAGGAGGTAGTGGACGCCGAGGACGTGGCTGAGATAGTCGCGTCGTGGACGGGCGTGCCCGTTACCCGCCTGACCGAAAGCGAAAGCGAACGGCTGCTCAACCTTGAAAAGGTGCTGCACGAGCGCGTAATCGGCCAGGACGAGGCCATATCCGCCACTGCCCGCGCCGTGCGCCGCGCGCGCGCCGGACTCAAGGATCCGCGCCGCCCGGTGGGTTCGTTCATATTCATGGGCCCCACGGGCGTGGGCAAGACCGAATTGTGCAAGGCATTGGCCGAGGCCATGTTCGGCGATGAGCGCGCCATGATACGCATGGACATGAGCGAGTACATGGAAAAGCACACGGTGTCGCGCATGATAGGCTCCCCGCCCGGCTATGTGGGCTATGAGGAGGGCGGCCAGCTTACCGAGAAAGTGCGCCGTCAACCCTACTCGGTGGTACTGTTTGACGAAATCGAAAAGGCACATCCCGACGTGCTCAACCTGCTGCTTCAGATAATGGAGGACGGCCGGCTGACCGACGGCCAGGGACGCACGGTCAACTTCCAGAACACCGTGATTATAATGACCTCCAACGTGGGCGCGGCGGCATTTGGCAAGCAGCGCACGATGGGCTTTGCCCGCGCAAACGACGAGCATGAAAAGAAGGTCGTGCGCGACGAGGCCATGAAGGCGCTCAAGGACGCGCTGAGGCCAGAGTTCCTCAACCGCGTGGACGATATAATCGTGTTCAGCGAACTCACGCGCGAGGACATCGACAGCATCGCCGGAATCATGATACAGCAGGTAAGCCAGCGCCTGACCGAGCGCGGCATAGAGCTGGAAATGACCGATGAGGCGGTGCACTACCTTGCCGAAAACGGCTATGACCGCCAGTACGGCGCGCGTCCGCTGCGCCGTACGATACAGCGCATAGTCGAGGATGCGCTCAGCGAGCAGATACTTGCGGGCGAAATCAGGCTGGGCGATAAGGTCGTCGGCAGGATGGAGGACGGCAAGCTCAAGTTCGAGCGCCGTCAGGAGGAAATGGCGCTGGTCTAAAAACACGCATAAGCGAGGACAACATGGCTGAAGATAAGATTGTGGCATTCATGCAGGACATGGCGGGCAAGTACATACCCGGCAAGCGCACCGGCAGCGACGTATTGGAGCTTTTCACGACCGACACGGGGCGCACGTACCGCGTGCGCGTAACGCCCGAAAGATGCGAGCTGAACGTACCGGCGGGCGCAAGCTGCTCGGCGCGCATCGAAACCGCGTCCGATGCGTTTATGGATATGCTGTCGGGTAAGCTCAGCCCGTTTAAGGCGCTGCTGCGCGGCAAGGTAAAGGTGCGCGGCGATTTGGGTATGCTGAAGGATTTGCCCAAGTATTTCAAGCTGTGACAGGTAAAGCCGCGCTTCGGATTTCTGTGCGCGGCTTGATTTATGCCTGAACACGCTAAGGCAGTTGAATCGGTTCAGGCGATATATGCTGTTTGGCTTAGAGTGTGTCTCAAAAAGGGAAATCCGCAAGTTCGAGTGGATTTTTCGTCAGTTCAAGGAATAAATCCGAAGGCTTAGCAGCGCTAAGTCGAGGATTGATGACGCAGAAATGGCGGAAAAGACGCCGAAATTGCGGATTAAGGAATTTTTGAGACACACTCTAGTAAGAAGCAGGGGAATGCAAATCGACTTGATATGCCTGAAGCACATAAATAAGCGTTGCGCTTTACAAACCGGACAGCACAAAGCCGCACGGCGCGCTAATGATAAGCGCCGTGCGGCTTTGCTGTTTATATATTTGCTTTAGTTTGGATTACGCAGCCGCGTCATCAGCTGCGTCATCAGCCGCGTCATCAGCCTCAGCCTCAGCCTCAGCATCAGCGTCAGCCTCAACCTCGAGCATCGACGGCACATAGTGCTCATCCTCGCCGGTGGTGTACTTCATCGTGTTGGTGTTGGAGATGACGTACCACATCAGCTCGTCGAACATGGTGTCGCAGTCGGCCAGCGCCTTGTCCTGATTGGCGATGGTGTATTCGGTGATGTAGTCGGCAGCGGCAGCCGGATCCTCGGCGTACATATCGGCGGCAGTCTTGAGAACTTCCGGATAGTTCGCGATCAGCTCGTCCTCAACGCTCTTCCAGTACTCGCGCACGCCGCGGCCATACTCGCTGCGGTTCTGCTCGCTCAGGGCACACAGGCGCTTGAAGTGGGTGTGGGCAAAGCCCAGGTCGTAACGGAAGTTCAGACCCTCCAGATCGTCGGGAGTGGTGCTGAACATCTCGGACAGGCTGTTGGTGAGGGTGTTGATCGGCAGGTATACCGAGTGCTCGGCGTTGGCCAGAGTGGTCCAGTTGGTGGTAGCCATCTCAGCGGGCAGATCGGGGTAAACCTCGAGCGCGCTGCAGGTTACCTGACGCTCGATGGCGATAACGCGCATATCGGTGCGGCCGTTTTCGTCGGGATCGTACTCGGTGCCCTCGTAGCGGGAGCGGGTCATCTCAAATACATCGCTCAGAGAGAGCTTCTCGTCGGGCTTGAAGAACAGGTCGTAACGCTCGGTCTCGTTTTAGTCGCCCACAGTGGAGGGAGCAAACAGCTTGTGGCCGTACCAGGTGCGCATATGAGCGCCGTCGTGGAAGCTGTCGGGGCCGGAGTAGGACAGCAGCAGATCCATGTTGCCATTCTCGTCATACGCGGCGGTACCGGCAGTCTCGGGCACGGTGAACAGATCGTCGGAGTGCAGCAGCGATTCGCCCTCGGTGTACGCTTCCAGCGTGCCCAGCGAGAACTCGTTGCCGAATACCGCGGCGCAGTCGTCGGGCATCTTTACCGCGCACCACTGATGGCCGGTGTAGCTCTCGATGTACCACGCTTCGTTCTGGTCGGCTACGAAGAAGATGTTGGATTCGCTTCCGCCGTACTCGGCCATTACCTTACCGTAGTTTTCAACGGCCTCGCGCGCGGTGGCGGACACGGCGGCGATATAGGCGCAGATCCAGCCCTCGGAAGCGCCGCCCTCGGTGAAGGGATCGGCCTCCATGATCGGCTCGCAGGCATACGCGGTGATTGCGCCGGTCATGGTCACGCCCATCTCGTTGGCAACGGCGTTGGCCCAGTTGCCATCCATGAAGGGAGTGGCGGTGTACTTGTAGGTGGTATCCGGCAGCGGGATGGTGGGCAGCTCGGGGTTTTCGCCCGCGAACATCTGGTCGATGGTCATCGCTATCTGGAAGGTGCGGCCCGGCTCGTCGCTGTGCGGCACGACTACCTGCTTGGACTGGAACGTCGTGAATGCGTCGACGGTGTGGCCGATGATGTAGGTGCCGTTTTCACTGGCATCTTTGCCAACATAGTAGCCGGTGCAGGCAAACGCGCTCGTGCAGGCAAGCATGAGTACGAGAGCCAAGGCTATGCAGCTGAACCGTTTGAAATGATTGTGCATTGCTGTGATCTCCTTACGTCGAATTGTGTTAGGTGTCGGGTAAGATTATACCACTTCGGGGAATTCCTTAATAGTGCATTTCGTGAATAATTCTGTAATAAAACTGCATAAATGCAAATAAAAATCCACTTAGCTCCCTAAATATGGGCTGCGTGGAGCACAGTCTATACATACACATTCAATTTTATTCAATGGTCAATTCGTATGCTTTAGAAATTTTGATGGAAGGCAGGTTTAGGGCGCAGTCATGAGTCTGTCACATCAGTGCCATTATTCGCGATTTCAGATGCAATTTCTAGCCTTAACAGCAGAACACCCCGACCAGGCGTCTGGCCTGGGTCGAGGTGTTAGTGCTTAAACGGACTAGAGTGTGTCTCAAAAATTCCCTAATCCGCAATTTCGGCGTCTTTTGCGCCATTTCTGCGTCATCAACCCTCGACTTAGCGCTGCTAAGCCTTCGGGTTTCTTCCTTGAACTGACGCAAAATCCACTCGAACTTGCGAATTGTTCCGCTTGAGACACACTCTAAAAATCTACTATAATAATGTCGAAAACCTTTGCTCAGAACTCGCCCTGAGCGTTGATTAATTGAAGTCCTCAGCCTTCAGCTCGTAAGTGCGGCCGGCGGAGATCTTCACGTACTTGACATGATCGCCGTATACCACGCGCAGCGGATGATCGAAATCGTGCTCGGCGTACAGCCGCGCCAGCTTAAGCTTGCCGTCCGCAAAGTCTATGTCCACGGTCAGCCCGCCCGGTGCGCGCAGACCGTACATGTGGCCCGACTTCCAATCGCTGGGCAAGGCGGGCAGCAGCAGTAGATTGCCGCGATAGCCCTGGCAGAACATCTCGGCTATGCCCGCGCAGGTGCCGTAGTTGCCGTCGATCTGGAACGGCGGATGCGCGTCGAACATGTTGGGGTAGGTGCCGCCGCCCTTCTTATAATTGTAATCGCTCTCCTCGACCAGGCGCAGCTGACGCTTTAGCAGCCTGAACGCATGGTCGCCGTCCAGCAGCCGCGCCCAGTGGTTTATCTTCCAGCCCAGCGACCAGCCGGTGCCGTCATCGCCGCGCAGGTTGAGCGTGGCGCGGCACGCGTCGGCCAGCGCCGCCTGATTGCCTATGGGCGATTTATACTCGTCGGGGCAGTCCGCGCCCGAGGGCTTGCCCGCCTCGGGGGTTATGAGGTGCGCCGGGTGCAGCGCGTACATGTGCGAGGTGTGGCGGTGATGCGGCTCGGCCTCCTCGTACTCGCGGTCCCATTCGAGCAGCTGGCCCTTGGAGCCTATGTCGAACTGCTTTAGCCTGGGCAGCGCTTCGCGCACGCGGCGGGTAACGTCATCCTCTATGCCCGCCTTTTCGCTCAGGCGCAGCAGGTTTTCAAACGTCTCGTAAACTATCGCGCAGGTCATTGCGGCCGAGCGCGCTACGGCACGCGTTTCACCCTCGTATATGAACGAGTTTTCGGGCGAGGTCATGGGCGTGATTATCAGCTTGCCCTCGTCGTTCTCGCGCAGTACCGACAGGTAAAAGAGCGCGCAGTCCTCAAGCGTGGGCACGACTTCGTTTTTGAGCGCGTCCGCGTCGGGGTTGTATTCGTAGTGATCCACCATATGGCGGCACAGCCAGCCGAACGACATCGGCCAGAACGCCCATACCGCCGAATCGCGCTTGCCGTTACCCACGGGGTTGGTCATGGCCCATATGTCGGTGTTGTGGTGCGCCACGGAGCCTTCCGCGCCGTAGTGCAGGCGCGCGGTTTCGCGCCCGTTCTTGCGCATCGCCTGGATTAGCGCCATTAGCGGCTGATGCATGTCGCTCATGCCGCACACCTCGGCGGGCCAGTAGTTCATTTCGGTGTTTATGTTTACCGTGAAGTTGCTCGACCAGGGCGCGCGCAGGTGCGGGTTCCATATGCCCTGCAGGTTGGTCGCGACGGTGCCCGGGCGCGACGCGGAGAACGTAAGGTACCGGCCGTAGTGGAATATCTGCTCGTAAAGCAGGGGATCGTTCTGCTCGTCGCGGAAGCGGCGCAGGCGCTCGTCGGTCGGCATGTCGTCCGGTTCGCCCGCAAGCTCAAACCGCACGCGGTCGAACAGCGGCACAAAGTCGCTCAGATGGCGCTCCAGCAGCCGGTCGAACTCAAAGCCCTTTATCGCGTCCAAATCGCGCGCGACGTCGGCCTTTTCATCGCGGCCCTCGGTCTCGGGGGACTTGTCGGCGCCGTTAAAGCTGGTGCGCGCGGCGATTATTATCATCGCGCTGTCCGCGCCGCGAACGTTTATGCGTCCGTCGGCGCTGCTTATATTGCCGCCGTCGGCGCTGGCGGATATTACGGCGCGGCAGCGTATGCCCATCTTTTCCGGATCGTCGGAATACGTTACGGCGTCCTTTTCGTCCACATAGACCGGCTTGGCGCGCGACGGCGCGCGCAGGTCGGCGCATATGGCGCTGCCTTCGGCGATAATATCGCTGCGCAGCTGGCTTTCAAACTGCGCGGAGAAATTCACGCTGCCCGGCTTGCTGCTCTCTATGAACATGACCATTACCTGATCGGGATAGGATATGAACGACGTGCGCTTGAAGTGCGCATCGCCCGCGTCAAATTCGCATATATTAAGCCCGGAACGCATGTCGAGCAGCCGGGTGTAGTTTTGTATGTCGCCCTCAATGTCGTGCTGTATGTACATATCGCCCATGGGCAGGTAGCACTCGGAGAATTCGCCCTCCATGTGATCCTCTATGAGCGTCTGCGCTTCCTTGAGGCGACCCTCCGCGGCAAGGCGCTGGGCTTCGGCATAGTATTTGTGCGCGTCGGGATTGTTCTTGCTGCGCGGATAGCCGGACCACAGCGTGTCCTCGTTGAGCGCCACGCGCTCGTCCTTTACGCCGCTGAACATCATGGCGCCAATGCGGCCGTTGCCAATGGGCAGAGCTTCAGTCCACTTGTCAGCGCTTTGACGGTACCAGAGCGTATTGCGCTTATCGCATCTGTAATCCATTTCCATTCACCTCATAACATATACTTATATAACGGGTGAGCTTTCGTCGGCATAGATCGCCTGACAATGCATTGCATAATGTGATTATATCAGATTATCGGTCTGAATGGAAGCAATTTATAGATATTGGTACGTGCTGTGCAAAAATTGAGCGCATATACATTAGAGTGTGTCTCAAAAATTCCCTAATCCGCAATTTCGGCGTCTTTTGCGCCATTTCTGCGTCATCAACCCTCGACTTAGCGCTGCTAAGCCTTCGGGTTTCTTCCTTGAACTGACGCAAAATCCACTCGAACTTGCGGATTTTCCTTTTTGAGACACACTCTAAAAAGTCTGCCGCGACACATTGCGCTCAGGCAAAAAAACAGCGCTGTGTTATGTGGACAACGGAATTGCACGTATGTCTTAAACGCGTAAAAAAGATGGAACGCCTTATGCTTTAACATACATTGCCCGAATATGCGGCAGGCGATATTTGAAATAAGAATAAATGCGCCGTTTGCGACCCCCAAAATCGGAATTTCATCCTTGACAATACGTGCGCCAATATATAAAATGTAAGCGTAAGAAATGCGCAGTCAGCGGCGCGAAAGCGTCGCATAAATCGAAGTTTATGGAGGTACCATGATATGAAACTGAGCGTATTTGCGGTACTGCTGAAGGACAGGCCGTTTGACGAGGCGTGCAAGTACCTCGCCGAGGCGGGCGTACAGCAGGTCGAAATCGGCTGCGGCGGCTATCCGGGCAAGGAGCATTGCGACCCCGAAGTGCTGCTGCACGACGATAAGAAGCTGGAGGAGTTCAAAAACACCCTCAAGAAGTACAACCTGACCATAGCCGGTCTGAGCACCCACGGCAACGCCGTGCACCCCGTGCCCGAAATCGCCAAGAAGTTCCACGACGACTTCGTAAACGCCGTGCTGCTGGCCGAAAAGCTGGGCGTTGAGACGGTAGTTACCTTCTCGGGCTGCCCCGGCGGTTCGCCGGTAGACCGTACCCCCAACTGGGCGACCTGTGCGTGGCCCGAGGATTACCTCGAGGTGCTGGACTATCAGTGGAATAAGGTGCTGATTCCGTACTGGAAGGAGCAGGCCGAGTTCGCCAAGGCGCATGGCATCAAGAAAATCGCGTTCGAGATGCACCCCGGCTTCTGCGTGTATAACCCCGAGACGCTGCTCAAGCTCCGTAACGCCGTGGGCGATATAATCGGCGCTAACTTCGACCCCAGCCACCTGTTCTGGCAGGGCATCGACCCCGTGGCGGCCATTCGCTATCTGGGCGAGCAGAACGCCATCTACTTCTTCCACGCCAAGGATACCAAGATCGACGAGATCAATACCGCCAAGAACGGCGTGCTGGATACCAAGCATTATTCCGATGAGATCCATCGCAGCTGGATATTCCGCACACTGGGCTATGGCCATGGCATGACCACCTGGAAGGACATCATGAGCGCACTGCGCATGGTGGGCTATGACGGCCCGATCTCGATCGAGCATGAGGATAGCCTGATGAGCGTGAATGAGGGTCTCAAGAAGGCCATCGCCGTGCTGAAGGAGAGCATGATGTTCGAGGATAACGGCGGTATGTGGTGGGCATAATCCTTCACAAAAACGCATAATGAAGTCACGCGGAGTCGGCAAGCCCGGCTCCGCGCG
>OLNE01001375.1_pt1 | contig 17673 bp, 14 predicted proteins | sample 1672431 | NCBI WGS metagenome assembly OLNE01 (sample SAMEA3136685, study PRJEB25190) | human gut metagenome | reverse complement strand
ACATGCTAATGTAATCTTAACGCGCACAACTTCCACCTCCAGTGTTTTCATTTGCGTGGGTCTTTTCTGCTTTTCGGGCATAAAAAAAAGACCTAACTTCCATGTCGCTTGTCTAGTTTATCACAGTCAACCCGTATAAGTCAAGCTTTTTCCTGCAAAATGCAGTGTTTCTCACAATTTTTTTTAAGTTTTCTTATATAAGGAAAGAATTGTTAATATCCGCCAAAATATTTCTTTTTTCTGCTCTAATATTTCTCTTGTCAACGTTCATTTCGTAGTGTATGATAAATAAAGTCACAATCACAGCCCTCAGATTACTGAGGGTTCTACAATTTAATAAGAAAATATAGGAGCGGATTTTATGTTTAAACGATTTAGGGATGACATGAAGAAGTACTGGAAATATGCCATCTACTCTTCTAAAGCCCAGCTGAAATCCGAAATAGCCAATTCCTACCTGAACTGGCTCTGGTGGATACTGGATCCCCTGTGCTTCATGCTGATCTATGTATTCATGTTCGGATATGTATTCAAATCAAGAGAACAGTATTTTGCAATCTTCATCTTTATCGGTATCACTCTCTGGGATTTCTTTAACAAGACTCTCATTCAGAGTGTTAAAGTCATTAAGACTAATAAGGCAATCGTATCCAAAGTTTATATACCGAAATTTATTCTCCTTGTTGTCAGGATGGGCGTTAACGGTTTCAAAATGTTCATTTCACTGCTCATCATTGTTGCAATGCTTGCGTTCTGGCGTGTACCAATAACATGGAATGTTCTTTATTTTATTCCGATCCTGCTGACACTGGCAATTCTTGTTTTTGGATTCGGATGTTTTCTGCTTCACTATGGTGTCTTTGTAGAAGACCTTTCCAATGTACTTAACATTGCTCTGCGTTTTCTTTTTTATCTGACCGGTATTTTCTGGAATATCATGGATAAACTTCCGGCACCGATCAACAGTTACATCGGAAAAGGAAATCCTATCGCATTTTTGTTGACATCCATGCGTCAGTGCCTGATCTACGGTAAAACACCACATCGCAAATTATTGCTTCTGTGGTTTGTCGTTGGTCTTATCATCAGTATCCTGGGTGTTCGCAAAATTTACAAGAACGAAAACAGTTATGTAAAGGTGATTTAATAATATGGAAGAAAAACATGCAATTGAAGTTTCTGATCTGGTCATCAGCTACCAGAATCTGAAGAAAACTTCTATAAAAAAGAACCTGCTTCATCTCAGACGCCAGAAGGCTGACCGTTTTGTTGCCGTGAAAGGAATTTCTTTTTACGTACGTGAGGGCGAGATTCTTGGTATTATCGGTAAGAACGGAAGCGGTAAATCTACTACTTTGAATGCACTTGCCGGTATTTTTTCACCTGACAGCGGAACCATTGATCTTAAAGGACACAGTATTTCTCTTCTGTCTATCGGTGTTGGTTTTCAGCGTGAAATGACAGGAAGAGAAAACATCACCCTTTCAGGTATGCTTCTTGGTTTCTCTGAACATCAGGTTAAAGAAAAAGAGCAGGAAATCATTGATTTTGCCGAACTTGGGGAATTTATTGACATGCCGGTCAGAACCTATTCCAGTGGTATGTATTCCAAACTGGCATTTTCCATTACTGCAATTCTGGAAACAGACATCATGCTTATTGATGAGGTATTAAGTGTCGGTGACCAGAAATTCAAAAAGAAAAGCTATGAAAAAATGAAAAGTCTTATTTCCAACAAGGAACGTACTGTAGTTATTGTGTCTCACAGTATCGATACGCTTAAAGAGCTCTGTGATACTGTCATGTGGATGCATGACGGACAGATCCGCCGCATCGGAGAACCGGAACCGGTTCTTAAAGAATATGTGGATTTTATGGAAAAGAGCTGATTCCAGCGCATATAAAAGCCTGCATCAATACGATGCAGGCTTTTCATTTATCTTATCAGATCAATTTATTCATCTTCCGTATCCTGAGTCTCAGCTTCATCTGTTACCAGATCCTTTACCACCGAATCCTTCAGTGCATTTGTCTGATCATCATTTACGCCTTCTGATACCTCTTTCTGGAAGAAAATCTTTACAGTCATAAGAAGCAGCTTCAGATCCAGCCCAAATGAGTAGTTCTCAATATAAAACAGATCAAGCTTCAGCTTATCATATGGTGTGGTATTGTATTTGCCATATACCTGTGCATACCCCGTGAGACCGGCTTTGATCTTAAGTCTGTAATAAAATTCCGGGATTTCCTTGCAATATTCTTTGACAAGAGTCTTTCTTTCCGGTCTTGGACCGACCAGTGACATATCCCCTTTAAAAACATTAAATAACTGCGGCAGCTCGTCAAGGTGAAGGTTTCGAAGAACCATTCCTACCGGTGTAATTCTGCTGTCATGCTTGGCTGCCAGTCTTGCTCCGTTTTTTTCCGAATCCACACACATACTGCGGAATTTACATATCTTGAAAGGTTTCCCGCCTTCAGTAAGTCTGTCCTGAAAATAAAATACAGGGCCTCTGTCATAAAGCTTTACGCAAAGAGCAATGATCAGCATCAATGGTGACGCCACAACAATTCCAATTCCTGACACAACAATGTCAAGCAATCTCTTCGCTGCCCGTTGTTCAATAGAAGGTCCCATATTCTTTGAAACCAGAAGAGGTGTATCAAATAAATGGATTCTTTCACTTCCCATCAGGATAACATCTGAAATCTTCGGACTCAGATAGCATCGAATAGAATGTGCAAAACAATGCTTCAGATATCTGTTTCGAATGTTGGACGGAAGGTCCCAGATGATCACTCCATCGTAATCCTTCATCATTCGATAAATTTCTTTTTCTCCGACTCTTATGTGTACTTTTCCACTGATATTATATTTGTCACGTCTGGAATTCATTTTGTGGATCAGATCGCCAGGATCACGATCCCCATAAATTACCAGCAGCCTTCTTGCCTGATATAATCTGGAGTAAATGAATCTGGAACCCCATATCCAGATAAGAATGATCACAAACTGAACCAGTGTCATCTCTACCATCGGCCATGGTTTCAGAAACCATCGATTGATCAGTGTAATCTGGAAATAAGTTACAATATTCGTACAAAGTGTTGCCAGTGTAAGCGAATAAAATACATCAATACGTTTCAGATATCCTACCTTCAGCCCACCATAAAGCCTGGAGAACAACACGTTGATCAATCCATAAATTGCGATCAGAACCCAGTTACCTTTTCTCCAGAATGGTTCAAAAATAAGCTCTCTGTAATAATCATACCAGATATATGCAAAAACAGCTGTCTGTGCAATTACAACAAGGCTTGCCAGGCAAAAGACTATGGTTCGTTTATATTTTTCCCGTCTGCTCACTGTTATCCCTCTCATCCGTTTAATTTCACTTTTATTTTGTCCTTTAACTTTGTTATTATAACTTAAATCATCCTCTTCGTCCAGTAATTGACGTTTCCTTTCCCAGCTTATATACAGTATATGTTTTGTTTTTGGTCGTTTTTGTCACTTTTTAATATCTTTGTCGATTTTTTTCGTTTGTTTTAATACAGACTTAACAATCATAAAAAAAAGCTATTAAATAAAAACATTTTTTTGTTCAAAAACGTAGAAATATTTTTGTAAAAAATGTATAATAGATTATACAAGCAATTTAAAAGGAAAGTGAGGGTTCACTATGAAACAAAACAACATGTTAGCGATGATTCTGGCTGGCGGACGTGGAAGCCGTCTTCATGAACTGACCAACAAAGTAGCCAAGCCGGCAGTTTCATATGGCGGAAAATACCGCATCGTTGATTTCCCGCTGAGCAACTGCGCTAACAGCGGTGTAGACATTGTCGGTGTACTGACTCAGTACGAATCCGTTCTTCTGAATAGTTACGTAGCAGCTGGTGGACGCTGGGGGCTTGATGCCAGAGAAAGCGGTGTCTTCGTTCTTCCTCCTCGTGAAAAAGCAGATGCTGATCTTGACGTTTACAGAGGTACCGCTGATGCGATTTCTCAGAATATTGACTTTATTGATAAATATTCACCGGAATATCTTCTGGTTCTTTCTGGTGACCACATTTACAAAATGAATTACGACAAGATGCTGGATTATCACAAAGAAATGAATGCCGATGCAACAATCGCAGTCATCGAAGTACCGATGAAAGAAGCAAGCCGTTTCGGTATCATGAATACAGATGGCAACGGACGTATTGTTGAATTTGAGGAAAAACCAGAGCACCCAAAGAGCAATCTTGCATCCATGGGTATTTATATCTTCAACTGGAAACTTCTCCGCAAAATTCTTCTTGCTGATATGAAAGATCCGGATTCTCACCATGATTTTGGTAAAGATATTATCCCATGTCTTCTTAATGATAATAAGACACTTGCAGCTTACAAATTCAAAGGCTACTGGAAAGATGTTGGAACCATTGACTCTCTCTGGGAGGCAAACATGGATCTTATCGATTCCAGAAACGAACTGAATCTGAATGATCCAACATGGAAGATCTACACAGAAGACACTCCTGCTCTTCCTCAGTACATAGGACCGAATGCGAAAATCAACAAAGCTTTCATTACTCAGGGCTGTGTTGTAGAAGGTGAAGTCAGCCATTCTGTACTGTTTACCGGATGCACAGTTGGCGAAGGTGCAAAGATTATTGACAGTGTGCTGATGCCAGGCGTAGAAGTAGCTGCCGGCGCAGTTGTACAGCGTGCACTCGTTGCCGACAATGTCAAGATCGGTAAAGATGCAGTTGTCGGCAGTGCTGACAGCGAAAACATCGAACTCGTGTCCAAACGTGTAAAGGGGGTAGAATAATATGGCAAGAGCATTTGGAATTGTCACATCTTCCGGAACCCATATCAAAGTAGAAGGAATGCAGCAGTATCGCCCGATCGGTGCATTCTCTTTCCTTGGAAGATATCGTGTCATCGACTTTCCTATTTCAAATATGAGCAACAGTGGCATCGACCGCATTCAGGTATATGTACGAAACAAACCGCGTTCTCTGGCAGAACATCTGGGAACCGGCCGTCATTACAATATCAACTCCAAACGCGGCAAACTTCAGCTTCTGTTCGCTCAGAACAGTTCTGAAAATGACGTATACAATACAGATATCGCTTCTTTCTATGAAAACCTCGAATTCATCGAACGCATGCATGAACCATATGTAATCATTGCACCATCTTATATGGTATATGCACAGAATTACAGCGAACTCCTTCAGACACATATTGATTCCGAAGCAGATATCACTCTTCTGTATCAGTCTGTAGATAACGCGAGAGAAGCCTTCATCAACTGTGACATTCTGAACCTGAACAAGCAGAAAGGTGTTGAATCTATCGAGAAGAACCGTGGAAGTGCTCAGAAACGCAACATTTTTATGGATACCTACGTTATGAAGAAAGAGCTTTTCATTGAGCTGATCAAAAAAGCCAGAAAAATCTCTTCCATGTACACTCTGCCACAGATTGTAAACAGTCTTGCAGGTGAGCTTGATATCCGTGGAGTTGCTCACAGAGGTTACTTTGCTTCTATTACAGATTTCAACAGCTACTACAATGCAAACATCTCACTGATCGACTTCAAGACAGCAGATGCACTGTTTAATCCGGAATGGCCAATCTATACAAGAACCAATGACTCCTGCCCTACCCAGTATCTGGAAGGTGCAGATGTTAAGAATTCTGTTATTTCCAATGGCTGCATGATAGAGGGAACTGTTGAGAATTCTGTAATCGGACGTGGCTGCGTCATCAAACCTGGTGCTGTTATTAAAAACAGTATTATTCTGGCACATACCGTTGTTGGAGAGAATGCTCATCTCGAAAATCAGGTTATGGATAAATGGGCTAAAGTTATTCATGGCAATGAAATTGTTGCTGAAGAAGGACATCCTGGATATATCCGCAGAGATGATGTACTTTAATAAAACTTTATCATACATACTTTTTCTTTCATCTCAAATACCCGACCAGTTTGGTCGGGTATTTTTTACTTCATATTCTCATAAATTCATTTTATAACAGCACTGTAACAGTCAGTCCATTCCCATTTCTGTTTTCCGCGGTAATTTTTCCTTTATGCGTCAAAACGATCGCCTTTGCAACCGACAAACCGATTCCCGAACCACCAGTACTGGAATTTCTGGAACTGTCCAGGCGGTAAAATCTCTCAAACAACACATCCAGTTTTCCTTTTGGAAGTTCCTCCGCATCATTATAAACTTCCAGCAGAATCTTTCTTCCTTTCCGCTTCAACATCAGTTTGATATTTCCTTTATCCGAAGAATATTTTACTGCATTATCCATCAGAGTTCCCAAAAGCTGGCGAATGGCTTTTTCATCTCCTACATAAAAAATGTTGTTTTCAATCTCCAGCTTCAGCTTCTTTTCCTTCGTCTGCGCCAGTGCTTCATATGACTGTACACTTTCTGATACGGCTTCTGAAAGATTGAATTCCGCAGGATTCTGAAGTCCTTTTTCTTCATCCAGGCGACTCAGAGTTACCAGCTGCTGCACCAGTCCTGACAGGCGCTGAATCTGTTTACGGGTACTCTTTGTCCACTGAGACTCCCCATTTTCCATTTCCATCACTTCTGTATTGGCGTCTATGATCGTCAGTGGTGTTTTCAGTTCATGACTGGCATCTGTGATAAAGCGCTTCTGTTTCTGAATACTTTCTTCAACTGGTCTGAAAACCATTCGCGAAAAAATAACAACAAGAACAAAAACCGCGGCAAATCCAAGAACAGAAACTGATACTGTCGTAATAAGTACTGTACGAAAATTTGAAAGTTCTCTCCTGCAGTCAAGGAATACATATTTCACTCCGCCATCTGCATCAGTAACTCTGTAACGATAAATTCCGATAAAACCTGTTGTATCTGCTTTCTTGCTGATTTCTTCTGCATATTCTTCTGCTGTACTTTCATCAATCGCTGCAATTCTGTCCAGATCACAGTCTGCAATCTCACCATCTGAATCTTCTGTCACAGTAAAATATCGCGTCTCAAACGGTGTTTCTGCTGAAAAATGTTCTTTCTCCTCTGGTTTTTCCGGTGGGGACGTTTTTTTATCTCCTTCATCCGGTTTCTGTCCATTTCCTTCCGGGAACTTCCCGTCGTTCTTAGCAAGAAGAGATGTCATTTCATCTGCCCTGGCCAACAGTTCTTTGTAATTACTGATATTGACAACACTCATGATAGCTGCAAGCACTACTAACGTGGAAAGCATCGCCACCAGAATAAATTTTTTTCTGAGTTCCCGTATCATGACTGTATCTCCAGATAATATCCCTGTCCTCTTGCTGCTTTAATTTTCACATTTGCCTCAAGCACAGTCAACCGCTTTCTCAGATAAGAAATATATACCCAGACAACTCCAACATCCGCCTCACTTTCATAACCCCAGATTTTTTCCATGAAACGTTCCGCAGAAATCACCTGTCCCGGATTGGCTGCCAGAAGTTCCATAATCTGAAATTCCTTGTTTGGCAGACGTATTACACTTGTTGGGGACTTCAGTTCGAAAGTTGTACAATCAAGCGAAAGAGTTCCAACTTTCAGTACAGAGCTCACCGCTTCTGTCCGTCTTCTTGTCACAGCACGTATCCTTGCCAGAAGTTCTTTCGCCGCAAATGGTTTACTCAAATAATCATCTGCACCACTATCCAGTCCAAGCACACGATCATCCACCTCTGATCTGGCAGTCAGAATCAGTACCGGGACATCATTTCCCTGTTTACGGATATTTTTTAACACGGTAATTCCATCCATCTTCGGCATCATAATATCCAGGATTGCTCCGTCATAGTTGCCTGCTTCCAGATATGACAGTGCATCCTCGCCATTATAAACAGCATCTACGGAATAATTATTATGTTTAAGAATAACCACCAGAGCATCTGACAGCTCTTTTTCATCTTCTGCAAGTAAAAGTCTCATACGCCCGCTCCTTTATTATCAAGCAAGTTCCTCCGGTTTTTCCACTTCATAATCCGCCCACTGTGTTGTAGAAGAAGCACCGGAAAGATCTGCTGTATCTGAATAAGAATCTACAGTTACAGTATAACTGCTCTCACCTTCTGCGTAAACTGTTCCATCTGTTCCTTTTACGGTCACTGTGTTTCCATCTGCATCGACGATCGTACCACTGTTGGAGAGACTTGTCAGTGTGCTGTCCTCCGTCACAGTCCATGTGCATCCTTCAGCAATATAAAGATTGCAGTATCCGTCTCCGCCTTCTCCTGCATTGCTCTCATCATCTGTCACTGCACCGGTAAGTGTACTTCCGTCAGTCATATAAAAATCAAGCTGGCTTATGCTGTCCCATACCACATCACCCTGCATTGCCTGCTGAGCTGCAGTAAACAAACAGTCCGCACCGTTCTTACCGCTTTCGCCCCAGCCTCGCTGGTTGCTGTTTCCTGTACATTTCAGGAAGAAATCATTGTCATCTGCATAAGTAATATTTACATTTGAAAGGGTGATCGTAGATTCTGTATTTGTTGTGTAGAACATACCTCCGTTCTTTGCTGTCAGACTACCTCCATTCATTTCAAACGTACTGTTTCCAACCTCAGAATCACCGGACATACTCTGATAAAGGATCACATTCCAGGTACAGTCGTTCTGCTCGTCATCACTCATATTTCCGGTAAGATCGGAATCAAAAAGATGGATAGAGTTCAATCCTTCAATGCAGATTGCTTCGGAACCATTCGCTGTCAGCGTCGCATTATTAACAGAAATATCTGCTGTGCTGTAGATTGCCGGCGAACCAACTCCATTAGAAGTATAGGTTCCGCCATCCACAACCATTGTTCCGCCTCCTCTGTCACTTCTGATGGCCGCTGAAGATTCTCCATTCGTCTCAACTGTCATATCCCATGCATAAAGCTTTCCTCCGCCTGCTGCATGAATGCCACCTGACGTATCCTGTTTGGTCGTGATCGTATCATTTGCCGCATAGACCGTTCCATCACCGTAAGCAAACAATCCGGCTGCTCCCTTGGAGTCTGTATCAATCGTAGAATTGCTTACATAAGCCTCGCCATCTGTTGCAAGGACTGCTGCACCAACACCATAAAAGCTGGAATTATCGCCTCCCTGACTATCAGAAGATTCTCTTGTGATCGTTGAATTCTTGATAGAAACCTTCGCTCCGTCCGAAATATGAGCCACGTTCTCGTCGGTTCCTGTAGAACTCAATGTCTCACCATCTACTGTTGTATCTTCTGTATAGTCATTTGCCGCATCGTAGCTCTCCACACCCTGGGACTGTCCTCCAGGGCCTCCCTGGCCATCGCCCTGCGGCGGCTCTCCATCCGGCTTCTCACCTGACGGGGCTTCTCCATTATCTCCATCCGGCTTTTCCGGCGGTTCACCGTCTGGTTTCTCTCCTGACGGGGCTTCTCCATTATCTCCATCCGGCTTTTCCGGCGGTTCGCCATCTGATTTCTCTCCCTGCGAAGCATTCTTATCATCCGATGAAGTACTCTTTGAATCATCAGATTTACTGTCCGCGTCACTCTCCGTTGCTGTTTCCGCGACATTTTCTGCTGCGTAGACACTTGCAGTTGACATACTTAACACTAATCCCAGCATTACTGCTACATATTTTTTCTTCACAAAAAATTCCACCTTTCGTAGTACATATATCTTTTTGAAATACTTTGTTTTCGTTTCGATATACATACTATAAAGGTGGAACTTTAATTCTACTTTAAATAATCCGTGAAGATTATGTGTATTATTTATCTGTAATAACGTCTGCCGCCCATTCCATTCAGGATACATTCCACGCCCTCAAGGATCAGATATGCGCCGATCAGCACTCCCATAGAGAAGATGGTGATCATCGGACGGAAGATCAGAAGAATTCCGACTACCAGTCCCAGCATATTCAGGACCAGGGAAATAGTATAATAAGTACTTCCAAAATGCATTTTCATATACTGCAGATGAGAAAGCCTGGAAATACAGTGTGCGATTATCCAGATTGGAAGGATCATTGCAAGCGCCCAGGTTCCGGCTCCTGGATGAGCGATCAGCATAAAACCTGCCATAACTGTCAGGATTCCTGTTACCAGCGACAAGATCGGGCCAAATCCTGTAAAGTGTTCCACTTTCACGTAAAGCACAATATCAGCAACTCCGGCAAGGATTGCAAGGACACCACACAAGATAACAATCCAGTTGATCACACCGATCGGCTGACGCATGATCACAACTCCAAGAATGATCAGGATTATCCCCATGACCAGCTCAAACCAGCCAATATCAGACTGTCTGTTCATTTGCATCCGCCTCCTTTGTCGTAGTTTCTGTTTCTGCAGTTTCTGTTCCTGTGATTGCTGCAGGTTCTTCATCTTTCAGGATTTTCATAAATTCATCACCGGTGATGGTTTCTTTCTCATAAAGATAGTTTGCCAGTGCATCCAATTTTTCACGGTTATCCAGGAGGATTTTTTTTGCTTTCTCATGCTCTCTTTTTACAAGCTCGACTACTTTGCGGTCAATCTCATTCTGGGTATCTGCTGAACATGCCAGAGAAGCATCTCCGCCCAAATACTGATTTGTCACAGTTTCCATTGCAACCATATCAAAATCTTCACTCATACCATAACGAGTTATCATCGCGCGTGCGATCTTGGTAGCCTGCTCGATATCATTGGAGGCACCTGTGGTCACTTCACCAAATACAACTTCTTCTGCGGCACGCCCGCCGGTAAAGGTTGCAATCTTATTCTCCAGTTCTTTTTTAGTCAGAAGATATTTATCTCCCTGTTCTACCTGCATAGTGTAGCCAAGTGCACCCGAAGTTCTCGGGATGATCGTGATCTTCTGAACCGGTGCAGAATGTGTCTGCATTGCCGCTACAAGTGCATGACCAATCTCATGATAAGCTACAACCTTCTTTTCCTGATCAGAAAGCACTGCATTTTTCTTCTGATATCCGGCAATAACAACCTCAATGCTCTCCTCAAGATCCGCCTCTGTCACCACTTCACGATTATCACGGACTGCGCGGAGTGCTGCCTCATTTATGATATTGGCAAGCTCAGCACCGGATGCTCCGGAAGCCATCCTTGCAATCGTATGGAAATCCACATCATCGGAAAGCGGAACCTTTTTTGCGTGGACTTTGAGGATTGCCTCACGGCCTTCCAGATCCGGAAGTTCCACCGGTACACGACGGTCAAAACGTCCCGGACGGGTCAGAGCCGGATCAAGAGATTCCGGACGGTTGGTTGCTGCCAGAATGATAACACCATTATTTCCTTCAAAACCATCCATCTCTGTAAGCAGCTGGTTCAGTGTCTGCTCACGTTCATCATTTCCACCTGCCATCTGGCCATCACGCTTTTTACCAATGGCATCAATCTCATCGATAAATACGATACACGGAGCTTTTTCCTTCGCCTGTTTGAAAAGGTCACGAACTTTGGAAGCTCCCATACCGACAAACATTTCCACGAATTCAGAACCTGACATGGAGAAGAATGGTACATTTGCTTCTCCTGCCACTGCCTTTGCAAGCATAGTTTTACCGGTACCTGGAGGGCCTACAAGAAGAACTCCCTTTGGCATGGAGGCACCGACTTTTGTATATTTCTCAGGATTGTGCAGATAATCCACAATCTCCTGAAGGTTTTCTTTTGCCTCTTCTTCACCGGCTACATCACTGAAACGAATTCCTTCCGTTGATGGAACGTAAACTTTTGCATTGCTCTTTCCCATTCCAAATGCCATGGAATTCTTTCCGCCCATCTGATTCATCATCTTGCGGCTCAGGTATTGTCCCAATGCAATGAAGATTATCAGGGGAAGAACACCTGTGAGCAAAAAGTTTGCAACCGGCGACATCTGCTGGTCAATCTCCTTGGAAAATTTTGCCCCGGCTTTATAAAGACGCTCTGTCAGAGTCGGATCTTCCATCACACCGGTCTTGTAGATTGTGGTTTTGTCATCCTTGTCCGTGAAAAGGATCTGGTTGTCTTCTACCTGGACATCGTCGATCTTTTTGTCCTCGATCTTAGTCATGAAGGTTCCATAATCGACCTCTTTAACCATCGTTTTTGTGAGCATCGGAGTGACAAGCACATTAAAAATGATTATGATCAGAAGTACCATTCCATAATAGAAGAACAAGGGCTTTTTGGGTGTTTTTACTTCCTTCATTCGAATTCCTCCGTTTCTTATTTTTACTATATATTATAGTGCTGTCGGAGAGGATTTAACATAGACAAATTTGGGAAAGTGGTGAAAAGAGGAGCGTGCAGGAAACGTGTCCGCGACGAATTTCTGTTATGGATATATAACAGCCATATGTTTACAGTATCTTACGTGATATTCCATACACAGACAGAGTAAGCCCCATATCCGGATGAAAACACTCGTGAGTACTGCGTGATGAGATGCAGGCTTAGCTTCCACCACCAAGCCCACTGTCTGAGCGAAGCGAGTTTGGGCGACTGGTGGATAATAAGCGCATGCATCGAGTAGCAGACGTAACGGTGTTTTATATCCTGGATATAGGGCTTAGTATGTCGTATGTATTGTTAATCGTCCACAAGTACTGTAAACAGTATCTTGCGTGATATTCCATACACAGAAAGAGTTATCTAGAACTTGCGGAAACGTGTATATCTGCGTTCCAGGAGTTCGTCTTCGGAAAGGCTTGTGTACTGCTTAAGGAATTCGCAAATTTTATCGTTCAGACGTTCTGCCACCTGCCACAGACTCTCTGTTGTAAGGTTCTCTGGTTCCGGTATCACCTGCTCGATGATTTCCTTCTCATATAAATCCGCTGCAGTCAGCTGCATAACACCTGCAGCCTCTTTTGCTCTGGTACTGTCCTTCCAGAGAATACTTGCAAATCCTTCCGGTGAAAGAATCGAGTAGACCGAATTCTCCAGCATCCAGACCTGATCACCTGCGGCAAGCGCAAGCGCTCCGCCACTGCCGCCTTCTCCTGTTACAATAGACAGAACCGGTGTCTTGAGCCCTGCAAGTTCCCATAGATTGCGGGCAATTGCTTCACCCTGACCTCTCTCTTCTGCCTCGATACCACAGAAAGCTCCCGGAGTATCGACAAAACAAATTACCGGACGATGGAACTTCTCCGCCTGCTTCATAAGACGAAGAGCCTTTCGATAACCCTCCGGCATCGGCATTCCAAAGTTATGCGCTATATTCTCTTTTGTGTTGGTTCCTTTTTCCTGTACAATAACAGTAACAGGTCTGCCGTGAAATTTTGCGATTCCACCAATGATTGCCTTATCATCGCCATAATTACGATCTCCATGGAATTCCATAAAATCCGTAAAAAGTGCTTCTATATAATCACTGCCGGACGGACGATCAATCTTACGGGAAATCTGGACACGATCCCAGGCTGTGAGATATGGATTGATACCGATATGGTCACCATTGATTTCTATCGTAGTTTCATCCGGACTTGTTCCGTTCTTATTTACAGATATGATGTTATCTGTTGAACCAAAGTCTCCCTTGTCGTCTTCGCCAATCTTTTCAGTCTGACTCTCAGAGCCTGTATCTGCATGCATTTCCAGAATTTTTCCAAGTTTTTCTTTAAGTTCTTCCCGTCTTACGATATCATCCACAAAACCATGTTCTACTAAAAATTCCGCTCTCTGAAATCCCTTCGGAAGCTTCTGACGAATCGTCTGCTCAATAACACGAGGGCCGGCAAAACCAATCAGTGCACCCGGCTCTGCCAGAATAATATCTCCAAGCATTGCAAAGCTTGCCGTCACACCGCCGGTCGTAGGTTCAGTCAACACGGATACATACAGAAGTCCTGCTTTGCTGTGGCGTTCCAGTGCTGCAGAAGTTTTGGCCATCTGCATCAGAGAAGTGATTCCCTCCTGCATTCTGGCTCCGCCTGAACAGGCAAAAATAATCACCGGAAGCTTCTCCTCTGTCGCGCGCTCTACCGCCCTGGTGATTTTTTCGCCAACAGCCCAGCCCATACTTGCCATCAGGAATCTTCCGTCACAGACTGCGATCACAGTATCTCTTCCATTGATTTTTCCTTTTCCGGTGACTACTGCCTCTTTGAGTCCTGTTTTTTCCTGAAGTGCCTGTACTTTTTCCGGATAGCCTTTATAATTAACAGGATTTCCGCCAACCAACTCATGATCCCATTCTTCAAAGCTTCCTTCATCAATCACCATCTGGATTCTGCGGTATGCATGCACGCGGAAGTATCCTCCACATTTCGGACAGATATAATATCCCTGTTTTACATCTTCTGTAATAATAGCTGCCCCACACTTATTGCATTTACGCAAAAGTCCTTCCGGGACTTCCGGTCTGGAAGCACGAGCCGTATTATGACTCTGTATTCTGGAAATAATCCTTGTCTTTTTGAACATGTTATCCAACTTCATGATCACTAACTCCTGTCAATACCAATACTGTACTTATCCAAATTCTCGGATATCTGCCTGTTATCTTTAACCCACTCTCTTCTGCGCATCTCACATCTGATATCAGTTTCTATACGTTGACTTCGTATCTGCTTCCATGCGTTCAATAAATTCTACATCTGTATTTCCGGACTGGAAATCAGGATGTTCCAGAATCTCATACTGATAATCCACATTGGTGTCGATTCCCTCGATGATCACCTCTCCAAGGGCACTCTGCATCTTGCGGATTGCCTCTGTACGATTTTTCGCCCACACGATCACCTTGGCGATCATCGAATCATAGTACGGCGGAATCGTATAGCCACTGTACACAGCAGAATCAATACGGATTCCTTTTCCTCCCGGAAAATACATATCCGTAATTGTTCCCGGTGAAGGCCGGAAGCCTTTAGCCGGATTTTCTGCATTGATCCTGCATTCGATCGCATGACCTGTCAGATGAATATCTTCCTGTTTGCAGGAGAGCGGAAGCCCCGATGCAATACGGATCTGTTCTTTGACAAGATCCACACCTGTTACCCATTCTGTCACCGGATGCTCAACCTGGATTCGGGTATTCATTTCCATAAAATAAAATCTGCCTTCTTTATCAAGAAGGAACTCGATTGTTCCGGCATTTTCATATCCTGCTGCCTTTGCTGCTCTGACCGCAGCTTCTCCCATTTTTTCACGAAGTTCATCAGAAATCACTTCACATGGAGATTCCTCTATCATCTTCTGATGATTTCGCTGGATAGAACAGTCACGTTCACCTAAATGAATAACATTTCCAAATTTATCTGCCATAATCTGGAACTCAATGTGTCTCGGATGACGCACAAAATGCTCCACATACATCGTAGAATCTCCAAATGCCATCTGCGTTTCCTTCTGAGCAGTACGGAAACTTTCTTCAAAATCTTCCGGAGTATCTGCAACGCGCATGCCTTTACCGCCTCCGCCAAGAGCAGCCTTAATGATAACCGGATAACCAATTGTTTCTGCTTCTTTCATTCCTTCTTCTACTGTGTAGATTGGATTTTTGCCGCCAGGAATGATCGGAACACCGGCATTTGCCATCGTATTTTTGGCTGCCTGTTTATTTCCAAGACTCGCAATTACACTTGACGGAGGTCCGATAAATGTAATGTTGCACTGCTCACAAAGTTCTGCAAAGCGACTGTTTTCAGAAAGGAAACCAAAACCCGGATGAATCGCATCGGCGCCTGTAACAATCGTTGCACTGATGATATTTTCCATGCTGAGATAGCTCTGGGATGACGGTGCCGGTCCGATGCAGACTGCCTCATCTGCAAGCTGTGTATGAAGAGCATCTCTGTCTGCCTCTGAATAAACAGCCACTGTCTCTATTCCCATTTCTCTGCACGCGCGGATAATCCGCACCGCAATCTCCCCTCGATTCGCAATCAGCACTTTTTTTATCATAGTGTTTCACCTATCCAATCATAAAAGTCAGTTCTGCATCAACTACTACTTTGCCGTCAACACTTGCAACAGCATGTCCGACGCCAACAGGTCCCTTGCATTTAATGATCGTTGTTTCCAGACGAAGCTTATCTCCCGGAACAACTTTCCCGCGAAATCTGCAGTTCTTGATCCCGCCGAAATATGCAATTTTGCCCTTATTTTCTTCCAGACTTAAAATTGCCACCGCACCAGTCTGCGCAAGAGCTTCCACCATCAGAACACCCGGCATTACCGGTTCCTGTGGGAAATGTCCCTTAAAAAAATCCTCACGGAAAGTCACACATTTATAGCCGACTGCAAACTTACCCGGCTCATAATCCTCGATATAATCCACCAGAAGAAATGGATGTCTGTGAGGAAGAATCTGTTCAATTTCTTTTACACCTAATCTGTTCATAATCATACTCCCATTTATAACTGACAATTCCATGTTATCCACAGGAATTTCTCTGTTGCCATAAATTGTCCACAATCTTCAGGCTTGTCCACCGCTTTTTACACAATCCGGAATAACGGCTGTCCATACTCTACTGCCTGTCCGTTTTCTACATAGATTTCTGCAACCTTGCCTTCAAATTCACTCTCGATCTCATTCATCAGTTTCATTGCTTCCACGATAGCAAGTGTCTGGTCCTTTTTGACCAGATCGCCAACTGACACGAACGGAGCCGCATCCTCTGCAGGTGCTGTATAAAAAGTTCCTACCAGAGGAGATTTTACGATCATACCCTCTGGCTCACTGTTGTCAGCCTGAGCATTCGCTGTATTCACTGCAGCAGCAGTTTCAACTGTCTGAACATTTTCAAAACCCATAACCGGTACATTTGAAGAAACACCAGAAACCACAACAGTTTCTTTTTTCTTCTTCAGTCGGATACGGGTACCATTTTCTTCATAATCAAAATCTGTCAGTTCAGAATCTGATACTGTTTTTATTAATGTAAGAAGATTTTCAAATTCCATAATTATCAACCCTCATATTTCTTTACAAGAAGTGTTGCATTGTGTCCGCCAAAGCCAAGAGAATTGCTCATTGCATAATGAATCTCTTTTTCTACCGGAGCACCGATCGCATAGTTCAGGTCACACTCTTCATCCGGATCTGTGGTTCCAACTGTCTGATGGATAAATCCTTCCTCCAGAGATTTAACACAGGTCACAAATTCCACTCCACCGGCAGCACCAAGAAGATGTCCGATCATGGATTTTGTTGAGTTCACAACCAGGTCTTTTGCCGCATCACCAAATGCTTTGTGGATTGCTCTGGTCTCAAACAGGTCATTGTGATGTGTGCTTGTTCCATGCGCATTGATGTATTCTACCTCAGACGGCTGAACACCTGCTTCTTCCATTGCAAGCTCCATTGCTCTGGCAGCGCCTGCTCCGTCCTCTGCCGGAGAAGTGATATGGAAAGCATCCGCTGTTGCACCATAGCCAACCAGCTCAGCATAGATTCTTGCGCCTCTTGCCTTTGCATGTTCCAGTTCCTCAAGAACTACAATTCCGGCACCTTCGCCAAGAACAAATCCGCTTCTTTCTTTATCAAAAGGAATTGACGCCCTTGCAGCATCTTCAGTCTTGGTCAGTGCTGTAAGTGCTGTAAAACCAGCTACTCCTGTCGGACAGATACAGCTTTCGGTTCCACCTGCAAACATTACCTCAGCATCACCATACTGGATCGCACGGAATGCATCACCAATGCTGTGTGTTCCGGATGCACAGGCTGTCACAACAT
>OLNE01001371.1_pt1 | contig 17725 bp, 15 predicted proteins | sample 1672431 | NCBI WGS metagenome assembly OLNE01 (sample SAMEA3136685, study PRJEB25190) | human gut metagenome | reverse complement strand
GGTGTACATGGTCAAGCACATGTACCTGCCGGCGCTGTACGACTACTCTGGTGACATCGCCTCCACCGTCGCCACCAAGGCCGAGCTGGGCATCGCCGCCAAGGCGGAGAAGGCCCTCGTCCAGTCGCTTACCGACAGCATCGACAACATCACCGAGCTCGTCGCTGACCTCGAGAAGAAGAATGCCGAGGCCCAGGCTCTCGAGTGCCCGACCAAGCAGGACGAGGCCATTCGCGACACCGTCATCCCGGCCATGGACGCGCTGCGTGCCGCCGTCGACGCGATGGAGAAGGTCTGCGGTCACGACTACTGGCCTGTCCCGAGCTACAACAGGATTCTGTTCTACGTGTAGCTTCACGGTAGTCTTTAGACACTGAGTCATTGGCGGCCTCGCTTCTGGCGGGGCCGCTTTTTTTATGGGCGTGTGGGCTGCGACGAATGCGTGAGGCGGGCACGCCGCGGGCGCACGGGCGGTCGCGAACGCGTCGCGCGTCGGGGCCCACGGCTGACTCGTATGGAGGGCGTGCAGGTCCGGTAAGCTCTGTGTGCGTCAACCTGATGTCCGGGATAGCTGCTAGGATGGGTTGAGCAAACGTCGCGCGATCACGTGCGTTCAAGGAGGAACAACATGCCTCGCTTCAAATATCCTGAGTCGGATGACGGCCAGCGCCATTCCGCTTCGAGTGGTTCGGGCTCGCATTTCAAGAGCCAGTCTCCCGCGGAGCGTCAGCCTGCCGTTCGGTCGGATTCCCACGGGGACGCTCCGGCGAATCCCTATGCCGCCGGCCATGCTGCGTCGCCCAATGCCACGGTCCGCGCCGTAGCTCCCGTTCCCGTTGACCAGACGCAGCGCTCGCCCCAGGCTGGCGCCTATGTTCCGCCGGCGACCAACCCCTATGCCGCGGGTGACCCGTACGCCTCGCCCTACCAGGCGTCATACGAGGACAATCCCTATGCTTCCGGCCCCTCCACGGGCGCGGTCGAGATGGGCCATGAGCAGGTGGGATCGCGCTCCCGTGACGGACGTCGCCACAAGAACACCGCCGGCCAGGGCGTTCCGGGTGCCCCGCGCAAGCGCCGCCGCCGCGTGCCGGCGATTGTCGTCGTCCTCCTCGTCCTTGCCGCTCTTGGTGGAGGCGGGGCCTATCTCTACTTCAACCCGCCCATCTATCGCGTCAACGTCAACGGCACGGATCGCATGGTGCGTGCTGGCTCCACGCTTCAGGACGTCGTCGATGAGGGCTTTGCCTCGCCCACGGCCGGTGACCTTATCGCCGTTGATGGCTCCGTCTGCAAGGAGGGTGGCGGCGACCCCTTCGAGGCAACCGTCAATGGCACGGAGACCGCGGATCCCACGACGGTGGTCCCGCGTCATGCCGTCGTCCAGATCAATGACGGCAACGACACTGACGAGGAGTGCACTGAGACCACGGAGACCCTCCCTCATGGCGAGGGCGGCGAGGACATGAGCTCGTTTAACCTGTATTGGGCGGGCTCGATGCATGTGTACTCGAACGGCGAGGACGGCGAGCAGGTAACGAGGACCGGTAACGTCTCCGGTATCTCGGTCACCGAGGTCACGAAGCAACCCGTTGACGCCGGCTACCACGTTTACACGACGAACACCAATGGTGACAAAGTCATCGCGCTGACGTTTGACGATGGTCCCTGGCCCGGCACCACCTCGGAGATCCTCGACATTCTCAAGGAGAATGACGCGCACGCCACGTTCTTCGAGATTGGTAATCAGGTCGCGGAAAACGCGGATGTCGTGAAGCGCATTCATGACGAGGGAAATCAGATCGCCACGCACACGTGGGATCACGCGAGTGGCTCGGGTGGCGGCGTTGACCTTACGAAGATGAGCACCGACGAGCAGATTCAGGAGGTCGACAAGGGCTTCAAGGCCATCGAAGACGTGCTTGGGACCTCGGTCACGCGCGTCATGCGCGCGCCGGGCGGCAACTATCACGCCACAAGCAGCGGCAACATCATCACTAACCTCGCCGATCACGTCACGGCCGAGATTGGCTGGAATGTCGATACAGAGGACTGGCGTCGTCCGGGCGCTCAGGCCATTGCGGACAGAATCATGTCCGCTCAGCCCGGAGACGTCGTTCTCATGCACGACGGTGGCGGCGACCGCTCTCAGACTGTCGAGGCGCTCAAGATCGCACTTCCGCAACTCAAGGCACAGGGATATCGCTTCGTCACCATTGACGAGCTCATGAGCTCGTATGGCATGCCGAGCAACGACTAACGCTTACGGTTGACCATCGCGGGCCCCAGGCATGGCTTGGGGCCCGTTTTGTCTAGGGGAGGGTTTATGCCGCGCGAGACGAACGCCGCCAAGCGGGCGCGCGCAATCGAGTTCTGCGACCGCCTGGGGGAGATGTACGGGCCCGTCGAGTGCTTCCTCGACCACGGGAGCCCCTATCGCCTCGTCATATCCGTGCTGCTTTCCGCCCAGACGACGGACGCACAGGTCAACAAGGTGACGCCGGAGCTGTTCCGTCGCTGGCCTTCGCCCGAGGCCCTTGCTGCCGCCTCGCCGGAGGAGGTCGCCGAGGTCATACGCAGCCTGGGCTTCTACAAGAGCAAGGCGAGGCACGCCGTCGAGGCCGCGCAGATGATCGTGAGCGACTATGGCGGGGAGGTGCCGCACACGATGGCCGAGCTCACGCGCCTGCCGGGCGTGGGGCGCAAGACCGCCAACATCGTGCTCAACGTGAGCTTCGATATCGTCGAGGGCATCGCGGTGGACACGCACGTGAACCGCATCGCCCACAGGCTGGCCCTGAGTCCCAAAACGCACGAGAAGGAGCCACTCAAGACAGAGCAGGACCTGCTCAAGCTGCTGCCGCGCGAGTATTGGCGCGACGTCAACCACCAGTGGATTCGCTTTGGACGCGAGGTTTGTAGTGCGAAGACCCCGCGTTGCGGCGAGTGCCCCATGGCGGATATCTGCCCAAGCGTTGGGAAGTGCTAGCCGCCTCGAATGCGTGACGCGCGGATCACGCCGGGCCGTGGGCGGCGCGCGGCGTGTCGAGCACGGGCGGCGGGCACGTCGGGTTGATGTGGCTCGGATGTCGAATCGTCCGCGTGTCAGGGTTCCCACGTACAATGGACGGCGGACAACACGAGTGAGGGAGACGCCGATGACGACTGAGAACATGGCCGAGAAGAACGTGGCAGCTGCATCCGTGCCTGAGGGCACCGAGTTCGCCGCACCCGCGCCTGAATCCGCCGGGGCCGCTGCCGAGGACACCGCCTCTGCGCCTGCCGCCACGCCCGACGCCCCCGAGCGCCGCGTCATCGCCGTTATCGACGGCAACTCGCTTATGCACCGCGCGTTCCACGCCATCCCACCTACGATGACCGCGCCGGACGGCCGCCCCACCAACGCCATCTTCGGTTTCGTGTCGATGTTCGTGAAGCTCGTCGAGAGCTTCCGTCCCAACGGCGTGATTTGCGCGTTTGACAAGGGCAAGCCGCGCGTGCGTATGGAGATGCTCCCGCAGTACAAGGCTCAGCGTCCGCCGATGGATCCGGTCCTGCACGAGCAGTTCCCCATGGTCAAGAATCTGTTGCGCTCGATGGACGTTCCCGTGGTGGAGCTCGAGGGCTGGGAGGGTGATGACATCCTCGGTACGCTCGCTCGCCGTGGCGAGGCTGCCGGCTATGACATGTACCTTGTCACGGGCGACCGCGACATGTACCAGCTGGTCACGGAACACGTGAACGTCGTCTCCACGCGCAAGGGCGTCTCAGACGTGAACATCATGACGCCGGAGAGCGTCGATGATCTCTACCACGGCATCACCCCGGAGCTCGTTCCGGATTTCTACGGCCTCAAGGGCGATACCTCGGACAACATTCCCGGCGTGCCGGGCATCGGTCCCAAGAAGGCAAGTGCGCTCATCTGCCAGTACGGTAGCCTGGACGAGGTCATCGCCCATGCGGACGAGGTTAAGGGCAAGATGGGCGAGAACCTCCGCGCCCACATAGACGACGCCCTGCTCAGCCGCAAGGTCGCGACCATTCGCACGGATGCCCCCATCGAGCTCGATCTGTCTACGGCGAAGTTCCCCACGTTTGATGTCGAGACGGTCCGCGCCGCCATGGGCGAGCTGGGCTTTACGGGTATGACGAGTCGCGTCCTCGCCCTCTCAACGGCGGAGGCCCACGCCGCGGCAGCGGCGAAGCCCGCGTTCGAGCTGCCGAAGGTCCTCTCGGACTCCACGCTCGAGGAGGCGCTTCGCGACGCCGGCGAGGCGGGGGAGTGGGTCGGTCTCGCCCTCGGCGAGGCCCCCGCGCAGACGACGCTGTTTGATCCTGCGCCTGAGCTTGTGGTCTGGGCGAGCTGCGAGGCTGGCATGGGCATGCTCGAGGGTGACGCGGCTTCCGCGCTGCTCGTCCATGCGCTCGAGGGTTGGCGCGTCGCTTCGGGCGACGTGAAGGCCCTCATGCATGCCGTCTACCCGAGTGATTCCTCGGTCGCGCCGGCGGTGGACGAGGACGGCCGCTCCTTCGATCCCGCCCTTTGCAACCCGGCCAACCTCTTCGACACCGGCGTGGCCGCCTACCTCCTCGATTCCTCCAAGGGTTCGTATCCCGTGGCAGAGGTGGCCGAGTGCTATCTCGAGGGAGAGCTGCCCGAGGCGACCGATGCCGTTCCCGCCTCCGCCATCGCGGCTACGGCGAGCCGCACGCTCGTGCCCGTCCTGCGCGAGGCGCTTGAGCGTGACGGCTCCGCCCAGCTGATGAACCAGATGGAGATGCCGCTCGTGGGTGTACTCGCACGCATGGAGCGCATGGGCCTCGCCGTTGACCCCGAGGTCCTTGCCGCCCAATCGCGCGAGCTGGGAGCGGACATCGAGGAGAGCCGCCAGAAGATCTTTGCCGCCGCTGGTCGCGAGTTCAACGTCGATAGTCCCATGCAGCTCTCCGGTGTGCTTTTTGATGACCTGGGGCTGCCCACGGCGGGACTCAAGAAGACCCAGCGTGGCTACTATTCCACCAACGCCAAGGTGCTCGAGGACCTCGCCCGCACGAATGACGTGGTTGCCGAGGTGCTCGCTTACCGCGAGAAGGCCAAGATCAAGAGCACCTACCTCGACGCCCTGCCTGAGCTCATCGCGGGCGACGGCCGCATTCACACCAGCCTCAACCAGACGGTTACGGCGACGGGCCGCCTTTCGAGCTCAAACCCCAACCTGCAGAACATCCCAACTCGCTCCGAGCTGGGGCATCGCGTGCGCACGGCCTTCAAGGTGGCTCCGGGCAGCGTGTTCCTCGCGTGCGATTACTCGCAGATCGAGCTGCGCCTGCTCGCGCATCTCTCTGGCGACGAACATCTTATCGAGGCCTTCTGCGAGGGCGAGGACTTCCATGCCGAGACGGCCGCCCGTGTCTTTGGCGTGCCCGTGTCCGAGGTCACGCCCGTGATGCGCAGTCGCGCTAAGGCGGTGAACTTCGGCATCGTCTACGGACAACAGGCCTACGGCCTCTCTACGTCGCTTGGTATCTCGCGCGCGGAGGCGCAGGAGATGATTGACCGCTACTTCGCGGCTTATCCCGGCGTGCGCCGCTACCTTGACGAGACCGTCGCGCTTGCCAAACGCAATGTCTGGGCGTCCACGATGTACGGTCGCAAGCGTCATGTTCCGGACATCTTGGCGCGCAACGCCAACCTGCGCAACTTTGGTGAGCGCACGGCGATGAACCACCCCATGCAGGGCACCGCGGCAGACATCATCAAGCTCGCGATGGTCGCGGTCGACGCACGCATGCGTGAGGAGGGGATGACGAGCAAGCTCGTCCTCCAGATTCACGACGAACTTGACTTCGAGGTCCCGGAAACCGAGCTCGAGGCCATGAGCGCGCTCGTCAAGGAGACCATGGAGGGCGTGGTGACGCTGAGCGTCCCGCTGGTGGCCGAGGTTTCCTACGGTGAGGATTGGGCGGCTGCGAAGTAGTCGTGGTGCCCGGGCGGCGATAGCCGTTACCGCCGCGAGGGGCGCGATTCCCGGGTGGCAACGGACGTTGCCGCCGCGAGGCACGCATGGCGCCAGTCGGCGTATTCAGTCAACAAACACGAGGGGAGCGTATGAGGGTCGTTATCTATACGGATGGTTCTAGCAGGGGCAATCCTGGTCCTGGTGGCTATGGGGCGGTGCTGCGCTATACCGATCCGGCGGGCGTCCTTCATGAGCGCGAACTCTCGCAGGGCTATGCGCGCACCACGAACAACCGCATGGAGCTCATGGCTGCCATCGCTGCGCTCGAGGCGCTCAAGCGTCCGTGCGAGGTGGAGGTCCACAGCGACTCGCAATACGTCGTGAACGCGTTCAACCAACATTGGGTCGATGGCTGGCAGCGCCGCGGATGGAAGAATGCCAAGAAGGAGCCGGTGAAGAACCCGGACCTCTGGAAGCGTCTGATCGCGACTGCCAAGCCCCATGACGTGCGCTGGGTGTGGGTCCGCGGGCACGCTGGAGCCGAGCTCAACGAGCGCTGCGACCAGCTTGCCGTTGCCGCCGCAACCGCGCCTGCCGCCCAGCTCCTCGAGGACGAGGGCTTTGAGGGGTAGGGCTCTCGAGTTCGCCGTGACGCCGCTCGCCCCACTGCGCTCGGCGGGACGCCTGCTCGCGCGTTCCGTTCGCCGTGGCCACCCCAAGCGCCAACAAGCATCCACATCCGCCACGACGGCCCTCGTCATGTCACAGAGGTGGGGTATAGTAGACCCTCGCAATTCGTACCAACCGCTGGAGGCACCTATGATCGTCCGCCTGAACAAGGCCGTCCTGCACGTCCTCGACCTCGACTCTGCCGTGAGCGTCATCTCCAAGGCCGAGCTTGACCTCGAGGAGAAGCCCGTCAAGTCCTATGTGCAGAGCATCTGCCGCAAGTCCCTCGGCTCGACGGACTGCCGCCACGGCAAGTTCGGACAGGATAACGCCCTCGCGACCCAGGTGAGCCGCTACCTCCATGGCGCGGATGAGTTCGTTCCGCTGACGGCAACCGTGGCGAGCTTCCTGTTCGGTGAGCTCCAGCGTGCGGATGGCGCCCGTAGCACGGACCTCCTCATGACGGATTTCCTCGATGGTGACGATACGCGCTACATCGGCCTTTTCCTCCTCGAGGGCAAGAAGGCCTTCGTCCATGAGGTCAGCCAGGCTGGCTCGATGGTGAGCTGCGACATCGTTCGTCGCTATGGCGTGCTGCCCGCCGCCACCCAGAAGCTTGCGAGCTGGGCCCTCGTGCGTGCGGACAACCTCGAGATTGCCTATGTCGACAAGCCACGTTCCATCGACGGCCAGGACACGCTGCTCATCCCCGAGGGTCTACTCCAGTGCAGCTCTGAGGCGAGTGCTCGTGAGACCATCGACTGCGTGACCGAGATCGTGGAGCAGGTCGCCGAGGAGCACGGTGCCAATGCCGCCCTGGCTCTCTCCCGCGCCAAGGCCTACGTCGCCGAGCAGGTCGACGAGCAGGACTCCTTCTCGCGCGATGGCCTCGCGGAGAAGGTCTTCGAGGACTCCGAGCCCGCGCGACGCGCCTTCGAGACTGCGGCTGACGTGCGTCACCTGCCGGACCGCGTCGCCGTCGACCGTCGCGCCGTTGCCCAGAAGCGCGTGCGCTGCCATCGCATCGTGACGGACACCGGCATCGAGGTCTCGTTCCCGGCGGAGTACGGTGATGACCCGGAGTTCATCCAGTTCTCCACCGAGGCCAACGGCCTTATCTCGATCGAGCTCAAGAACATCGGCAGCATCGAGAACAAGTAGGCGCCGCGCGCGCCTGGTGCGCGCGACCGCGCCCGCGTGCGGCGGGCATGCGGGAGGTGGCCGGAACCCGCGCGCCTGGTGCCCGCGCCTGGCCACGAAGGCTATCATTACCCTCTACGCATTGATTCCCTTAGCCATCGGAAGGCATACGATGAGTGCATGGACGTCCTATAAGGGTTCTGTCTACCAGCAGCTCTTTGGCAATTTCTTCGAATACTTCCGCAAGTACTGCGGTGACCAGGACTTCTCCCGCTCAGCGTGGCTCGAGCACGAGCTCGGTAGGCATCGCCTGGCGTTCAACTCCTACTATGACGCGCTGGACAAAGAGGTGGCGCGGTTGGCGACCGTCCTTACCACCCGCGGGTTCGTCTCCGCGTGCTGCTTGCATGCGACGGGTGCCGTGAGCGGAGGCGACGACGGGGCGTGGCGAATCGAGCGAGACGGCGAGAGCCAGGCCTTCCCGTCCCCTCTGACCTACGTTCGCCGCCAGAAGAAGTTCCTCGGTGGATTCATCGAGAGGGACGTGACGTACGTGATCGTGTTCGATGACGGGACGGACCTTACGGGCGTCCGCTGTGCCTGTCCCGTCATGCATATGAGTGAGCTCGTGGACTTCCTCAAGGGCCTCGGCGGCGTTGCCTCAGAGGCTGAGATAAAGGGCGCCTTCGATGCGTTCAGGCTCGCCGTCGCGAACGGTGGCACGCGATAGCCCGTCTTCAGGTGGATTGAGAACGACGGTCGCATCCTCTGCCTCGCTGCCTAGCGCGGGCGCGCGGTTCGCGGGCGCACCTGGGCGCGGCCTGTCCGGCGGACGGTGGGCTAGAGCGACTCCTCGAGCAGGTCGATGACCTCGCGGGCGATGTTGTCCTCGGTCAGGCCGCAGCAGTTGAGGAGGTCTTCCGGCTCGTAGCGATCCGGGAAGCCGTGCGGCAGGCCAAAACCGCGCACGCGCGCGTTGGTGGGGCCGAGGATGCGGGCGATGTGGCTGCCGAAGCCGCCGTCGAGCACGCCGTCCTCGAGGGTCACCACGACGCGGTTCTCGTCTGTGAGCGAACACACCCAGTCGAAGTCGATGCCACAGGCGTAGCGCGGGTTGACGAGCGTGGCGTCGATGCCCTTCTCCGCGAGGAGGGCCACCACCTTCTCGCCTAGGGGCATGGTGGACCCAAGCGCGAGAATCGCGGCGCCGCTCGTGCCCTCGTGGACGATTTCGGGGATGCCGAAGACGTAGCCGCCATCAGGAATCTCGACGCTCGGGCGGGAGACGACGCCGGCTCCGGGCACGCGAATCGCGTACGGACCACGGCGGCAGTCGATCGCCCAGTCGAGCATGGCGAGGTACTCCTCGCGGCACGTGGGCGCGAGGTAGGTGAGGCCTGGCATGTCACTGAGCATTGCGATGTCATAAAAGCCCAGGTGAGTGGCATCGGTCGTGCCAAAGGCGCTCGAGCCGAACACAAGGACCGTGATCGGCGCGGCGTTGAGGCAGACGTCGTGCCAGAGCTGGTCATACGTGCGCTGGAGGAAGGTGCCGTAGACGCCGTAGACGGGCTTGGCACCACCAACTGCGAGGCCGGCGCACAGCGTGACGGCGTGCTCCTCCGCGATGCCAACGTCAACGAACTGCTTGCCTGCTGCGGCGCGACGATCGGGAGTGAAGCCCATCATGTAGGGCGTGGCGGAAGAGACGGCAACAAGTTGCTGGTCAGAGGCCATGCGCTTGAGTAGATACTCACCCGTGATGTCCGCATAGGTGGCGGGCGGGGTGATTACGATGCCACCGCTCGCGCGCCCGCCGGAGAGCTTCTCGCCAGTCTCCGGGTTGAAGGGGCCGACGTGATGCCAGCTCTCCTCGTTTTCCTCCGCCGGGGCGAAGCCGAGGCCCTTATGGGTGTGGATGTGGAGCACGACGGGGTGGTCGCAGCCGCGCAGACTTGCGAGGGCTTCCTCGCAGGCGGCCTCGTCGTTGCCGTTCTCGAGGTAGCGATAGTCAAGGCCCATCGAACGGAAGTAGTTGTCCTTGGTGTGGCCGCGCGTGGCGCGCAGCTCGGCGAGGTTGGCGTAGATGCCACCGTGGTCCTCGGAGATGGACCACTCGTTGTCATTCACGACGATGATGAGGTTCGTGCCGAGCTCTGCTGCGTTGTCGAGACCTTCGAAGGCGAGGCCGCCGGACAGCGAACCGTCGCCAATGACGGCGACGACGTCATAGGTGTCTCCCGCGAGGTCGCGTGCCTTCGCGAGGCCAAGCGCGAGGCCCACCGAGGTCGAGGTGTGACCCATGGAGAAGTGGTCATGCTTGCTCTCAACGGGGCTGGCAAATCCGGAGACTGCGCCCATGAGCTCTGGTTTTATGAATGCCTCGGCACGGCCGGTGAGCATCTTGTGCGCATAGGTCTGATGGGAGACGTCGAACACGATCTTGTCTCGAGGGGAGTCGAAGACGCGGTGGAGCGCCACCGTAAGTTCGACGACGCCAAGGTTGGGGCCCACGTGACCGCCCACCTTGGCGCAGGTCGCAATGATGGCGGACCTGATTTCCTCGCAGAGGGGACGCATCGCTTGGGCGGGGAGAGCGCGAACGTCTGCCGGTGTGGCAATGCCCTCGAGATACATGTGCCCTCCCATCATCTTACCTGCGGTTTCTTGAATCGTGCTAAAAAGTGCGCCTATTTAGGGCGCATAAACATATAGATTGGCACATTTGGGGGAAGAAAGTGTGGTGGGGATGTGCCAGCGGCAGAATAGTGTCGATTGGCGAGGCTATTTTAGGGGGCGATGGCGTTGACGGGTGGTCTGATGCATGAAGTCGCGAACCACGCGGGCGCTGAGGCCGCGAAGGCCGCGGATGTCGCGCGTGACCCCGCCGCCCCTGTTCGTCCGTCGCGCGCCCGTACGACTGCCCCCGAGGTTACCGCCGAGGCGACTCGCCTCGAGCGCGAGGGCCGTCTCGGCCTTTGCCGCGAGTTCGTCCAGCATGGAGATGTGTCCGTGTACGAGCATGTGGTGGCGGTCGCGGTTGAGAGCTGTCGCATGGCGGACGCCCTCGCGCGTCATGGTGTCACGGTCGACCGGCCTTCGCTCGTGCGCGGGGCGCTTCTCCACGATTACTTCCTCTATGACTGGCACGATCCGGATCCGAGCCATCGGCTCCATGGGTTTCGCCACCCGTTCTTCGCGTTGCGCAATGCGGAGGACGATTTCACCTTGGGCGAGCGCGAGCGCAACATCATTGCGAGGCACATGTTTCCGCTGGTACCGGTGCCACCCACGTGTCGGGAGGCATGGATTGTGTGCGGCGCTGACAAGCTGGTCGCCCTGCGCGAGACGCTCGATTCGCGTGTGCCGAAGCGCCTGCTTCCCCGCTGGCTCAAGGAGGCCGGTCGATGAGTCCTGAATCCGCCGCGATGATCCCGCTTCTGGCGGCATCCGTGCCCGCCGCCCCGCTTTCGGGACTCTTCATCTCGTTTCTCGTCTATAGCTTTGCCGGGTGGCTCTGGGAGTCCACCGCCTGCGCGATGATGAATCAAGGGCGCTTCGCCAACAGCGGCTTCCTGCTTGGGCCCATCTGCCCGATCTACGGCGTGGGCGCTCTTGCGTGCTGGCTCTTCCTCCGCGAGATTCCGGACGTCGTGTCGCAGTTCCTCGTGTCGGGCTTGCTGTGCTGCACGCTCGAATACGCGGTGAGCGTCATGCTCGAAGCGACGACGGGCGCGCGCTTTTGGGATTACGAGGACAAGCCGGCCAACATCAACGGACGGGTTTGCCTCTACGGCTTCCTGATGTTTGGCGCCGGCGCGGTCTTGATCTGCCGCGTGTTCGAGCCCGCGCTTCTCGGTGTGCTCGTGAACGTGCCGGTTGTCGCGCTCGAGGCGGTGGCGGTGGTGTGCGCGATAGCCCTCGTCGTTGATTTGGTGTTTGCCATGGCGAGCTGGCGTCGCCTGTCCACCCAGCTCGAGTCGCTGCGCACGCAGATTCAGGTCAGGATTGACGAATCGATGGGCGAGGCCTCCGAGCGCATGCTCGAGGTGCTGCCGGAACCCGTGGTAGAGGGTGCCGCCGAGGTCTACGAGCGCACGCGCGACGCTGCCGGGGACCTTGTCTCGAAGCTTGATCCGCGCGTCGTCGCGGCTGGCATTGGCCAGGCCACGCAGATGCTGCGTGATGGCATCGCGGAGCACGGCGGCGAGGGCCGCCTGGCCGAGCTCCGTACCGCCGGCGAGAACGCGCGTCTGAGGCGCGTGGCCTCGAATGCCCAGGCGACGGAGTGGCTCAACTCCGCCGCCGAGTCGCTCGTGTCGCGTCTTGGCAGGCGAGACCTGCGATTTTTCAATGCGTTCCCGCGCATGCGCATGAAGCGCTACGAGAGCGTCATCAATCGTGCCGGCATCCGCGAGCGCGTGAGGGATCTGTTCGAGCGCTAGGTGGTGCGGTAGTACCGCGATTGCCGGCGGCGCCGCCACGGCTGTGGTTGCTAGTGCCGCACGAGGTTGCGCAGGGGCTTCTCGGCTTCGAGGCTAGTGCCGCACGAGGTTACGCAGGGGCTCCCCGGCTTCGAGGTGGGCGATGTTCTCCGCGGCGATGTCCGCGATGTTGTCGAGGACCGTGAAGAGGTGGAACCCGCCGGAGACATGCGGCGTGAGCAGGAGGTTGGGCGCATCCCAAAGCGGGCTGTCCTCCGGAAGCGGCTCCGGCGAGGTGACGTCGAGTGCGGCGCCTGCGAGGTGCCCGTTCACGAGCGCCGCGACCAGGTCGTCCGCGACGACGAGGTCTCCGCGGCCGCCGTTGGCGAAGAAGGCACCCGGGCGCATCGCCGAGAAGAACGTGGCGTCCACAAGGCCTTGCGTTGCCGGCGAGCTCGGCAGGAACGATGCGACGACGTCCGCCTCGCCAAGAATCTGCGGCAGCTCGTCAATAGGGTGGACCGTCTCGAAGCCGGCAGGCGCCTCGCCGCCGTGACGGTTCGCGCCGGTGACGCGTGCTCCCATCGCCTGGCAGAGCTGGGCGAAGTGGCTACCGATGTCACCCGTGCCCAGAACGAGGACTCGTGCGCCGGCGAGGGTGGCGACCGGGCCGAGGTCGCCCCAGTCATGGGCGTGCTGTAGATCGTGGTAGCCCGGGAGACGCTTCATGAGGGCGAGCGTCATCGCGAAGAGATGCTCGGAGACCGCCTGGCCGTAGGCGCCGACGGCGCAGCACAGCGCGAGGTCTGCCGGAAGGGTGCCTGCGGCAAGGTAATTGTCATAGCCGGCCGTGTTGAGCTGCAGCAGCTTGAGCGAGGTTGCCTCGGGAAGACGCTCGGGCGAGAGGTTGCCCACGATGACGTTTGCTTCGGCGACCTGGTCGCTGGTGGGGTTTCCGAGCATGGCGCCCGGCTTGGGCGTCACATACGTGAAGCGCGCGTGCGGGGCAGATGCCTCGAGTCGAGTGCGCTGCTGTTCATTGAACGGCGGAAGGACAAGGACGTTAAGGGTACTGCCGGGCATGGGTTCTCCTCTCGTGGCGCTATTCTCGGCCGTATTCTACGCGCACCACGGATAGACCTGTGCATCGGCGCGTATCGCTTAACGGCCTTGCAAGGTTCCCTCGAACCATTCGCGAGGGATGGACTCGATCAAGTTGCGGGGAACGGATTTTCGTGCCCGTAGCTTTCCGTATGAAGCACTTGTGAGGAACGGCATCTTAGATGTTGACGAGTCAACAACAGACCGGTAGGCTCTTCTGCCTATAAGATGTTAACACGTCAACAAGCGTCACGCGAAAGGGGTGCCAAGCCTTGTCCTTCCGGATTCTCGGTACGGGATCTGCCCTTCCAGAGCGCGTCGTCACCAATGACGACCTGTCGGATTTCCTCGACACCTCCGACGAGTGGATCTTCACTCGCACGGGTATCAAGGAGCGCCGTATCTGCACGGAGGAAACCCTCGATGACCTTGCGATGGAGGCAAGCCGTCGAGCCCTCGACATGGCGGGCGTCGCCGCCGGTGACCTCGACCTCATCGTCTGCTCGACCACCACGGGCGACCATCTCGTTCCCGCGGAGGCGTGTGCCATCGCCGAGGGCTTGGGTGCCGACTGCGCGGCGTTCGATGTCTCGGGAGCCTGCGCGGGCTTCGTCCTCGCCCTCGATGTCGCCGATGGCTTCATGGCCCGCGGCCGCGCCTCGCGCGCCCTTGTGGTCGCCGCGGAGCAGATGAGCCGCGTCCTCGACTGGGAGGACCGCGCGACGTGCGTTCTGTTTGGTGACGGTGCCGGCGCGGCCGTCATCTCGGTCGACGAAGGTCAGAACCCCCTCGCGATGAGCTTTTCGACGACGCCCGACGTCGCCTCCCTCAACGTTCCGGGCATCTCCGGAACCTGCCCGTTCAGGCCGGCGGACCATGCCGCCAGCACCCTTTCCATGGATGGCCGTCGCGTGTTCCGCTTTGGCGTCGGCACCATCTGCGACGCCGTCAAATCCCTGGCGGGGCAGGCCGGTGTCGCGGTCTCTGATATCGACCACTTCGTATTTCACCAGGCGAACGAGAGGATCCTCTCCGCCGCCGTCAAGCTCCTGGGCGTGGACGACGCGCGTGTGGTCCGCACCCTCAGGAACACGGGGAACGTCTCGAGCGCCTGTATCCCGCTCGCGCTCGACAGCCTCGTCCGCTCAGGCGAGCTTAAGCATGGAGAGCTCGTTGCGCTGGTCGGCTTTGGGGCTGGCCTTGACACGGGGGCCTGTCTGCTTCGCTGGGAGCAGTGACTCGCATAGCAAGAACCAATCGGCAAGACAAACGCCAACGCCCAAAGGGCAAGCAAAGGAGAAGAACATGGCTACTGACAACACCTTCGAGCGCGTCTGTGACATCATCCGCGACAACGCCGGCGACGACACCGTCGAACTGACCCGCGACACCACCATGGCCGAGCTCGGCCTCGACAGCCTCGCCACCGTCGAGGTCGTCGTCGCCATCGAGGGCGAGTTCGACATCGAGCTTGACCAGTCCGTCAACCCGGAGACCGTCGGCGAGTTCGTCGACCTGGTCGAGGCCCAGCTGGAGAAGTAACGATGCTGAAGACTCCTCTCTGCGACGTCCTGGGCATCGAGAAGCCCGTCTTCCAGGGCGGCATGGCCTGGATTGCCGACGCGTCCCTCGCTGCCGCCGTCTCCGAGGCGGGCGGCCTTGGCATCATCGCTGCCATGAACGCGGACGCCGAGTGGCTCCGCGAGCAGATTCATGAGCTGCGCCGCCTCACGGACAAGCCGTTTGGCGTGAACGTCATGCTTATGAGCCCCTTTGCGGACGAGGTCGCCCAGGTCGTCATCGACGAGAAGGTCCCGGTGGTCGTCACCGGAGCCGGCGATCCGCGCAGGTTCATGAAGGGCTGGCTCGCCGCCGGCATCAAGGTCATTCCGGTCGTCGCCTCGGTGGCGCTCGCCAAGCTCGTCGCCCGTGCCGGCGCGACCGCCGTCGTGGCGGAGGGCACGGAGTCCGGCGGCCACATTGGCGAGCTCACCACTATGGCGCTCGTCCCGAGCGTATGTGATGCCGTGCGCATCCCCGTGATCGCGGCGGGCGGCATCGCCGACGGCCGTGGCATGGCGGCCGCGTTCGCGCTGGGCGCCGAGGGCGTGCAGATGGGCACGCGCTTCCTCACCGTTGAGGAGTGTACTGTCTCGGATGCGTATAAAGAACGCGTTCTGGCGGCCAAGGACTCCGATACCATCGTCACGGGACGCGGCAGCGGCCATCCCGTTCGCTGCTTGAAGAACAAGTTCTCCCGCAACGTGCGCAAGTTGGAGGCGGATCTGACTAAAAACGGCGACGAACTTGAGGCCATGTACGTGGGCAGCCTGCGTCGCGCCGTCGAGGGCGATGTGGACAACGGCTCCATGATGGCCGGTCAGGTTGCCGCCCTTGTGCATGAGCGCAAGACCGCGCAGGAGGTCATCGACGAGCTGATGGCGCAGGCGCAGGCCGTGGGCGCGCGCACCCTCCAGCAGGCCGCCGATGCCAACGCGGTGCGCGGGTAGGGGGTTGGTATGAACCCGGTTTTCATGTTCTCTGGCCAAGGCGCCCAAAAGCCCGGCATGGGCGAGAGCCTGTTTCGCGTTCCCGAGGTCAAGGCGGTGCTCGACTGCGCTTCCGGCGTGCTCGGCTATGACGTGGCAGCGCTTATGACCAGCGCACCTGCCGAGAAACTCAACGACACCCGGTATGCGCAGCCGGCAACCTGCGCGCTGTCCGTGGGCATCGCATCGGCTCTGCAGGCGCGCGGCGTGCAGCCTCAGGCCGTGCTCGGATTCTCGTTGGGGCAGGTCAGCGCCCTGGCGGTTTCGGGCATGCTCACCTACGAGGAAACGTTTTCGTTCGTGGCCGAGCGCGCCCGCCTTATGGCGCAGGCCGCTGCCGAGCGACCGGGCGTGATGAGCGCGCTGCTTAAAGCCGATGGGGAATCGGTCGAGCAGCTGTGCGAGGAGTGCGCGCAGGGTCAGGTGCTCGTCCCCGCGAACTTCAATTGCCCGGGCCAGATCGTCATTTCGGGAGAGCTGGCCGCCGTCGAGCGCGCCGAAGCCGCCTGGGAGGCGGCAGGCAAGCGGTATGCCCGTCTGGCCACCTCTGGCGCGTTCCACAGCCCGCTTATGCAGTCGGCCGCCGATGAGCTTGACGCGTATCTGGCGGAAGTGGATTTCAAGCAGCCTTCCGTCCCGCTCATCTGCAACACCGATGCGCAGCCGCTTTCCGCCGAGACGGCGCGACGCCATCTCGTCGATCATCTGACCCATCCGGTGCGCTTCGAGCAAAGCGTGCAGTCCTTAGTCGATCAGGGTGCTGCCGTGTTCGCCGAGGTCGGCTTCGGCGGGGTGCTGTCGAACCTTGTCAAACGCATCGACCGCAAGGCGGCCCGTCCCTGCATCCAGGATGCGGCTTCCTTCGATGCATTCGTTTCCGAATACGCCGAGGATAAGGAATAGCACATGAACGAATCTCAAGATACCACCCGCCGCGCGGCGCTTGTCACCGGCAGCTCGCGCGGTATCGGCCTTGCGGTCGCCGAGCAGCTGGCGGCTGCCGGCTTCAACGTGGTGCTGAACTGTTCGAGCGAGGCGGGCCTTTCCGCGTTGCGCGAGCAGGCTGGCCGCATCGCCGGCGAACATGGCGTGCAGGTCGTGGCCATCGCGGCAAGCGTGGCTGATGAAGCCGAGGCGAACGCGCTTGTCGAACAGGCGCACGAGGCCTTCGGGCGCCTGGATGCCGTGGTCAACAACGCCGGTATCACCCGCGACGGGCTTATGGTGCGCATGAAAGACGACGACTTCGACCGCGTTATCGACGTCAATCTGAAGGGCACCTTCCACATCTGCCGTGCCGCTGGCAAGATCATGATGAAGCAGCGCTACGGGCGCATCGTGAACATGTCGAGCATCTCCGGCGTCGGCGGCAACGCCGGCCAGGCGAACTACGCGGCATCGAAGGCGGGCGTCATCGGGCTGACGAAGACCATCGCCCGCGAGCTTGCAGCCCGCGGCGTCACGGCCAACGCCGTCGCCCCCGGCTTCATCTCCACCGACATGACCGACGCCCTGTTCGAGAAGCAGCGCGAGGCCATCGGCGAGCAGATCCCCATGAAGCGCTTCGGCACGGTGGACGACGTTGCCCATCTGGTGGGCTTTTTGGCAAGCGAGGAATCCGGCTATATTACCGGGCAGGTCATCTGCATCGATGGAGGTTTGGCACTATGAGTCAGGTAATCGATACGTCCGCAACGCGCCGTCCTGATGGCACCCACCGCGTGGTCATCACCGGTATGGGCGCGGTCACGCCCGCCGGCGTCGGCGTTGACGCGCTTTGGGACGCCGTGATGGGCAAGCGCTGCTGCATCGATACCATTTCGCATTTCGATCATGAAGCGTTCGACGTGCATGTGGCGGGCGAGGGGCGTGATTTCGACCC
>OLNE01001368.1_pt1 | contig 17764 bp, 13 predicted proteins | sample 1672431 | NCBI WGS metagenome assembly OLNE01 (sample SAMEA3136685, study PRJEB25190) | human gut metagenome | reverse complement strand
CCGGCGGCGAGAGCCGTTCGGCGGCCAAGAAACCCGCGCCCATCACCGGCATTCGTCTGTTGGATACGCGGAAGACTACTCCGAACAACCGGGTTTTTGAGAAGTATGCGGTGCGAATCGGCGGCGGATGCAACCATCGGTACAACCTTTCCGACGGCGTGATGCTGAAGGATAACCATATCGAGGCGGCCGGCGGCGTGGCGAAGGCGATTGCAATGGCCAAGGAGTATGCGCCTTTCGTTCGGAAAATCGAAGTGGAAGTGGAGAATCTGGAGATGACCCGGGAGGCGGTAAATGCCGGAGCGGATATCATCATGCTGGATAACATGAACCACGATACGATGGCAGAGGCCATTGGAATCATCGACGGCAGAGCGGAAATCGAGATTTCCGGCAATGTGGATGAGGCGAAGGTGGAGATGATTCGGGACCTGAAGGTGGATTACGTATCCAGCGGTGCACTGACTCATTCGTCCCCGATTCTGGATCTATCGCTGAAGAATATGAGAAGAATATAGGACCCGGAAAACGTGGGAAGAATGAATTGGAGAACAGGGGGTAAAAAATCGGAATGAAAGCGGCGGAACGAAGAGATGCAATCATTAAAAAACTAAAAAACAGTGCGGAACCCCTGTCCGGAGCGGCGTTGGCGCAGGAACTGGGCGTCAGCCGGCAGGTCATCGTTCAGGATATTTCCATCCTTCGGGCCCAGGGAAATGAGGTGCTGTCCACCAATCGGGGATATGTGCTTCAGCACTCGGAGGAAGCCAGCCGGGTGTTCAAGGTGATTCACACGGAGGAGGAGATTCGGAAGGAATTCTCCATCATCGTGGATTGCGGCGGACGAATCCGGGATGAGTTTGTATACCATAAGGTGTACGGAACCATGCGGGGGGAATTGAATATTCGCTCTCGGCTGGATATCGAGAACTACCTAAAACAAATTCGGGAAGGTCAATCCCGTCCGCTGATGCGGGCGACCTCCGGGTATCACTATCATACCGTTACGGCGGAAAGCCGGGAGATTCTGGATATGATTCAGAATAAGTTGGAAGAGTGCGGTTTTCTGGCTCCGCTGCAGGATTATGAGCCGGTGAACTTCCGGAGCCAGTCGTCGTTGTAGGGGAGACTTCTTGATTCCGGACAAGCTGGATTTGGCGATTGCATGAATGCTGCTTTTATGGTAAAATCAGGCAGTACTATGTAAGTCGAAGCGTTGTGAATGTTCTATTTGCAACGCTTTTAATATGTTTGCATTCACGAGAGAAAGGAACACACATGTTAGACGTAATAAATGTAAGCGTGAATTTCAGCGGACAGCCGCTGTTCAAGGATGTTAATCTGAAATTCACACCGGGAAATTGCTACGGCGTCATCGGCGCCAACGGTGCGGGCAAATCCACATTCTTGAGAGTCCTCTCCGGAAATCTGGAGCCGACCACCGGAGATGTGGCCATCAAGAAGGGGGCCAGAATGTCGGTTCTGAAGCAGGACCACTTCGCTTATGACGAATACACCGTTTTGGACACCGTAATTATGGGAAACAAGCATCTTTACGACGTGATGAAGGAGAAGGATGCCCTGTACATGAAGCCGGATTTCTCCGATGAGGACGGAATCCGTGCGGCAGAGCTGGAAGGGGAGTTCGCTGAGATGGACGGCTGGGAAGCGGAGTCCAACGTGAGCCGCTTGATTCAGGGGCTGGGACTCTCCAACGATATCCTCTATTCTCAGATGAGCACGCTCACCGGTAAGGAGAAGGTGAAGGTTCTCCTGGCGCAGGCGCTGTTCGGCAATCCGGATATCATCCTCTTGGACGAGCCGACCAACCACCTGGACATCAAGGCCATCAACTGGCTGGAGGACTTCCTGCTGGATTATGAGGGTACGGTCATCGTGGTCTCCCACGACCGTCACTTCCTGAATACGGTCTGCACCAATATCGTGGACGTGGACTACGGCAAGATTAAGATGTATGTGGGCAACTACGAGTTCTGGTACGAATCCAGCCAGATGGTTCAGAAGATGATTCGGGATCAGAATAAGAAGAATGAAGATAAAATCAAAGAACTGCAGACCTTTATTCAGCGGTTCTCCGCCAATAAGTCCAAATCCAAGCAGGCCACTTCCCGCCGGAAGCTGCTGGACAAGCTGTCCGTAGAGGAAATGCCGGCATCCTCCAGACGGTATCCGTTCGTTGGTTTTACCATGGACCGAGAAGCGGGCAAAGACATCCTGACGGTAGACGGAATCAGCAAGACCATCGACGGCGTAAAAGTACTGGACAACGTATCCTTCATGGTGGGCCGGGAGGATAAAATCGCTTTCGTCGGTGAGAACGAAATTGCCAACACCACCCTGTTCAAGATCCTCATGGGCGAGATGGAGCCGGACGAAGGTTCCTTTAAATGGGGTGTAACCATCACAAAGTCCTACTTCCCGATGGACAACTCGGAGTTCTTCAACGACTGCGAGCTGAACATGATCGACTGGCTGGGTCAGTACACTTCCGAGACCACCGAAACCTTTATGAGAAGTTTCTTAGGCAAGATGTTGTTCTCCGGGGATGATGTGTACAAGCAGGTAAAAGTACTCTCCGGAGGAGAGAAGGTGCGGTGCATGCTGTCCCGGATGATGCTCTTCGGATCCAACTTCCTGGTGCTGGATCAGCCAACCAACCATTTGGATCTGGAATCCATCACTGCCGTGAACGATGGTTTGAAGGCGTTCAAGGGAAATATTATCTTTGCGTCCCATGACCACGAGTTCATCAGCACGGTTGCCAACCGGATTATGGAAATCGACGGGGAAGGCCACCTTACGGATAAGCTGTGCACCTACGATGAGTATGTGGAAATGCAGGCATAGAGGATATAAAAGGATATAGCAGAGGAATAAAGAAATAGAGAAACCCCTGCAGCGGTTCGGAACCGCTGCAGGGGTTTTTACTCCCTGAAACGAGGGCATAAGGATTTGCGGGCAAGGGGGAGCAAAGAGACCGGCCGGTGTGCGGGCGAAAATGCATTTAGCGGCCGGCAATTGTGTGAAGATTTTGCTCCCCGAAACGAGGGCATAAGGATTTGCGGGCAGGGGGAGCAAAGAGACCAGCCCGGGCGCCGGCGGAGTTTGCGTACGCCTGCCTGCAAAGTCAATAAAATCGGTTTTCGTACGCAAACCCCGGGCCGGGAAAAGCAGAACAGCCTGCCCGGCCGCCTTTTCCTATTCCGCGAAAATCCGCAGGATTTCCAGCACGATTTCCACCATTTTATCCATTCCTTCCACGGTGAGGTGCTCATACGGCCCGTGGAAAGCATAGCCGCCGGTTCCCAGGTTTGGGCAAGGGAGTCCCCGGAAGCTGAGAATGGCACCGTCCGTTGCGCCCCGAATGGGAACGGAAATCGGCGAAACGCTGCAGTTTCTGCAGGCCTTCCGAGCCACTTCCATGACCACCGGATAATCTTTCAGGATTTCCGCCATGTTTTGGTACTGATCCTGAATGACAAGTTCCACGGTTCCCGCACCGTATTTTTCGTTCAGTCGCTGGGCCGCCAGCTCCAACCCGGCCTTCATGGCCGCGAGCATGTTCCGGTCGTGGTCCCGAAGGATGTACTTGAGCCGAGCTTCCGCCACGGAACCGGTCATGTGGGTAAGATGGACGAAGCCCTGATAATTCTCCGTGTACTCCGGGCGCTGGGCGGAATTCAGCATCTCGTTGAATTCCATGGCCACCAAAGCGGCGTTTACCATCACGTTCTTCGCGGAGCCGGGATGTACGTTATTGCCTCGGAAGGAAACTTCCGCCCCGGCGGCGTTGAAGCTTTCGTATTGCACTTCACCTTCCGCCTCACCGTCCAGGGTAAAAGCATATTTCGCCCCGAACACATCCGTCCGAAAATCATCGGTACCGCGGCCGATTTCTTCATCCGGCGTAAAAGCAATGGACACCGGTCCGTGGGACATTCCGGCAAGCTGCTCCACCACTGTCATAATTTCCGCGATTCCGGATTTATCGTCGGAACCCAGAATGGTGGTACCGTCGGTGGTAACCAGGGTGCGTCCCTTGAGCTGAGACAGGTGAGGGAAATCGGTCACCCGAAGCACCCGGCCGCTCGTTCCCAGCGGGACATCCCTTCCGTCGTAGTTTTCAATAATATGAGGATTCGGCGCGGCATCGCAGAAATCCGATACCGTATCCATATGAGCAATCAAGCCGATTGCCGGCCTTTCCTCCTTCCCCGGCGTTGGGGGAATGTGTCCGTATACGTAACAGTTTTCATCTACAAAAGCATCGGATACGCCAAGTGCCTGCAGCTCCTTGACCAATTCATGGGCAAGATTGAACTCGCAGGCACTTGAAGGATGATTTTGGGAATTTTCATCACTGGGCGTCAGGATGCCGATGTAGCGAAAGAATCGTTCCATTCCTTTCATCGGTAACTTCCTTTCAATATACAATTATTTTTATTTCTACCATTCCTCTTCGAAAATGAATTCCCGTGCGGAGTATTTGTCCACCAGCTCAATCGCGCATTCCACGTCGTGTTTGGAGATGACGGAACTCTGGCTGTGCGGATAACGGTCTACGATGGAAATTCCGGCCACGCGGGTTCCGTAGTAGGCCCGGTTCATGCTGGAAGCGTCCGTGCCGCCTCGGTCCATGACATCCGACTTGTTGCCGTTTCGGACAACATCGACACGGTCCATGACATCCCGCTGATAGTCGATGGCGTTGTCCTCGCATGTTTTCACCATTTCGTTCACAAGGTATTCATCCAGCATTGCGGATGGGTTTCCGAAGGTAACGCCTACACCTTTGCCCACTTCGTTGCAGCCCTTCAGATCGCAAGGGTAGTAGTGATCCGGCGTAACATCCACGGAGACACCGATATCCGGCTTGATTCGCTCTGCGGCAACCACAGAACCGGGCGCAGGCGGTGGGTAATCATTCCCGCGCCAATGCAGCCCACTTCTTCCTGCACGGTGAATACGTAGTAGATGTCGTTCGGATACTGTCCCTGATTCTTCTTGATGGCTTCAATCAGCACGTAGCAAGCCACTCGGTCATCCAGGGATTTGGCGCTGATGCGGTCATTCTGCAGCTCATAGTACTTACCGATAAATCCGCAATAGTCTCCCGGCTGTACGTACTTCATGGTTTCTTCCTTGTTGGTGCAGCCGATATAGATGTAGAGTGCCTGCGCCTTGTTCTGGGCTTCTTCCACCGGACCGTCGCAACCCACGACGCCGATGACGCCGTTCTGGAAAATCACTTTGTCGTTGAAGATGGCGCTGGTCCAAGTCCAACCCACACTGTAGACTTTGATTCTTCCGTCGCCTTCAATATGAGTAACCTGGAAACCGATTTCGTCCATGTGGGCGGTGTACATAATCTTCTTATTGTTTTCCGAATCCGTACCTTTCTTATAGGCAATCAGGTTACCCATGGCATCGGTATAGCATTCATCCACATAATCCCGGATTTCTCTCCGGATGATGGCCCGGACGTTCTTCTCTCTGCCGGATACGCCCCAGGCCTGTGTCAGTTCTTCTAATAATTTCATTTTGAAACCCCTTTCACGTTCGAAAATGCAGGTGATTCAGTTCAACTGTCTGAATCTTATCACATGAACAAGAATTTTGCAACAAAAAATAAAATATTACAAAATTAGCGAATAATATTGACAAGATATTGCAAATTATATAAAATAAACGCAACAATTCAGTTCAACTAACAAAAACTATATGCAAAATTTGTTATTAAGATGAAATGTGTTAAAGAAAACACATTTTCATGAGAGGTAAAGATATGGAAAACAGTCAAAAATTACCGATTCGAATTAAGTTTGCCATGGCCTATGGAGACTTCGGAAAGAGCACATTGAATATTCTGAATGCATTCTTCCTTCTGTGGTTTTACACCGATGTGGCAAAGATTCCGGCAGCGGCTGCTACCGTAATCATGGTCATCGCAAAGGTATGGGATGCGATTAACGACCCGATGATGGGTGTCATATTGGATAAGACCGTTTCAAAAGAAGGTAAATGTCGTGCATGGCTGAAGTATCTGTCCGTTCCGGCCGGCATCTGCGTGGCGCTCAGCTACTGGGCACCGCACCTGAAACAGAGCCATCTGATTATCTTCGTTGCCATCACCTACCTGTTCCAGGGCATGGCACAGACCGCCACCAACGTGCCGTTCAACACATTGCTGGCAAGAATTACAACGGATAAGGACGAGAGAGTGAAGCTGGGTCAGTGGAGAGGATACGGAAATACCATCGCCAGCGTACTGGTTACCGCAACCGCGCTGCCGTTCGTTAAGCTGATCGGCGGAGGAGACCAGACCAAGGGATTCTTCATCTTCGCCATCATCTGCGGCGTAATCTATGCGACTTCATTCCTCACCGTATACGCAGCCAGCAAGGGATTTGAAGAACCTTCCTATAAGCTGGACAAGAACAGCGAGGATGAGAGAATTAAAGAAGAGGCGGAGAAGCAGAGCGTGAGCGCCATCCTCAAGGCACTGATTACCAACAAATACGCCCTGTTCGTATGCGTGGTAAACATCATGTTCATGATCTACAACGCGCTGAACGGTGCGTCTATGGTATACTACCTGCAGTACAACCTGCACAATACCAACCTGATGGGGGTATATTCCACCATGTCGTCGGTCATCAGCTTTATCGCTATCGTGGGAATGGGATATATGGGCAAAAAATTCGGAAATGCCATGTCCTGCTCCATCTCCAGTATTGCGCTGGTCATCAGCTTTGGGCTCCGTTTCATCACCCACGATGCCAGCCTGCCGATTCTGTTCTTCTGCTGGGGCTGTGAGGGAATCGGTGTAGGTCTGTTCGCACAGATGATCTACCAGTGCGCACTGGACTCCATGACTTACGGCGAATGGAAGAGCGGCGTGGACAACGGCGGAACCATCATGTCCATCTTCACCTTTGCACAGAAAGCCGGACTGGCCGGCGGTGGAATTCTGGCAAGCTCCCTGCTCACCGCATTCCACTATCAGGCATCCGCTTCCGAACAGAGCCAGGCGATTCAGAACCTGTTCTTTGCTGAAATCGTTACCATTCCGCTGGTAATCTTCATCATTCTGGTGTTCGCATTCTATCGTCTGTCCAAGCTGGAGAAGCAGCTGCCGGAAATGCAGGCGGAAATCGATGCCCGCAAAGCAGCGGAAGAAAAGCTCATCGAGGCAGTTGCGACGGAAGAAGCTCTTGCCGAAACCGCAGCAGCCGAAACACCGGAAGTTCCGGAAAAGTAAGAAATCATATTTTTTCAAGACACAGGGCGGCGGAATTTGCCGCTCTGTTTTGCTAACAGGAGGAAAAAATGAACGAGATGATTGAGGCACTGCAGAAGCTGGTGTCGTTTCAAAGCATTGCAAAGGAAGAGGGAACGGAATATCCCTACGGGAAAAAGGTCCATGACGCCAAGGAATACGTGCTGGCGCTGGCAAAATCTTTCGGGATGCGGGTGACGGACGTACCGGGAAAGTACGCGTACATCGAAATCGGGGAGGGTCCTCGGCTGATCGGAATCCTGTCCCACCTGGATGTGGTGCCGGCGGGGGATGGCTGGACGCAGGATCCCTTCGGGGGTGAAATCGTGGATGGAAAGATTTACGGCCGGGGCACCACCGACGACAAAGGCCCTACCATCGCCGTGCTGTACGCCATGAAGGCCCTAAAAGAAAAAACCACCCTTCCGGCACGTATCCGGCTGATTCTGGGGCAGACGGAGGAAAACGGGGAGTGGCGAGATATTGAAGCCTATACGGACGCGGAAGAAATTCCGGAATGTGGTTTTACCCCCGATGGTGATTTCCCGGCCATTCAAAATGAACTGGGGGCCATGGTTTTTCGGGTTCAGATGCCGCAGTCCGGGTTCCTTCAGGGCGAAGGGGGGACTGCACCCAATATGGTGCCGGCACGTGCTTGGGTAAAAACAGAATTCGGCACCTATGAGGCGTCCGGAAAGGCGTGCCACGGATGTGCGCCCTGGCTGGGTCTCAACGGGATTTCGGAATTGATGGAGAAGGTGTATCAGGCGGAATCGGAGAACCGGTTCCTTCGGATGTATGCGGATTTGATTGGGGAAACCATTTACGGAGAGAAACTGGGAATCGCGGCAGAAGACGAGAGCGGAAAGCTCACGCTGAATGTGGGGCTCTTCGAAGTTCGGGATGAAACGGCGACTTTGATGGTGGATATCCGTTATCCGGCAAAGAAAAATCCGGATGAAATATCCGGATCCTTGGTTCGTCAATTCAGTTCGTATGGGGCATCCTGCGAATGCGTCTATCATGTTCGTCCGCTGTATACGCCGTCGGACAGCCCGGTGTTGGGCGCCCTGCTGTCCGCTTACCGGGAAGTGACCGGAGACGACAGCCGCCCGATTTCCATCGGCGGAGGGACTTATGCCAAAGCCATGCCCAATATGGTGGCCTTTGGGCCGAATTTTCCGGGGCATGAGAATCGAGAACACATGGAGGATGAATACATCTTGGTGGAGGATTTCCTGAAATTGGAGGAAATCTACGAACGGGCATTGGCTTATTTGCTGGATTCTTCCGATGCTGCTTCTTCCTCATCCAGAATCGACAGCGCTTTTGCGTAGGAAGATCCCACGTGGGTTCGCATCAGGTCCTCCGCCCGGTCCAATCGATTCTCCCGAATGGCACTTAGAATATCCTCGTGCTGCTTTAGAATTTCCCGGCGATTTTCTTCCTTAATTTCGTACTGATTTGAGAAGATGGTGGACTGGATGCGAATCTTCCGAGCTGCATCGGTGAGCCGGCCGTTCTGCGCTTCTTCGTACAGAATGCTGTGGAAGGCATCGCTGTAATAATTCCAGTAATTGTTTTCAATGGAAGCCCGGGCTCTTTCCATGCACAGTTCCAGTGCCGCCAGGGTGCTGAGACGGCGGGTCGGGGTGGTGGCCGCCCGGAGGGCAATCACATCGAATTCGGTGAGGAGCATGTAGATTTCTGCCAGGTCCTGGCGGGTGAATTCAATGACCCTCATGCCCGCATTGGAACGGTATTCAATCAATCCATCCTGCTGCAGGCGGAACAGGGCCTCTCGAATGGGCGAGGAACTGACACCGTACATTTCATGGAGTTTCTTGATGGTAAGTTTCTCCCCCGAAACCAGGGTTTTGTTCAAAATATCGTTTCGGATGGCGGTATATATTCTCTCGCTGACGGTTGAACTGTTGGCATTCATTTGTGTTATTCCTTTCTTCGCGGTCGTGTACTAGCGGTTCTTTTTGTAGGAATCCAGAACCGACATCATGCTGAACTGGAGGTGTGCTCGAATCCGCTCGGCCGCCAGATCGAAATCCCGCTGCAGTACGGCGTTGCAGATTCCAACATGGCGCCGGTAGATCTGTTCCTCCGTTCCTTCGTGGGAATACATATGGGACATGAGCTCCATGCGGGCGCTCATGCGTTCCGCCGTCTCATCCAGATACCGGTTATCCGAGAACTTATAGAACACGTCGTGGAAGGTTCCCGATATCGCGCCCCAAGCCTCAAAATCTCCCTTTTCCAGCGCTTCCGCTTCTCGGTCCACAATGGATTGGAGCCGTTCCATTAACGGTGCCAGGGTGAAGGCACCGCTGCAGAAGCGAAGGGCCAGCACTTCCAGTTCGGCGGTGAACTGGAAAATTTCCCGGATTTCACTTTCGGAGAAGTCCGTCACCTTCATACCTTTGTTGGGATGGTAGGTAACCAGTCCATCGGCGCTGAGGCGGGTAAGGGCTTCTCGAATCGGAGTATGGCTCACGTTGAATTGCTTCTTCAGCATGGTGAGTGTGAGGTTCTGTCCCGGCTTCAGCTCCTGGTGGGTGATGGCCCGGTACAGCTCGTTGTAGATTTCATTGGTTAAAGTACTGTCTGTTCCCATTTTTTGAACCCTTTCTTTTCGGAATTATCTTCTTAAATTTTATAATATTTGATGAAATATTACAATAGATTTGATAAAATAGTGAAGGCTTCCCGGAAATGCGGGGAGTTGGGGAGAAAATATTTTTACTTTATAATAAAAAATCGCGGTTTTGATGGGGATAGCAGATAGATGGAACATAAAGATACGGTGAAAAACCTGACCCGGGGCAGTATTTCGAAGGCATTGATTCAAATGTCGCTACCGCTGATTGCTTCTCAGTTCGTTCAGATGGCATACAATTTAATCGATACTTTGTGGGTGAGCCGGCTGGGGATTGAAGCGGTGACGGCGGTGTCCACCGCGGGGCTGCTTCTTTTTCTGGCACAGGGAATTTGCATGATCGTGCAGACCGGGGCCCAGGTGCGTATCGGGATGCTGCTGGGAAAGAACGACCTGACGCAAGCACAGGTCGCTTCCGGGACGTCGATTACGCTGAACTGGATTATCATGCTGTTGTACGTTCTTCCGGTTCTGATATTTCGGCATTCCATCGTGGGGTTCTACCATATTCAGAATGAGGTCATCGTTTCCTATACCGTCAGCTATCTCACCATCACCATCATCAGCGTGCTGTTCATGGGATACAATTACGTGCTGCTGGGAATCTATACCGCGGCGGGGGACAGTCAGACGCCGTTTAAATACAATTTGGTGGGAATGATTCTCAACGTTATTCTGGACCCGGTTCTGATCTTCGGGCTGCTGGGTTCTCCGGCGCTGGGATCCGATGGCGCGGGTTATGCGACCCTGTTCTCTCAGATGGTGGTCAGCCTTTTGTATGCCCTGCGGGTGCATCGGGATCGGCATCTCTTTCGTGAGGGCAGTTTCCGCAGCCGCTATCGGATGAGCTGGGAAGAATGCAAAATCATTCTACGCTACGGTTTTCCCGCTGCCATCCAGACGATTATCTTTGCCATGATTTCCAGCGTGCTGGGGAAGATGATCACGGTGTACGGCAATACCTATATCGGCATCCAGCGGGTGGCGACGCAGATTGAATCCGTCGCCTACATGACCGCCAACGCGTTTCAGGTGGCCATGACCTCTTTCGTGGCTCAGAACTTCGGTGCCGGAAAGGATAAGCGGATCCGCGACGGGTACCGTGTGGGTATCTATCTGATGCTGGTGCTGGGCGTGTTCACTACCTTACTGTTCATCTGTGAGGGACGGCCGCTGATTAAATTGTTCTTTACGGATTCGCTGGCGATTGAAACCGGTACGGATTATCTTCGGATCATCGGATACTCGCAGATTTTCTACTGCCTGGAGGTGGTCGCTACCGGAACTTACCGTGGTATCGGCAAACCGATCGTACCGGCGGCCTGCAGCATTATCGGGAGCCTGCTCCGAATTCCGATGGCGGCAGCCTTCGGATGCGTCACCGGATTCTGGTGGGCAATCTGCATTTCCACCGTTATCAAGGGATTGGCGGTGCCGATTCTCCTGCATTTTGAGATGAAGAAGGAATCGTTGGTTGATTCACCGCATAAGAAAAAGACCGGTATCCGAGTTTGAAAGGACTCGGATATCGGTCTTTTTGCCTAGACACCCAGCACTTCCCGGGCTTCATCGAATTTGTTCTTCAGAATCAGGCGGTTCACCTTTCGCTCGGTGTCGATGCGGTTCCGTTCCTGTTCGAAGATATCACTGCCAAAATACTTCTTGTAGATGGATTTCCGGTACGCTCGGCCGCTCATCTCCCGCAGGGTACCGTTCTCCAGAATGAAGATTCGCTGCGCGCAGTCGGTGACGGTGAAAAAGTCGTGGGAGACCATGAGCACCGTTCCCCGGTATTCCGTCAGCGCCTGTTCCAGGGCAATTTGGGCGTCGCAGTCCAGGTGGCTGGTGGGTTCATCCAGCAGCAGGGTATCGTAATCGCCTCCGCAGATTTCCTCCAGCTGCGCCATGTTTCGTTCGCCTCCGGACAGCTGCAGCGTGTCGTCGGATTCGGTAATCTGTCGGAAATAGCCCACCTTGCCGCCGTTTTCTTTTTCCGAAAGCATGCGGTAAATGTCCCGCAGGATACTGGATTTGCCGGTGCCGTTGGCGCCCACGATGGCGATTTTGTCCCCCTTGTTCACGGTAAAGGAGACGTCCCGCAGCAGTTCGTCCTCATAGGAGAGGGAATAGTTCTCTACGGTAAAAGCAATTCCGTCTTCCGGAGAGACTTCCGGGAAGGCAAAGGAATGATTCGGAATCTCCAGGAACGGATCCTCGCCCCGCAGGTTTTTCATCCGCTCCACCAGTTTCTTTCGAGCCTGCAGCTGCTTGCCCTTCTTCGGGTCGGAGGTGAATTCCGCGCCCTTCCGAAGGCGGTTCACCAGTTGCTGCTGAGCTTCGATGTAATCGTCGAAATCTTTGGTCACTTCAAAAACATCGATTCGGGTTTCCAGCAGCCAGCGGCTGTATTCCGGATAGGAACCGGCGTATTCCTGGAGCTGCATGTTCTCGATGTGAAGGACCTTGTCGAAGCACTGACTGAGAAGCAGGCGGCTGTGGGTGATGGTGAGAACGGTTCCGTCGTAGCTGTTGATCAGATGCACCAGCCCAATCAGGTTCTCGAAATCCAGGAACACGTCCGGCTCGTCCATGATCAGGAGCTGCGGCTTCAGCAGCATATTTCGGATGATGTACAGCAGCTTGTATTCGCCGCCACTGACGGAACCTACGGAATTCTCCGCGATGGCGGAAAGTCCGGCGGTATGAAGCTGCTTCCGGATGTTGGCATCGTAGTTGTATCCGTCCACCGCATCGATGCGGTCCATCAGGACCTGAAATTCTTCGTACAGCTTGTCCGGGTTCTCCGCTTCGCCCATCTTCTGAGCCATCGCATCGGATTCCCCCAGCAGTTCCACAAATGGTTTTGCCAGAAATTCAAAGACGGTGGCATCGCCGGTTTCATGCTCCACAAACTGGCCCACATAGCCCGTTCGGAAATCACCGCTGCGGCGAATCAGCCCTTCGTAGGTGTATTTTTCCTCATCCATCAGAAGATGTACCAGAGAACTCTTGCCGCAGCCGTTGCTTCCGATGAGCACGGCATGTTCCCCGGGTTCAATGGTAAAGGAAATATTTTCGTATAGATCTTTCTCCGGATAACCGAAGGATACTTTTTCAAATTCGATGAGTGCCATGATGTTCCTTTCGTTGTGAAAATAGTCTGTTTCATTATATCAGATTCTATGGAAATTGCGTACACCAAATTATCATGTGGAATGGGCGGAAATCTGTTATAATAGAGAAGTTGTTAAAAAAAAAGAAGGGGTTACTATAGAATGAATCGGAAAGAAATCAGGGAAATCAAGAAGCGGATTCGTCCGGAGATGGATAATTTCGGCCATGTGTACGGCTGTTACGTGAATGCGGCACGGGAAATCGTGTCGGACATGGATATGCAGGTGATTCAAATGGATCGGGAGGAAAAGGAGATGTATTCTCAACTGTTCCGAAAGACCCTGTCCGGTGGCCTGGGGCGGAATCTGATGAATATCGATTTCACTACGGCGCAGGTGGAAAGCAGCGACGAGCATCGGCTGCTGCAAGGTCTGCGCATGAGCGGGTTGAAGGATGAGAACCTGCGGCAGGTGCTGTATCGGAGAATTATCGATTCCCTGACTCCGGAGGAGACCGGCTACGTGATTCTGCTTCTGGCGGATACCTACGATGTGCCGTACAAATCCGGAAACGATGAGGAATGGGATGAGGATTCCACGGATCAGTTCGATTATTTCATCTGCACCATCTGTCCGGTGAAGGATTCCAAAGCGGCTCTTCGGTACATGGCGGAGGACAAGCAGTTCCGAGGCGCGGCGACGGGAAGCATTCTGTCCAATCCGCAGATGGGATTTATGTTCCCGTGTTTCGATGACCGAACCACCAATATCTACGGAGCCCTGTATTACAGCAGAAGTTCCTCGGAGATTCACGAAGAGCTGATTCAGGCGCTCTTCAATGCGGCTCAACCGCCGATTGCGCCGGAGAAGCAGAAGAATGCCTTCGGCGGTGCCCTGAGCGAGGCGTTGGAGGAGGAGTGCAGCCTGGAAGTGGTTCAGGCGGTGACCAATTCTCTCCGTCAGCGAATCGAGGAGCACAAGGAAAGCCGGGATCCCAACGTGCCGGTGATTCTCATCGATGAGGTGAATGAAATCCTGAAGGACAGCGGGGTTTCGGAGGAACGGATTGAAACCTTCGGCGAGACCTGTCGGAAGTATTTTGGCGAGGAAGAGGCGCTGAATCCCAATAATATCATCGAAAAAAGAAAATTCCGAGTGCACACTCCGGAGGCGGATATCGCGGTGGATCCGGAGCAGATCTATTCGGTGAAAACTCAGGTTATCGACGGTCGGGAGTACCTGTTGATTCCGCTGTGCGAAGGGGTCACGGTGAACGGCGTGGATGTGAGTGTGGAAGAATCGGAAGCGCAGGAATAAAAAAAGAAGTGTTTTGCAGCGGCAAAACACTTCTTTTTTTTTAGGAAATAATTTCCGGCTCTTCCTCGGCCCCCAAGCTGTAGGATGCCAGACGGCCCACGTTGTTGTTGGAGCCCATGACCCACAGCACGTCCCCCTTCTGGATTTTGAGGTAAGCGCTTGGCATCAGCACCGGATAACCGTCCTTCTGAATGCCCAGAATCATGCAGTGGGCTTTGCTGAGGATTTTGGAGTTGATGATGGCCTGACCGCAGTACGGCTCGGAACCGTTCACTTCGATGGCCAGACAGGCCAGGGCATGCTGGGTGTCCGGGTAATCACTTTCCATGAACTGCTCCAGAGTGCGGATTCGGCGGTCCACATCCGGGAAAAGAATTCCCTTAATCTGCAGGATGTCATTCATTTGACCCACCAGGTACAGCTTATCTCCGGCCTGGATTTTGAAGCCGCTGTGAGGCAAGGTGTAGGTGTGCTTGCCCCGGCGGATTTTCGTTACCAAGATGTTGTTGTACTTACCCCACGCCAGTTGTTCCAGCGTCTGACCGATGTACTCCGCATCCTTCGGTACGTAGTAGGACACGATGTGAATGTCTTCGTCCAGCCATTCCTGGGGCCCCTGACTCTGGGCCACGTGGGTCAGAGTTTTTTCGTTCAGGTTCCGTAAGAATCGGGTTTCCAGCTGGAGATAGAAGGTCGCCACCACGTCCGTCTTGCTCATGGTGAGGATGGCGATGAGGGCAACGCCCAGCAGCAGCATTCTCCGAGCCCCGAAGATGTGATGAATCGGGATAAAAGCAATATACGCGATGGTCAGCACGTTCAGCAGGGCCAGAATGACCAGCGGCGGCCGGTTCGCCTTGCGGTCCAGCCACAGCTTGGTAAAGGTGGTGTCCCGAAGGCGCAGCATCGGCCGGGCAAAAATCGCGATGATAATGTACACCAGCAGGCAGGTGGCGATGCCGGAGAATTTCTCCGGCATAACTTGAAGCAGGGACGGATACAGCAAGCGCACTCCTGCAATGGCGGTCACCAGCATGATGATGCCGTACAGGAGAAGGCTGGAAAAGAAGTTTCGAATCATCACCAGCCAGTCGTGGGTGTGGTCCGTCTCGTCCTGCTCGCTGGAGGTGTACCGGTCGATTTTCTCCAGGAGCTTTTTCGGCAGGTGCTTTCGCATAAACGCCGCTACCTTGGAGGAATTCCGGATGAGCACCGGGGTGGCCAAGGTTGTGAGCACGGAAGCCGCTACAATAACCGGGTAGAGGTATTCATCCATCACCTCCAGGGAAATTCCCAGCGCCGCGATGATGTAGGAAAATTCTCCGATCGGAGCCAGACTGAATCCACTCTTCAAGGAGGTTTCCATCCGCTGACCGGAAAGGATCATACCCAGTGTGGCAAAAATCAGCTTGGCAATCACCGAAATAATCGCAATCGGGATGATGGAGGTCCAGTGTTCCGCAATCACGGACGGATCCACCTTCATGCCCACGGAAACGAAGAAAATCACGGCGAACATATCCTTGATGCTCTCGGATGCGTGCTCCACTTCCTTCGCATGGTTGGTTCCCGCAAAGAAGGATCCCGCCAGGAATGCTCCCAGCTCCACGGAGAATCCCAGCTCTTTCGCCAGGAGAGCCAGGGTGAAGCAGATTCCCAAAGACAGAGCGATGAGCATCTCCCGGTTGAGAAGGTGCATGACGCGGTTCAGCAGGGTCGGGAGGAAGTAAATTCCAACAATTAGCCATACCAGCAAGTAGCATCCCATGAGGAGCAGCTTGCTGACAACGCTCTCGCCACCGCTCTGGCCCACGGACAGGGAGGCCAGGATGACCATCATGAACACGCCGATCAGGTCTTCCATAATCAGCTCTCCCATAACCAGGGATGTGTATCTCTCCCCGGTGACCTTTAGATCCTCAAAACACTTCTGAATAACCACGGTGGAACTGATGGCCAGCATGGTTCCCAGGAAAATACAGTTCATCTGGGACAGCCCAATCAGGTCCCCGAACAGGTATCCCACCACCAGCACGCCGCTCATCTTTACCAGGGCGGTGACGATGGCGGTACTTCCCACGCTGAGCAGCTTGTGAAAATCAAATTCCAGACCGATATGAAACAGAATGATAATTACGCCGATTTCGCTGAGGGTGTCGATGGCGGGCACATCTTCCACGTTGAAAAACATGGGAAAGTACGGGCTGATCAGAAAACCCACGGCGATATAGCCCAGGATGACCGGAAGGTGTATTTTGCGGAAAATCACGCTGACAATTCCGGCGGCCAAAAGCATCATGGCCAGGTCGATTACGAGAGATGGTATGTGCATAGGACTCCTTTCGTCATTCAAGGATATAGCGAATACTTGTATACATTATATCAAAAATATACGGTTGTTGGAAAGTAGAAGTGACAACAAAGTTGCCACATTAAATAAAAAAAGAATTGCCACTTTGCTTGGGTTGCCGAGCAAGTTAGAATTCTGTGCTTATTTTTATAATGCAATTCCAAATTATAAAATCTTGTATAAAAAACATAAATAATTCGATAAAATATTATTATTGATTCATAAAAAACTATTGAAAAAGTGTATGAATTTCGGTACAATAAATTCCGTTGTTACTTTTTACAAGGTTTTGGTTAATAAGTTATTGGAGGAAAACAATGTTACATATTATTGAAGAGGTGAATAATTCGGTGAATGCTTTCATCTGGGGTGTTCCATCGATGGTGTGCATCATCGGTGTGGGACTTCTCCTGACGATTCGAACCAAGGGATTGCAATTCCGGAAGTTCGGATACGTTCTCAAGCATACTTTTGGCACGATATTCGATAAGAAAGAGGCGGAAGAAGGTGCGCTGACGCCGTTCCAGTCCGTATGTACCGCGCTGGCGGGCACCGTGGGAACCGGTAATATCGCCGGTGTGGCCGGTGCGATTGCCCTGGGCGGTCCGGGTGCCGTTTTCTGGATGTGGTGTTCCGCACTTCTGGGAATGTGCACGAAATTTGCAGAGGTAACCCTGGCGGTGCACTTCCGAGAGAGAAACGATAAGGGAGATTGGGTTGGCGGACCGATGTACTACATCAAGAACGGTCTGGGCAAAAAATGGCAGTTCCTGGCGGTGCTCTATTCCATCCTGGGCATACTGACGGTATTCGGGACGGGAAATGCGACGCAGGTCAATACCATCGTGGCATCCATTGATTCCGCACTGTTCAACTTCAATGTGTTCAATGAAGATAATGTGGGAAATGTGAACCTGGGAATCGGCATTCTGATTGCAGTTCTGGTTCTTCTGATTCTTCTGGGCGGTATTAAGAGAATCGGAAACGTTACGTCGAAACTGGTTCCTTTTATGGCC
>OLNE01001364.1_pt1 | contig 17775 bp, 15 predicted proteins | sample 1672431 | NCBI WGS metagenome assembly OLNE01 (sample SAMEA3136685, study PRJEB25190) | human gut metagenome | reverse complement strand
GGACGAGCAGAGGGCACGAGTCGCGAGGCTCGGCGGGAGCCTGGGCGATCAGCTCATCCGGCAGCGGGTAGTCAAAGTCATCGGTGCGCATGGTTTTGGTTCCTCTCGTTGTTTTGTCCGCAAGAGAGTTTAGTGCCCCGGACGACGGAATACCACGCCATCCGGGGCGCCGTTGCCGCCCGCTATTCCTCGAGGGCCACGGGCCACCTGTGCCGCCCGCTATTCCCCGAGGGCCACGGGCCACCTTCGTCGGCCGCTATTCCTCGAGGGCCCGCCGAGCCTCGCCCTTCTCTTCCTTCTCCTCCTTCTCCTCTTCCTTGATCTCCCAGTGGATGAGGAAGGTGAGCGCGGCCCTCAGGGCGATGATGCCCGCGACGGTACCGATCTCGTGCCAGTCGCGCACGATGACCGTGCGCAAGATCTCGCTGCCCAACTTGAACTCGAGGCCCATGGCGAGACCCTTCGCGAGCGTGAGCTTGGTCTCTGGCGAGCGAGTCAGGTACAGGTAGAAGCCGCGAATGCCCGAGAAAATGATGATTCCGACGCCGATGAATTCAAACAGCAGGATGGCGACCTCGACGATGTTCTCCATGCAGAAGTCGAGCGTGCCCATGATCAGCTCAAACATACAGCCAGCCTCCGTCTCACCACCCGCCTGGCCCGGACGCGTCAAACGCCCGGGACTCCCGATTGCTCCCAGTTTTGATAGCCCCTAGTTTTAACGCTACCCTATTTTCAGCAGCTCGGACAATGGGTTCCGCCAGCGGCCGGTAATCAGATCCGGCCGCACGGAAAATGGCACGATCAGCAGCGCCCCACGCCGCAGTCGCCAGCGCCGCAGCACGCAAGTGCGCAGCGCCCCGACGGGCATCGCGAACGCGCATCCGCGCGCCAATCCGCTCACGGCATGGCGGTAGAGCGTTTGCCCAGGCGCTTCCCAAAACAAAAAGGGCCCTGGCGTGAACCAGGACCCTTCGAACATCCAATGGCGGGATATGCGGGGCTCGAACCCGCGACCTCCGACGTGACAGGCCGGCGCTCTAACCAGCTGAGCTAATACCCCGTGTCAGGTGCGAGGGTTATAATACAGGAAAAGTTGTCGCATTGTCTAGAGCTTATTTCTACATGTGTGGGAATTGTTGATAGCGCAGGTAGATACCAATGTTCGAAACGCGCGGTGAGCGTGCCTCAAAACTCAAGCCAATCCAGCCACCGAGACATGCGTTTCTTCGAGTTATCCGCCTCGATTCGCCGTCGCAACTCGAATTAATGCATGTCTCGACGAGCGAACCGAGACGCGAGGGGCGGTCAGCGTGGCAAGGCGCAAGGGACGATCAGCGCGCGAAGGGCGATCAGCGCGGCGAGCGCGGCAAGGCGACGCGTGCGAAACGGCGTAGTTCGTCGACACGCTCACGCATGCCCCGAGCAGCCGCGATAGACCTGCCAGTGCTCGACGCGACCGTGATTCTCGACATGATGAGGAACAAAGCCGAGCTTCTCCTGCACGCGAGCCGACTTCTGGTTGCCGTCGTAGCGCGCGCACCAGAGCTGGTCACACCCAAGGTCACTAAACGCTCGCGCGATCACGGCCCGGGCCGCCTCGGGAACAAGTCCGCGGCCCCAATAGGGCTTGCCAATCCAATACCCCAGCTCAAGCGCATGATCAGTCGAGGCGGCATCCTGGAGCCGAGGCTCCATCAATCCAATCGAGCCAACGGGCTCGGCGGTCTCGCGCAACACGATGGCGTAGGTTTCCGGAGCGCTGAGAACATCGCGAATGACTTCGCGGCTCATCTGGACCGACGCATGCACGGGCCAGCCAGCCGCAGGGCCAACCTCGGGATCCGAGGCGTACTTGTAGAGGGCCTCGGCATCAGAATCCTCCCAAGGGCGAAGGATCAAGCGCTCTGTCTCAAGCACCATGGCAAACCGTCCTCTCCATCAATCCCGAGTGACTGCCGCGAAAAGAGCCTCGATCTATCTGAGCGAGGCTCACGCGCGGTCAAACCAATCCCGGACAAAAGTTGCGAACAAGACCCCGGTCCGCCCGCACACGGACGTCGCGGTCGCACGCTCGCCACACGCCCGCGCACGGGCACGGGCACGGGCACGGGCACAAAGAGCTGAAATACCCTGTTCACCCGTCTAGCGTAAAATACAACACCTCAAACACCCATCACGGGCGAGAGGAAACCCATGTCCGTAAAGTGCAACATCATGTGTGACTCCACCTGCGACTTCACCGCCGAGCAAGCGGCGGAGCGCAACGTCACCATCCTCCCCTTCCACTACGTCGAGGCCGACAAGCCCAACGGCGGCCTCTGTGGCGACGATGACCTCTTCCAGTCTCGCAGCGCCTATGAGTTCTATGACGCCATCCGCCACGGAGCCATGCCCATGACCTCGCAGCCCTCCCAGCTCGAGTTTGACGAGGCGTTCCAGGCCGCCTATGAGTCGGGCGTGCCCACCGTGCTCTTCTGCATCTCGAGCGCCCTTTCCGGCGGCTACAACGGTGCCGTCATGAGCCTCGACCGCCTCAAGGAGGCCCACCCCGACGAGGAGATCCGCATCTACGTCGTGGACTCGCTCCTCGCCTCGACCGCCCTCACGCTCCTCCTCAACGAGGCATGCAACAAGCGCGATGAGGGCATGAACGCCGAGCGTCTCGTCATGTGGGCAGAGGAGGCGCGCTATCGCATCCATACCCTCTTTATGGTCGACAACCTCGACTCCCTCCACCGCGGCGGGCGCCTCCCCAAGGGAGTAGCGGTCATCGGCGACGCCCTCGACGTCAAGGCGCTGTTGCACTTCAACCTCGACGGCTCGCTCGGTATTCGATCCGTGGCGCGTGGCCGCAAGAAGGGTCAGCGCAAGCTGATCGACTACTACAAGAAGAACGTTCAGCTCGAGGACGATGCCAACGTGTGCGCCGTCGGCGATGCGGACGTAGCGGACGAGGGCTTCGGCGTCGCGGCCGAGCTGCGCGCGCTCGACGACAGCCTCGAGGTCCTTCGCCCGACCATCGGCCCGACCATCGGATCGCACGTGGGCCCCGGCATGCTCTCCCTCGTCTTTTGGGGCAATGACCGCCGCAAGGACAAGGCCGTGACCAAGGTCAAGGGCGTCCGCGTCGCCAAGTAGGCCGGCTGCTGCAAACACCCTGGCGAGATACCCGGGCGATAAGCTTCGCGCCCGAGCATGGCGAGCGCCTTTCGCGCCTGAGCCCCAGTTGCTGACAGGACCCACCTCTTGTAAGGATTTGGCCGCGAAAACGACCCGAATCCCTTACAAGAGGTGGGTTCTGAGAGGCCGCGACGTCCCATTGAGATGCCGGCGCTCCGACGAGAAGCAGCCCCGGCCAGCAGGGCCGAGGCTGCAAAACGAACGGCTATGTCATCGCCAGCGTCCGCAGCGGTACCTGCCGCCGACGCTAGATCCTTGCCACGCCGGACTTGCGCGCGGCGTCGGCCACAGCGCTGGCCACCGCGGTGGCCACGCGCTCGTCGAAGGCACCCGGGATGATGTACTCCGAGCTACGCTTGTCGTCATCCACCAGGCCGGCGATGGCGTAGGCTGCGGCTTCCATCATCTCGTCGTTGATGTCAGAAGCGCGCACGTCGAGGGCGCCACGGAAGATTCCCGGGAAGGCAAGCACGTTGTTGATCTGGTTCGGGAAGTCCGAGCGGCCCGTGGCGGCAACGGCGGCACCGGCGGCGAGAGCCTCGTCCGGCATGATCTCCGGAACGGGGTTAGCGCAAGCAAAAACGATCGCATCAGGCGCCATGGTGCGAACCATATCCTGTGTGAGGACACCGGGCGCGGAGACGCCCACGAAGACGTCAGCGCCCTTGACGGCATCCGCCAGCGTGCCACGTACCCCATCAAGGTTAGTCCAGGTGGCAATCTCCTCCTTGACGGGGTTCAGGCCCTCGCGCCCCTGGTAGATGGCCCCACGAGAATCGCAGATGATGATGTTCTTGACGCCCATACGCCTCATCAGGCGCGCGTTGGAGATACCCGCGGCGCCCGCGCCGGAGATGACCACGCGCACGTCAGCCAGGTCGCGGCCCGTCAGGCGGCACGCGTTGATGAGGGCGGCGCAGGTGACAACGGCAGTGCCGTGCTGGTCATCGTGGAAGATGGGGATGTCGCAGGACTCCTTGAGGCGACGCTCGATCTCGAAGCAGCGCGGCGCGCTGATGTCCTCGAGGTTCACGCCGCCGAAGCTGCCGGCAAGGAGCTCGACGGTGCGAACGATCTCGTCGACGTCCTTCGAGCGGACACACAGCGGGAAGGCATCGACGTTCGCGAAGGTCTTGAACAGGGCGCACTTGCCCTCCATGACGGGCATGCCCGCCTCGGGGCCGATGTCGCCCAGGCCGAGAACGGCCGTGCCATCCGTCACGACGGCGACGAGGTTGCCGCGACGGGTGTAGGTGTAGGAGTCATCCACGTTATCGCGAATCTTCAGGCAAGGTTCGGCGACGCCGGGCGTGTATGCCACGGCGAGCTCGCCGGGAGTGGTAATGGAGGCGCGGCTCACGACCTCGATCTTGCCCTCCCACTCCCTGTGCTTGTCAAGTGCGTACTGCTTGGCGTCAACGGCCATTGCGCGCTCCGTTCCCTTGGTCCGCCCGCGGACGCGGGTGGGTGCTTCCATTACTCTGCCGCCCGCGGACGCGGGTGGGTGCTGTTGGGCTGCATGCAAGCAGACCGTACCCAGGGCGGGCACACGTAAACTGAGTAATCGATATACGTCCGGATACGTCGGTTATCGACGTGCCAAAGCGGCGGAGAAGACACCCCGCGCGACGCTCCAGCAACCACCTCGTGATAGACCGTTAGCAGAAAGAATATGCATATATGTAATATCCACGGACAATGACTGTTAAAATAAACTCCGGTAATTATGGAGTTATCTACGCTGAGACCATGCCCTGATTCTAGAAGTAGAAAACTCGCGCAATCGGCGCGCCCGCGCCGGGAAGGGAAGCTCGTATGAGACCAACCACTCAAGCAAGGCGCATGTGGAAGCGTCGCTTACTTGCGGCAGCGGCCACACTCATGCTTGCGCTAGGAACCGCCATGCCCACAGTGGCCATGGCGGACGCCGTCGACGACCTCGTCGCCAAGGCGCCTGATCACGCCATGACTCCCACGGACACACTCGCGGACAACGGCGACGGCACGTATGACGTGACGCTGTCCGTGACCGGTGCCACGGAGGATACCGAGATTGCCAAGCCTATCGACATCATCTATGTCATCGATAGATCGTTGAGCATGGCCCCTGATCTCACGGCTGCACGCAGGGCCATCACCGCCGCCGCGAACAAATACCTCACCGCCGAGAACGCGGCGCTGCCCGACAATCAGCAAGTCCGGATGGCCGTCATTACCTACGGCAGGAAGGCGCAAGTGAAGCAGGGCTTCACCAACAGCGCCTCTGATGTCACCAACGCTCTCCCTAAGACCGCCCCCGAAACGGGCACCAACTGGGAGGCTGCGCTTGTCGCCGCGAATGCCCTGAGCGGCCGTACCGGCGTCGAGAAGCGCATCGTGCTCCTCTCCGACTCCGAGCCGACGCTCCGCACGAGCGCAGAGGGCTATACCGGCCCCGCGCACTTCGACGGCACGTACGGCATGTCCGTCGACGATCCCAAGGGCCGCAACTATTCCGCCGCCCTACGCGCTGCCCAGGGTCGTGGCAGCGCGATCCTCACCGCCGTCTCTCTCGAGCAAAGCCAACGGAATCGTGAGCAAGTTCGCCGGCGAGGCGGGTGCCGAGTTTGCCAACGGCAACACGGAGGGCAACCTCACCGCCGCGCTTACCAACCTCAACACCACCATCAAGAAGGCCGCTGGCTACAAGAACGTCGAACTCGTTGACCAGCTCTCTAACTACGCCGAGTTCGTTACGGCCGACGACGGATCTGTCGGCAACCTTCGCTACGCCAAGGGCGGTACTGAATGGGACAACGCTCCCGCCGCCACCATCGAGGGCGGCAAGCTCACCTGGAACCTTGGGAGCGACGCGCTTGAGAACGGCGTCACCTACTCCGTTACGTTCACTATCCGCCCCAGCGCCGATGCCTTCAACGAGGTGGCAACCAGTGGTCAGGCTCAGGACTTTGCCGTAAACGCCACTGACGGAGCTGTCGTCAACTACACGCCCGTCGTGAAGACCGATGGCGTCGAGGCAGCCTTAGACCGTCAGACCAGTGCCTTTGCTGAATCCCCCATGTTCAACGTAGCCGCTCCCGAGCCCGTGCACGTGACCCTCACGGCTACGAAGGTCCTCAACGGTGCCAACCTCTCCACCGGCGAGTTCACCTTCGAACTCGTGAACAACAATGACCTTATGGGCCAAGCCACTAACGACGCCGATGGTAAAATCGCGTTCCGCGAGCTTACCCTCAGGAGAACCGGTTCCTACACCTTCACCGTTCGCGAGGTTGCTGGCAACGTCGCGGGCATGACTTACGACACCAACAGTCACATCGTCAAGGTTGTAGTCACCGTCAATGACGAGGGCAAGCTTGAAGCCTCCGTCGAGGGCAACAACCCAACCTTCACGAACACCTACGTCGCTCCCGCGGACGAACCCGCGGACTCTAACAAGCCTGACAGTTCTGACACTTCCGCCAGCGACGGCAAGCAGATTCCGCAGACGGGCGACACCAACAATGCGATGCTCCCCATCATGTTCGCCGTTGCCGCAGCCGCCTGCATCGTCATCGGCGTGGCCCTAAGCCGCAAGAAGTAGTCGCCTCGGTTCACTCAGACTCGCGCCTCATCTCGATCGACGATCATTTGAACCACTAGCCCGGTAGGCAATTCGCCTATCGGGCTTTCTTATGCTGCGACGGCGGAGTCGAGGCGCTCTCGCACCTAGTCACAATCCACCTAGTCACACGACACCGCTGGCAATGATTCACGCAGCCCCTTTCCATAGAAGCTAGCAAGACGGCGGCCAATACCATCTGGCCTCAGGATAATGGCATTGACGCTGTTCAAGGCTGAGTCCGGTGATAGGCGACGGTGCGCCTTGGGTTTCGCCCGCGGCAGTGTTGCGCCTAAAACTGCACTCAGCTGCATAGCGGCCACCACTCAAGACGGCGCGAGGGGCTATGCATCCATAACCCCTCCATCAATCAGCGTCTGAAACAAGAATTTGAAATCGTCGCTTTCCCCGGTCCAAAAGTCTGGTAGTATATCCCCTGCACCAATTCGGGGAATTAGCTCAGTTGGGAGAGCGCATGACTGGCAGTCATGAGGTCAGGGGTTCGAACCCCCTATTCTCCACCACACATGATGGGGCGGCAACTTCGGTTGTCGCCCTTTTTCTTTGCGCCTTTGCGCTGCCAGCGTTGCGTGCAGACTCTTATTTTGCCGCATGATCGTCAACGTTGCAGATAAACGCCTGTCCTTGCCACCGCCCTCATGCAGCTAACTCCACCCCCCGCTCGCTTAACTCGCAAACAAGGCTTACCCTTGTCGCCACCGCCCTTATCCGGCTGAACAATGGACGCCGACCTGACGTCAAAATGGCGCCGCTTCAAGCGAAGCGACGCCTCGCCCCGTCGCAGCAGGAGCGCACGGCACTCCCCTGCCTAGCACAGGGGCGCGAAGATGCGAAGAAGGCCGTCGATTGCCCAGCGATAGGAGTACTGCCTCGCGTCATACGGTTTGATCTCGACGCACTTCTCCTGCGTGGCGAGGAAATCAGCCTTGATCTTCGAGATAACGCTCGAGCGATAGAACAGCGAGTTGTTCTCGAAGTGCAGGAACAGGCTTCGATAGTCGAGGTTGACCGTGCCGATCGTGGCGACGCGGTCATCGAACATAGAGCCCTTCGCGTGGACGAAACCAGGCGTGTACTCGTAAATCTTGACACCGCCGTTCAACAGCACCTGGTAGAAGCTACGAGACATGCGGAAGACCAGTTTTTTGTCCGGAATACCTGGCATGATGATTCGCACGTCAACGCCACGACTTGCCGCCGCGAGCATCGCATCCATGAGGTCGTCGGCAAGCATGAGGTACGGCGTGAAGAACCAGGCGTATTCCGTGCTCTGCGAGAGGAGGTCGATATAGAGCCGGTTGCTCGTGGCCTCGTGGTTGAGGGGCGAGTCATAGTAGCTGAGGACATAGCCGTCGGTCTCGCGCGAGGGCACGGCCGCCGGCGTGCGGCCCGCGGCAGCCGAAGCCGGCCGCCCCGCAATCGCCGTGCCCGTCAAGGGAGCCGCAGGCACCGCCATCTCGCAACTCTCCGTCATCGGTCGAGCCACCGTTGCCGTCCCCAGGCGAACCACAGCATCAACCGCCTCGCCAGCCAGCGCCTCGGGAATCGGGAGGCCCTCATAGTCCTGCACGCGCCCAAAGGCGTTCCAGAACGTCAGGAACATGTGGGTGAAGGCGCGCACCGGCTCGCCGGTCAGCCGGAAGCCGATATCCTTCCAGTGCCCGTAGCGTCGCTCGAGGTTGATGTAGCAATCCGCAAGGTTAACGCCACCGCTATAGGCAATCTCGTTGTCGACGATCAACATCTTGCGATGGTCGCGATAGTTGGCAGTGCCCTTCAGGGCGAGGAGTGGGTTGAACGGCACGCAGGGAATGCCCCTCTCCTGTAGCTCGCGCGCGTTGCCAAAATCGAAGGTCGAGAAGCAACCGAGGTCGTCATACATCACGCGAACATCCACGCCCTGCCTCAGCTTGGCCTCGAGAACCTCCACGATGGAGTTCCACATGTGGCCCGGCTCGACGATGTAGTATTCGACAAAGATCGTGTGCTTGGCGTCCCTCAGGTCTGCCAGCATGTCGGGGAACATGTCATCACCCAGCGGATAGTAGCGCACGCCCTCGACCCTATAGAGGGGATACTGGGTCCTCTCCTCCAGCCAGCGAAGCGTCTGCTCCATGCGCCTCTCGCCGTCGAAAGGCGTCTCGCCAATTGGAAGAGGCTGGGGATCATGGCTCTCCCTGACGCTCTCGAGCCGACGCCTGAGCGGCCTGGCCGTGCGCTTATTGCCGAAGCAGAGGTAGAGCAGCGCACCAGCCAAGGGGGCAGTAAAGATGACCAGCAGCCAAAGCAGCTTGTAGGTACTCTCATCGCGTTTGATGACAATAAAGAGAACGAGAAAGACCGCCACGATGGAGAGAAGCGACGCGATGAGCGCGGAGTATGGCGCAAGCCACTTCGTGAGCAGCAGAAGCCACAGCGCCTGCAGGGCAACCGCGGGAATGACGATCAAAATGCGATTGAGGATCTTTCTCATGCCAAGCTCTATTCCGTCACGCCGTCCTGGAGGCTTCTCTCATATTTGCTGACGACAACTATGCCATAGGTGACTGACGCGACGGTGCCGGCAACGGTGGACGCCAACCGTCGGCAGCGGCGAGCGCGGAACGTCGACAAGAAAGGACTTGCCGCAAGCATGGAGGCGACGCACGGCCGCTTCTCCTCCGCCATGCCATCGATATTCGCAGAAGCGTCTCGTTCGGCGCATCATCGGCACGCTTGCCACCCGTGCCCCGGCACCGCGCCAACGCAAGTCCCGAACTAGTAGCGGTGCCCTACTTGCCGAAGATCGCTCCAAACAGGCCGCCGCGCTTGGTCTTCTCCTCGCGACGTGACCCCTCGCGCGCCGCCGCTATCTGCGCTGCCGCACCCTCACCGCCCCTGCGGACAATCTCGTACAAAAACGGCGACTTGACGTACTTGACCTCGATGGGCGTCGCATGCACGGTACTCTCGCTCGAAAGGGTCAGACCCGACGCAAGCGGAGACACAATGTGCGTCTCGCGCTTCTCGCTGAACACAACGGCCGCCGCGCGCTCGGTCTGCCCGTTGACAGCGATGCGCACCTGCTCGCCGTCGCGCCCATCCGCCGCCGGACGATCGACGTAGTACACCGGCACCATCACAAGGCCATCCTTGTGCTTGCGAACTTTTCGGGACCACGCGCGAAGGTTTTTCTTGTTGAAGCCCAGCGCGGATTCTGCGTCGTTTCCCGCGATATAGAGCGCCAGCTTGTCGACAACGACGTCGTCCTTGGTCGACGCGTCGACGGCGATCACGCGGAAGTCGCCCTCCTGCATGGCGGGATCGAACGGCGCCACCATCGAGAAATCCCAAGGCTCGAGGATGCCCATAAGGGAAATGTCGAGGTAGTTGGCCCTGGGATAGGCCCAGTCAAGGACCTCGTAGTAGACCAGGGCCTCCTTGCCCAGCCCCCTGCCCGGGAAGGACGCCATCATGCGCAGGTCCGCGAGCGCCATGGGGAAGTAGAAGAGCATCATGTCGTTCTGGATGGCGCTCTCCACGTCATGGCCCGCGAAGGCATCCGGGTGCTGACGAACGAGCTGGAGCGCAGCGGCGCGCGCCTGCTGCTCGCTGACAGCACACGGAATTCCCTGCTCGGGCACGTATTCCGCACCAAAGCCCATGGTCAGACGTTTGCTGAAGGTGCCCGGCTTGAGCAGCTCGGCGACGCCGATCTTGTTTCCGCACGACGGGCATTCGAACACGCGCTGGGTCGACGCGCCCTCGAATGACGCGCCGCAGAACGGGCACGGGATGCTCACATGCTCGGCCTCCTGGTACTCGGACGCCGTGCCGCGGTCCTCCCACAGCAGGTGTTCGAGCACCGACTGATTGCGCCAATGGGGCTTGAAGAAGTACCAGTCTGGATCCACCGGTGGCTCGAGCTGCGAGACGTGCGTGAGCTTGAGCAGACCATCGACGACCTGGAGCGGCTGGTGGCGGATGCCCAGCGCGCTCATGGGGTCGCCGGCTCCGGGCGCCCACGGCAGGACCGTGCCGCAATAGGCACACTCGAAGCTGCGCTTCGCCTGATGCGAGTACATGGGACCGCCACAGTTCTGGCATTTGATGGCAAAGAACTCGTCCATGGGATGGGCCTCCTTGTCGTCATGGCGGCACGTCGCCGCACTAGTCTCGCCCACTCTGCGGGCGAGACGGATTCGCTCGATCCCCTGCTCTGCTTTTCTCGCGCGGCATTCGCTCGAGCTCGCACCACGCCAGCGCCAGTCGCTCGCGCCCGCTCACAACGATCGTGCCACAGCGGCGGCAAACAACCGCGAGCTACAGAATCCAGTCGAAGCCCGACTCGCCGAGTCGATAACGCATATTGCCCGTCTGAACCTCGGTGTGCACGCCGCTGTTATCAAAGGTCATGTTCGTGCTGGACCCGACGGGATAGACGGTCTTGCTCTCGCCCGTGGTGAGGTCGTAGCGGATATTCCCGACCTGATTCTCGAGGTGAAACTTGCCGTCCGAGCCAAAAACGTTCTTGAACATGGCAAACCTCCTTGACGTGTTATAGAAGAGTATATCCGGTCAAAGAGCTGGTGAGTCGCAGGTACGGCTGCGACGGAGGCATGGCGGCATGCTTCGTTCTGCCCCATGCGCTTAATCCCGTCTATGCGATATGCGGTGGGGCAAATGGGCCTACTCGAATCCGCCGGAAAATGATTAACAATTTCGGATCCACTATTATTCGCGAGCCGCTCTCAACGGTCTGCACACCCCGAACCAGGCAGCGAGTCGCCATCTGAAAGCGTTATGGCTTGTCGATCTTGCCGTAAAGCTCAATCCGCTCGCCCGAGAACGAATTCACCAGCTTCTGAATTGCCTCGGCCATGCTGCGTTTGCCTTCGCTGGAGTTTTCCGTATTCAACCTGAGCGAGACGTAGCAAAGAAAGAAATATTGTGCGCTGAGCTCCGTAGGATATAGCGGCCTCATATCACGATGCTCACTTCAACCACGACAGAGGCGGCCAAACGCGTTTCGAAGAGATGCCTGGAGGAGTCCAGCGCCGCACGGCGGCCCGAAAACTCATTCGCATAAATAGTGGACACGAAATTCGATAGCTAAAAGCGTGCGACCCAAGTAGCGCAAATGGCAGCAAGTCTGGTACCTGCAGTTTTACAAACGCCTACGCTACGACTACTCAACGATTCCTCTTTTAGCTATCGAATTTCGACTCCGCTATTTTAAAGATTCGGCAAATACAATCCGGTGAAACGGAAGCAAGAACGAGAGCGAACGCCGGTGGGACGCGTAAAACGTGGCGCACGGGTCGTGGCGGCGGGACACGTAGAACGTGGCCGTCGCTGAGCGGCGCGCTTGCAGTCGCGACACCCGCCAAAAAGAAAGGGCTCCGCACAAGGCAGGTCGCTACGGCGACGTCGAGACCGAGATTGGCCGCAGCGTAGGAGCACTGGCCATAGTTGCCAAACAGGCCGGCGCTGGAAGCGAAGTTGACAAGCGCTGAATCCGTTCGGCACTGACGCAGTGATAGACGTTCATGACGAATAGTTTGTTGTCACAACCGCAAACATGATGTTGGCGAGGCCCGTCTGCCAGGTTTCGGCAGTTTTATTGTTGGCGAGAGCCTGACGCGCGTCCTCATCGCACGACCACTCTACCAGGTCATATATATCCTGAAAGTGGTAGTAGAACGTCATGCGGCTGACTCCGCAATCCTCGGTGAGATCAGCGATCGTAATTTTGTCAGGGGTTTGGTGAGGAGAAGGTGCTTGAGCGACTCCTCAAGGGCACGCTTGGTCAGTTGTCCGGACATAAAACCCTTTCGATGTTCAACGACCGGATTGTACCCGCCAAGGCGCGTGGGCACGTCTGGACGACACGCCGACGTCCCCTGCCAAGAAAACACGCCAAGTAGGGGGCTATTTGGACTCCAGTCAAGTAGAACCGAATCACGCAATCAGTTTAGCTGCGGTTTTGTCATGCTAAACATGGCGTCTACTTTGACAACCTCAATTTAGCCCCCTACTTGACGCACTTTTACAGAATCGGGGGCAGAGAGGGCGGCATTCAAGCCCATCAGTCAGCGCCGAAGGACGGCATTCAACCCTACCAGCCAGGGCGGAAGGACAGCATTCAAGCCCGCCAGCCAACGAGGAAGGAAAATCGCAAATCCGAACAAACGACAACAGGGGCGAAGCACGCGCGTTCCGCGCGCCGCCAGCAAGTCGCGCGCGACAGGCAGATGCCCGCCGCGCGCCGGCATACACGTTGTGAAAGGCCGCCGCTAGTTAACGCTCACACCGCCATCGACCTTGACACAGGCGCCCGTCATGAACGATGCGTCGTCGCTGGCGACAAACAGCACCGCGGCAGAAAGCTCCTCGGGCTTGCCCATACGAATCTCCTTGTCGAGACCCGCCATGGCGCGGCCCATGCCAAACTGATCGACACCGGAATCGGCCATCATCGAGCCGCTAATCTCAGTCTCGACGCCACCGGGGCAGATGGCGTTGCAGCGAATCCCCTCATGCGCATACATGTAGCCGGTGTTCTCGGTCATGCCGACAAGCGCATGCTTGGAAGCCGTGTAGGCCGCGCCAGCTCGAGCACCATTCGTGCCGCCGATGGAAGCAACGTTGACGATGTTGCCCTTCGTCTCCTGGCCAAGCATCACCTGAACGGCCTTGCGCATAGCATACATGGGACCCTTGACATTAACGGCGAAGACCTTGTCCCAGCGCTCGTCCGAGATGTCACCGATGGGCTCGAAGCCATCCATGATGCCCGCATTGTTCACGAGAATGTCGAGCTTGCCGCACTTCTCAACTGCGAAATCAATCATGCCGTCATTCGTCTCGCGCGCAGAAACGTCACCAACGTAAGGCAGGATCTTGCCAGGCAGGCCATCGGCCTCGGCCTGAGAGGCGAGCTCAGCAAGGCGCTCTTCGCGGCGAGCAACGGCAACGACCGTGGCACCTTCCTTGGCAAAGTCGTAGGCAATCTGGCGGCCCATGCCCGAGCTTGCGCCAGTGACAACAACGCTCTTTCCCTCAAAACGCATGGCGAATCCCTTCTATTGTTAGGTAACACGACTAGCAATAGTCTGGCACAGACGAGACGAGCCGTCGTTTCCTTCTCGGCAGATGGCAGTTGGCTGACCCTATGCGGTAATCGCGTCCGTTAATGTCAGGTATTGGACGAGAGCCGCTCGCAATTGTGGCATGACGGGTACGACTGGCGTTCTCGGCCACGTTCTGCGTGCACGGCATCACGCTCTCGTTGGCCGCCGCCGTGATCTACGCGCACGGCGCCGTGCACACCATGACCAACCGCCAAATAGCGATTCCTACGCTCGGGCGCGCCGCCGGCATTCTCGCGACGCCCGCCAAAAAGAAAGGGCTCCGCACAAAGCGGAGCCCCACGGCAACGATGTCACGACTAACAGCAGCGAAACCCTACGGCCTCTGGCCCATGCCGCCCTCAAGGGTAATGGTCTCGCCGTTCATGTACTTGAAGTCAGGACCACAGAGCTGAACGACAACGCGGCCGATCTCGGTCTCGACGTCTCCATAGTGGCCCGCCGGCGGCATGTGGACGTTAGCCTTGAAGGCCTCGGGGTACGCAGCCTCGAAGTTCTCAAGCTGAGCGGTCCAGGCAAGCGGGCAGACAATGTTGACGTTCACGCCGTCCTTACCCCACTCGTTGGCAGCGACGCGCGTAAGACCGCGGATGCCCTCCTTAGCCGCAGCGTAGGAGCACTGGCCGTAGTTGCCAAACAGGCCGGCACCGGAAGCGAAGTTGACCACGGAGCCCTTGGTCTCCTTCAGGTGCGGGTACGCCTTCTGCATATAGAGGAACGTGGCATAGAGGCCCGAGTAGATAGCGAGGTTGAACTGGTCCATCGTGTGCTGCTCGATCGTCACGCCGGAAGCGGAAGCCTGGGCGTTGTTGACGACGGCATCGATGCGGCCGAACTCCTCGATCGTCTTGTCGATGACGTTCTGCACGACGGCCTCATTGTCCTGACCAGCGGAAACGTCAGCCTGAACGGCGAGGACCTTGATGCCGTACTCGGCCTCCAGACTCTCCTTGGCGGCCTCGAGCTTGGCAACGTTGCGGCCGGTGATGACGAGGTTGGCGCCCTCCTTGGCGAAGGCGATGTCGATGCCATAACCGATGGAACCAGCGCTGCCGTCCTTGAGCGTGGCCTTACCGCCGCCAGTGACGATAACGACCTTGCCGTCAAACATACCCATGTTGGTCTCCCTTTTTAGCCGGCCCCGAGCGTCTGCCGCTCGGATCACCGATTGTGTCAACGTAACAGAGGGACAGCTTGTATTGGATAAGGTTTCGGCGGGAGAGGCGCGACGCCCGATGGAAGGGCTTTCGAGCCAGTGGGTTCATCTTTCCGAGAAGGACCACGCCGAGCGAACGCGCGCAGCCGGGGCCACGCTGAGCGGGCGCGCGTAGCCGAGGCGGGCCGGTCATGCAGGTGCGCGTAGCCGAGGCGGGCCGGTCATCCAGGCGCGCTTGGCCGAGACGAGCCGCCGCGCCGAAGGGGCATCGTGCGAGCTAGCGCGCCCGGCGGGCCGCTTTGCGTTCGTCGCGGCGTTCGTGGCGCTCAATCGTGGCCTCGGCGGCGGAGAAGCGGCAGCCGCAGTAGTTCTGACGATACATGCCCAGCTCGCGACTCTCGGTCGTGGCTTTGGGATAGAGCGGGCGCCAGTCGCGCACGACAGGCGTGAGCCCGTTCGCCGCGGCGAGTCGCTCGAGGATCTCGGTGCAGTCCTCGAAGAGCTGGTAGGGCGACACGGCCAGCGTGGTGGAGACGTGCGAGAACCCCAGCTCGCGGGCCACGCGGCATGCGGCGTCGAGGCGGATCGTGTAGCAGGCGCGGCAGCGCGGGACGCGGTCGAAGCCATGGGGAGCAACGACGCGCTCCCAGTGCTCGCGGCCCTCGGCCGGGGTGAGCGCGGAGTTGACGCCGGATCCAGCACCGCGCTCGCAGCGAACCACGGCGATGCCCGCGATATCGGCCCACGTCAGAAGCGTGGCGAGGCGCAAGTCGTGCTCGGCGACGGGTTGGATGTTGGGATTGTCCCAGAGGATGACGGGCTCGAACCCCTCGTCGCGAAGGCTCGCAACGGGCTCGAGCGAGCAGGGGCCGCAGCAGGCGTGAAGCGCCAACGGCACGCGGCCGGTCTCCTGTGCGATGTGCTCGATGTCGATCATGTCAGCCCTCCCCCGTCGGCGCCGGGACGTTCGCGCAAGTCGGGCGCGCACGTTGCCCGCTGTGCCACGTTGCGCGCTGTGCCACGTTGCGCGCCACCGCGCGTCGCCGGCATCCGCGAGTCCACCCGCGCGCCCCGCCGCAGCGCGCCTCCGCACGCGCCGTCCATCCAAGGCCTCCATCATCGCAGAGGCGCCCTCATAAAGCATCCATCAATTTGGGGGCAACAGCGTAAAGCCAGCGTAAGCCGTTTCTTTCAAGTCTGTAAACGACGGACTCCCGAAATATTTCTGTAACCATCCCGCGCGATTATACGAGCATGCGCGGTGTGCGGAGGGGTTTTACCCTTCCTCCCTTCCCTCTCCGCAGACCGCACGCAAGGGCGCCCGGCTCCAGTCCCCGGGCGCCTTTTTTGCGCGACGAGCGCAGCGCGGCGCGTCGTTCGGCTCACAAGCCGGCGCACTGGAACGAGCCCAACGCGATGCCAAGACCGCAATGCAACAATCACCATCTACTCGTGCCGCGACCATTACTCGGATCACTAGGCCACCTCGGGGCTCCTTTGGGAGCCCCATTTGATGTCGTTCCACAATTGTTTCTGATTTGTTACACAGCGCAGCGTTCACGAACAACAGTGCAGCTCAGCGCACACGACTGCCGTCTACGGATAACAAAAATGTTGCGCAGCAAAACTGCGGTCCCTCTCTTTTAGCCTAAGTTTGAGCAGGACCTCCGGAGCGATCGGAGAGACGCCGGCATAAGGCGTGGGACACCGCCTGGCACACCGTCGCAGACGCCGCCCGCGCAACGCGCAGCCGCGCACTCGCGCGACGCACGGAGCCTCGCCCGCCCAAAAGGCTAGTCCATACCCACAGAAAGAGGTCGACATGGCAGACAACACATCGATCGTGGTCGCCTTCGCAGGCTCGAAGCAGGCCGTCAACGATGCGATCCTTCTTATGGCTCAAAACGCTGCCGAGAGTTGCGGCGAGCCCGCACCCGCACGCTTCGACGACCCCGCCGACAGCTATGCGAGCCACCACGCCCTGGTCGATGCCCATGTGGCCGCAGCCCTCGCCGGCAAGAACGCCTCAGCGCAATACGTGGGCGATACGGACGCCACCTCGTACTTCGACAACGGCGGAAACTGCTCGTTCGCCCTCAGGTACACGTGCGGCGACGGTTTTAACGAGAACGACCTCCACCTCTTCACCGACGCCCTCAATGAGCGACTTACCGAGGGCGACACCTATACCACACTCGCCATCCTCGCAAGCGAGGGCGACCACTGGGAGAATCTGACCATCAAGTCCGGCGAACGTGGCGCGCTCGATAACGAGGAGACCTGCCACGCATGCGGCCTCCTCGAAGAGGCCGCAGACTGGTTCAAACGCAATTACGGCTCCAACAAGACGCCCAAGCTCAAGCAGGTCCGAGGCAAGAACACGACCGGCAAGGTCGCCAAGAGGCACGCAACCAGCCTCTGGAACAACTGGAACAACGAATCCGTCATGTTATTTCTTGAAGACGAACAGGTGCTCAATGCATGCGATGACGAGTTCTCCAAGTTTGTCCTCGACGAGTATCAGGACGAGGTCATCTCCTGCTACCTCAACGGCACCCGCGAGCCCTTCCGCGCCGAGGAGTGGGACGAAGAGGGCATTGAGGACTACGAATTCGACGATGGAGATGGGGACGAGGACTGGTAGGACTCGCGCCCGAGCAACCATATAAGTAGCAAGCGGCCGT
>OLNE01001363.1_pt1 | contig 17797 bp, 12 predicted proteins | sample 1672431 | NCBI WGS metagenome assembly OLNE01 (sample SAMEA3136685, study PRJEB25190) | human gut metagenome | reverse complement strand
TATTTAGATATGGCCTACGATTTCGTCACGATTCTTCGGCAGTATCTGGCCGGCGTGGCATTCCTGATTTTCGGTCGGGAAGTAAAGCTAACCACCGAACAGAACGTTCTGGGCGCATTTGCCTACGCCTTCTCCGGATGGGCGATTATCGCTACTCTGACCCAGGGAACCTTTAATAACTCCATGATGCTGTTCCCGATTCTCATTATGGGGGCGGAACGGATTCTGAAGGGGAAATCGCCGCTAGTGTTCATCGTGGCGGAAGTGCTGTTTCTGGCCTCCACCGTTCTGTGGGCATATATCGCCGGAATTTTCGTAATTCTGTACTTTATCGTGAGATATTTCCACTTCTACGGAAAGAACGGAGCCCTTCGTACCACCCTGCCGCCGGATCAGCCGGCGTGGAAGTCCTTTGCCGGGCACTTTGGTGGTTTTGTCGGAGATGGGCTGATTGGACTGATGATTTCCGCAATTTTCGTGGAATCCATCATTTACACCACCACGTCGGCGGTAATCAATTCCGATTACGACGCGAACCAGGGAGTGTTCTATTCCCTAAAAACATATTTCGCCATGCCGACGGCGCTGGTCTCGCTGAACGAGGTGCATGAGGCGTACAGCGCGGTTTTTGCCGGATTGCTGGTGACGGCACTGATGCCGATGATTATTTGGACCGTTCGAAAGAAGAAGAGCACTGCCGGAATCTTTGCGATTTTCTGCCTGATTATCGGATTGTTCCCGGTGACGGGCAAAATCCTGAACGGATTCAGCTATTCCGTGGGCAGATGGTATTTCGTCCTGACCTTTTTCCTGGTGTGGGCGGCCATGGAGTGCCTGGATCATGAAGTGCTGGGCAGCCGAAAGCGAATGATGGTGCTGCTGGGCTGGTGGTTCTTCCTTTGCGTCTGGGTGGTGCTGTTTTGCATTTTCTACCTGAAGATGCTGAAGCACAATATCGCCTGGGAATCCTTGCTTTCCCTGTGCATGATGTTCCCGCTGCTAGCTGCACTGGCCGTTCGGGAACTGCGGGTTCCGAAGTCGGGGCAGCGCAAAGCAAAGGTGTATCGAGGGATGACTGCCGTAATTACCGCAATACTGGTGGTAAATGTGGGACTCAATTCCTGGATTATGATGACGGGAGCCGGTGAAGGCGGATCCCAGCGGATTAAGACGTATATTGATAAAGGCGCAATGCCGGAATTGTATGACCAATACGTTCAGCGGGTGGTGCCGGACATTCAGGCGGAAGATACTTCTTTTTATCGCACAGATCAGTTGGATGACGGTTTTGAGAAATCCAATGTGAATATCGTGTTTGGCGGAAGATCTATCTATGAGTATTTCTCCTCCATCAGCAGCGACTGGTTGTATTTCAACAAAATGCTGGGAAATAACGCAGGGTATAACCGGCGGATTGTCAGCCTTTCCAACGACAACCGTCCGGGAATGGACTACCTGTTGGGCGTAAAGTATTTCCTTCGGGACAAGAACTACAAAGAAGCGGAAAAGCCGGGTTACGTGCCGTACGGATTCGAGTATCAGAAGACCATCGATGGGGTGGAGGTGTACCGAAACAAGCACTGCATGGGTATCGGAACCGGTTACTCGCAGTATATTACGGAATCGGAGCTGAAGAAATTCGCACCTCTTGAGCAGGAGCAGGTGATGCTTCAGGCGGCAGTGGTGCCGGACAGAGAAGCGACAAAGGTTTCCGGACTGAAGCACGCGAAAATTTCGGAACTGCAGACAGATGTGCAGTCGCTGGAATGTTCCGTCACATCCCCATATAACGTGAAGCTGAAGGGCGTAAAGAAGGGGGAAATGACGGTTCAGAAGGGGGACGACAGTGAAGAGGACAATTACTTCAACATTCACGTTCCGAAGACCTGGAAGAACATGCAGATTGTGGTGTCCTTCCAGGGGCTGGACCGAGAACCGATTACCTGGGATCAGCATATTCATTTGAAGGATGAGACGGTGGCGGATCAGGGATACAATCGGCTGAAGGAATATCTGTACCGGAACGATTACACCGGAGGCACCAGTTTCATCATTACAGCTATGAAGGGAGACCGAAGCAAAACCGGAGAGTGTTACAAGTACGGAAACACCGGCCTCAACGATATCAGCGATTACAATATCAACCTGGGATATTACGACTCTTTTAGCGGGGATATCCGCATCCATTTCGATAAGGCGGGATTCTATAAATATGACGCCATCAAAGTGTACGGAATCCCGATGGAGAGCTACGACCAAGACGCATCTGTACTGGACGAAAACAGCTTAAAGGATGTTTCTTTCGATGACAAAACCGTTCGCGGAATGGTGAATAACGATTCGGATCGAATTATGTACTTCTCCATCATCGACAATGCGGGATGGACCGCATACGTGGATGGGGAGAAGGCGGATAAAATCAGCCGGACGAATCTGGGCTTTACCGGCATCAAAGTGCCGGCGGGAAAGCATGAGATTACTCTTCGATATCGCTATCCGGGGCTGAGGGCCGGAATTGCGGTGACAATCATCGGTCTGGGACTGCTGGTTGTGGTTCTGCGCAAAGGGAAGAGAAAGAATCAATTAGAAGAATAAGGCAGAAATTGACCTGCACCGGGCAGCAATCGCTTGACAATGCTTTCCGGATGCAGGTTTTTTCATCTCCCCGGTATCGACGCAATCGAATAGCAGAAAAAGTGAATTTAAATTTCAGGTTTACTGTTTTAATGCGGTGCCGAAAGGACAATAAAAAAGATGTGAAAAAATGTGCTGTATTTGTGACAGAAGAACGAATATTGCGCGGTGAACTTGAAAAAAAAGTCATGACACGTTATAATTAAATGAATTTTTGTGTATATAATTATTCGAGGGACAGAATGGTAGAATTTTTTCAGAATGTATTTGTAGGATTTCGGTTAATTGATGTGCTGGATATCGTTATTGTGGCATATCTGGTCTATAAGATTCTGGGATTTATCCAAGAAACCCGTGCACAGCAATTGGTTCGTGGACTGGTAGTTTTGGGTATTGTTTTCTTTCTGTCCGATTTTCTGAAACTATATCTGCTGAATTGGCTGCTTCGTAATTTCGTGACCATGGGATTCTTCGCCTTGATTGTCCTTTTCCAGCCGGAACTGCGTCGAGGACTGGAGCAACTGGGACGTCGGAACATCGTTTCCGGTCAGTTCCGAAGCCTGGACAAGGAAAATGCTATTGAAGTGGTAAAGGAAATTGTGGCAGCCGTGGATGATTTTTCGGCTACCCGGACCGGGGCACTGATTGTTTTTGAACGGGAAACCATGCTGAATGATATTATTGAAACCGGGACTATTGTGGATGCTCGGATTTCTGTGCGCCTTCTGGGAAATTTGTTTTACGAAGGATCGCCGCTGCATGACGGTGCCGTAATCATTCGCGGAGATCGGATTCATGCCGCCAGCTGCGTTCTCCCTCTTACGGAAAAAAAGAATATCGGCCGAAACCTGGGCACGCGGCATCGAGCGGGCCTGGGCGTGTCGGAGGTGTCCGATGCGCTGGTAATCGTTGTATCGGAGGAGACCGGCGTGATTTCTGTAGCGGAAAACGGAAACTTCCGTCGATTCATGGATTTGAAATCGGTAGAGAAAATACTCCTGGGGGTATATATGCCGCAGGAGGAGACTTTCCGGGAGCGGATGACTCGGACGCTGAAGCATCGTCGGAAGGAGGAAACGCGGGATGGAGAATAATCGGAAAATTAACATCATCCTTTCATTGATTATCGCTTTCTGTGGATGGCTCTATGTAATGTACAATGTGGATCCCACCACGACGCGAACCTTCCGAAACGTTTCCATTACCTATTCCAATGAGAAGGATTTGGAGGCGAAGGGAATTGCATTGAAGTCCGCCGACAAGAAGTCCGTCGAGATTGAAGTGGAAGGTCATCGAAGTGAATTGAACAAGATGGATGACAGCGATATTAAGGTGCGGGCGGATTTGTCCGATGCCGGTAAAGGAGAAAATACCCTTTCGCTTCACGTTCAGACTCCGCCTAAGGTCAGCATCGTATCCAAGAGCGACGAAACGGTTACGGTCAACACGGAGGCTATGGATACCCGGTCGGTGCCGGGACGAGTGGAGTACCGAACGGAAAGCACTTCCGGCACAGAACCGATTGTAGAGGAACAGAGCAGCGACTATTTCTCTGTAACCGGTGCCAAGAGCAAGGTAAAAGAAGTGGAATATGTACGTATTCCGGTGGAAGAGCAGAAGCTTACGGGAAAGACACACACCTATAGTGTTTCCGTCATTCCGGTGAATCGCAGCGGGGACGAAATCACTCATGTAAAAGTAAATCCGGCCAAGGCGTCGGTGGCGGTGTTCAAGGGTTCAACGAAAAGCGTTCCGCTGAATATCGAGGTAAATAATCCGGTGAACGACGAGTACCTGCGCACCTATAGTGCTCCGAAAAAAATAGAAATTAAAGGGAAGAAGGAAGTCCTTGAAAAGGTGGAATCCATTTCCGCGGAACCGGCAGATTTGGAGAAGATGACGGAATCCGGACGACTTGCGTTAAATTATAAGTTGCCGGATGGCGTGTTTGTTGCCAACAGTTCTCTGAATCTTGGAATTACCGTAAACGTGACGGAATACCGGACGAAGGAAATCGAAATATCAACCAAAGACGTTACGGTGAAAAATCTTAACAGCAAATATAAGCCGACTTTTGAGAATAAAACCATTACGGTAGAGGTGACGGACACCGGCAGCATGTTGGAAAGTCTGACCGCTAAGGATTTCGATGTCAGCGTAGATGCAAGTGGGCTCCGAAGCGGGCCTCACTCTTTGAAAGGAACCGTGAATTCCACAAAGAAATTACATAAAGTGGAATTAGAAAGTGAAAATATTAATATATATCTAAGCAAGAAGGACTGATTAAATGGGTAGATTATTTGGAACAGATGGCGTTCGCGGAGTGGCGAACAAAGAACTAACCGCAACTTTGGCATATGAAATCGGCAGAGCCGCTTCTTATGTACTGGGAAATGGAAATCATCGTCCGGTGTTTCTGATTGGCAGGGACACTCGAATTTCCGGTGAATTGTTGGAAAACGCATTGGCGGCGGGCATCATGTCCGTTGGCGGAGACGTAATCAAGCTGGGTGTCCTGCCGACCCCGGCAGTGGCACGCCTGGTGCGGCACTACGAGGCAGATGCCGGAGTGGTAATCTCCGCATCGCATAATTCCTTTGAATACAACGGAATTAAGATTTTCAACGGAAAGGGTTTCAAGCTGGACGATCGAATCGAAGAAAAAATCGAAGACATCATCCTGGCCAAGGAATTCCGGCATCCGGAATACGTGGGCGAGCACGTGGGCCGCTGCAGACCGGTGGAAGATGCTTTTAGCTTATATAAGCAAGATTTGCTGAATACCATCGATACGCGTCTGGATGGAATGAAAATTGTACTGGACACCGCAAACGGCGCGTCCTATCAGATTGCACCGGCGGTGTACAAGGCGCTGGGTGCGGATGTGACCGTGCTTTCCAATACACCGGACGGAATCAATATCAACGAGCATTGCGGTTCCACCCATCCGGAAAACCTTCAGAAGAAGGTGGTAGAAGTGGGTGCCGATGTGGGATTTGCCTACGACGGTGACGCCGATCGTTTGATTGTTGTGGATGATAAGGGTCAGGTGTTGAACGGCGACCACGTTCTTTGCATCTGCGGAAAGATGTTGAAGTCGCAGGGCAAGTTATACGATAACAAGATTACGGCTACGGTAATGAGCAACCTGGGGGTTCACAAATACATGGAAAAACAGGGCATTTCCGTTGACGTGACCGGAGTGGGCGACCGATACGTGCTGGAATCCATGCTGAAGACCGGATCCGTTCTGGGAGGAGAACAGTCGGGACATATGATTTTCCTGGATTACACTACCACTGGTGACGGCGTGCTATCCTCTCTGCAGTTCATCAAAGCCATTCAGGCTTCCGGAAAGAAAGTCAGCGAGATGGGAGAGGAAATTGTCATCTATCCGCAGGCACTGGTAAATGCAAAAGTCAATCCGGAGTACAAGAAAGAAGCCATGGACGATTCGGACGTACAGGCACGGATTGCGGAAGTAGAAAAGAAACTGGAAGGCGTTGGCCGAGTTCTGATTCGCCCATCCGGAACAGAACCACTGATTCGCGTAATGCTGGAAGGGGAAAATACGGAAGAATTGAAAGCGGATGCGGAATACATCGCACAGCTGATTATAGAAAAATTTGGAGAGAAGTAGTACATGAACACAGTAGAATTAAGCAATCGTATTTATCCGGACATCACCCGGACGCCGGAAGATTATGAAGCAATGTATCCGAAGAGAAATCTGCCGGAAGGAGCGAAAGTTACCCGTCTGGGACCGAGTCCGACCGGTTTTATCCACCTGGGAAATCTGTACGGTGCCTTTGTGGATGAACGACTGGCCCATCAGAGCGAAGGCGTTTTCTACCTTCGTATTGAAGATACGGACGACAAGAGATATGTAGAGAATGCTGTGGAAACCATCATTTCCTCCTTGGCGTTCTTCGGAATTCAGTTCGATGAAGGGGTTACCGCGCATGGTGATATGGGCGATTACGGCGATTATACCCAGAGCCACAGAGGGGAAATCTATCGCTGCTACGCAAAGAAATTGATTGCGGAGGGAAAAGCATATCCGTGCTTCCTTTCCGAAGAGGAGATTTCCGAGATTCGGGAGAAACAGGAAGAGCTGAAAATCGCTCCGGGAATCTACGGCGAATGGTCCCGCTACAGAGATTGGGAGACCGATGAGGTGCTCCAAAAGGAAGTCGCTGAACGGCTGGAGCGTGGCGATGACTTCGTCATCCGACTGAAATCCTCCGGCGTACCGAATGCTGCCGGCGATGACATTCGCAGAACCAAGGTGGTGGATGCTATCCGCGGTGAGCTGGACGTTCCGGAAAACTTCCAGGATATCGTAATCATCAAGACCACCGGCATTCCGACTTATCACTTTGCCCATGCGGTGGACGATCACCTGATGAGAACCACCCATGTGGTCCGGGGTGAGGAATGGCTTCCGTCCCTGCCGATTCACGTAGAACTGTTTGACAAGCTGGGCTTCGAGCTCCCAACCTATTGTCACACCGCTCAGCTGATGAAAATCGGAGAAGACGGAAACAAGAGAAAGCTTTCTAAGAGAAAGGATCCAGAATTATCACTGGATTATTACCGCAGTCAGGGTTATCATCCGGCAGCAGTACGGGAATATCTGCTGACCATCCTGAACTCCAATTACGAGGAATGGAGAATGGCTAATCCGGATGCGGATATTGATGAGTTTGCTTTTACCACGGAAAAGATGAGCAACTCCGGCGCGTTGTTCGATTTGAATAAGCTGAACGATGTGAGCAAGGACACCTTGCTGCGCATCCCGGCGACGGAGCTGGCAGAGTGGCTGCATTCTTGGTCGCAGGAATTTGCGCCGGAATATGAATACGTGTTCCGTGATATGGATCTTCTGACACAGATTCTGGATCTGGGCAGAGAAGACCGGAAGCCGCGGAAGGATTTGATTTACGCTCGTCAGATTATGACGTTTATCGGATATTTCTTCGACGAATCTTTTGAGATTGAAGATGAGTATCCGGAAGAAGCGGCCGCCGATCGAAAGAATATTCTGCAGGCATATCTGGACAGTTACGATCACAACGACGATCAGGAAAACTGGTTCAACAAGATTCGTGAAATCGCCGTGGATCAGGGTTATGCAGCAAAACCGAAGGATTACAAGAAGAATCCGGAGGAATATAAAGGACATGTAGGACATGTTAGTACCGTTATTCGAATCGCGCTGATGGGACGTTCCCAGTCCCCGGATGTGTGGACGATACAGCAAATTATGGGGGAAAATAAGGTTCGCGCTCGAATCGAAGCAGAGCTGAACCGATAGCTGAAAGGAGAAGACATGCAACCGTTACTAGTTATTATGGCCGCCGGAATGGGAAGCCGGTACGGCGGCAGCAAACAAATTGACCCAATTAGCAAAGAAGGGGACATCATCATGGATTTTTCCCTGTTCGATGCGTATCGGGCCGGTTTCCGAAGAGTCGTATTTATTATTAAAGAGGATTTTGAAGAAGCATTTCGCCAACATGTGGGTGAACGGGCCGGAAAGGTGTACGAAACTCATTTTGTCCATCAAGAATTGACGGATTTGCCGGCAGGTTATGCCGTTCCGGAAGGACGGACCAAACCGTGGGGGACCGCACACGCGGTGCTGGCTGCGAGAGATGTCATCGATGCACCTTTTGCGGTGCTGAATGCTGACGATTACTACGGACCGGAAGCATTCCGCTTGATTTACAAGTATCTCACGTCGAAAGCAGATGCCACTCATCACTGCATGGTGGGTTTTTCCATCGAGAATACCTTATCCGATAACGGAACGGTTTCCCGTGGAATCTGCCGGGCGGCAGAAGGTATGCTGACCGACATCGAGGAGCATACAGAAGTGGGATACCGGGAAGATGGGAAAATTCACGGAAAAGACATCAGCGGAACGGATCGGGTGATTCCGGAAGGATCGCCGGTATCCATGAATCTGCTGGGATTTGGTACTGCGTTTGTACAGGTAATGAAGGAACGGTTTGCGGAATCGCTGGACCGGGTGCTGGAAGAAAACCCGATGAAGGGTGAAATCTATCTGCCGTCTATGCTAAACGACGAACTTCAGAACAACAGAGCTTCCATGCAGGTTCTCTATTCCGGAGATAAGTGGTATGGCGTAACCTACCGGGAAGACCGGGAGATCGTGGTAAATGCTCTTGCGGAAATGAAACAGCAGGGAATCTATCCGCAGGATTTATGGAATAAAGGAGAATAATATGTGTGGCATTGTAGGATATATCGGAACAAAAGAACCACAGGATATCATCATTAACGGCTTGAAGAAGCTGGAGTATCGTGGATACGATTCAGCCGGAATCGCTGTGGTGAATCATGGAAAGATTGAACTGAGAAAGCATGTAGGTGCCATCAGCAACCTGGAAAAACTGATTGGCGAGGAGCGTCTGGGCGGACATGTTGGAATCGGTCATACTCGCTGGGCAACTCACGGAGCACCGTCGGATTTGAACTCCCATCCGCACATGGATATGGACGGAACCATCGCTGTGGTTCACAACGGAACGGTAGAAAACTATGTAGAGCTGAAGGCGGAGCTGGAAAAAGAAGGTGTGGTTTTCCGCACGGAGACCGATACAGAAGTGGCAACCATGCTGATCAGCAAGTACTATCACCGGAATCACGACTTGAAAAAGGCGCTGGATCAGGCGATTTCGGAGATGAGGGGAACCTATGCCATTGCCGTAGTGGCAAAAGACCAGCCGGACCAGTTCGTGGCATATCGAAAGAATGCACCGTTGATTGTAGGCCTAGGAAACAATTGTAATTTTGTAGCATCGGACTTCTCTGCACTTCTGGCATATACCAAAGACGTATACCTTCTAGAAAATGGGGATACCGTTGTATTAACAAAGGATGCCGTTAACATCTATGATGAAGAAGATCGTTTGATTGAACGTCCGATGATGCATGTGGACTGGGATGTCAGTGCGGCTGAAAAGGGCGGATACGATCACTTCATGCTAAAAGAAATTTACGAGCAGCCGACGGCAATTCGAGAAACCCTGAGCCGGAACCTAGACGATAACGGCCGCGTGCACCTGCAGGAGACCGTACAGCTCACCAAGGAGGACTTCGAGAAGATTAATAAAATCGTAATCGTTGCCTGCGGAACCGCATACCATGCCGGTCTGGTGGGAAGATACGTAATCGAGAAGCTGGCTCGAATTCCGGTAGAAGTGGATATCGCTTCCGAATTCCGTTATCGGGATCCGTTCGTGGATGAACATACCCTGTTCATCGCTATCAGCCAGTCCGGAGAGACGGCTGACACTTTGGAAGCCATGAGAGAAGCGAAACGGAAAGGCGCTCGCGTGCTGTCCGTTGTCAATGTAGTGGGCAGCACCGTAGCAAGAGAAAGTGACGATGTATTCTACACACAGGCCGGACCGGAGATTGCTGTAGCATCCACAAAGGCATACACGACACAGCTGGTGTGCATGTACCTGCTGGCACTGTTCTTTGCAGATTTGAACGTTGCCATTTCAGCGGAAGAATATGAGAATTTTGTACAGGATTTGGAGGCAATTTCTGGTAAGCTGGAAGATGTTCTGAAAATGGCACCGGAAATTGAGGCACTGGCAAATCGTCTGTATGATCGGGATCAGGTGTTCTACATCGGTCGTGGGGTGGATTCCAGTGTTGCTTATGAGGGCTCCCTCAAGTTGAAGGAGATTTCCTATATCAACTCCTTTGCGATTGCCGCAGGAGAGTTGAAGCACGGTACAATTGCCTTGATGGAACCTCGTACCATCGTATGGGCGTTGGCTACTCAGGAGAGATTGTTTGATAAGATGGTTTCCAATATTCAGGAAGTCAAAGCGAGAAACGCTCATATCATCTCTCTGGCGCAGGAAGGAAACAGCGAAATTGAAGCGCATTCCGATGAGGTATTCTATATTCCGAGAACGAAAGACGAGTTAACACCTCTTCTTAGCGTAGTGCCGCTGCAGTTGTACGCATATTACGTTGCCAAAGCGAAGGGTTGCGAAATTGACAAACCGAGAAATTTGGCGAAGAGCGTTACGGTAGAGTAAACAAAAAAATCACGCCTTAGAAAGGATGATACTATGGAAGAGAGCAGAGCAGTTCAGAAATACACCGCATGGATAAATGCGAAGAAGGTGGACCCGCTGATTCGCCGGGAACTACTGAATATTATAAGCTCGCCGGAAGATATTACGGAACGATTCAGTGAAAATCTTACTTTTGGTACGGCAGGCCTTCGCGCAGTGATGGGCGCCGGTACCAATCGAATCAACATCTACACCGTTGCGTCCGCCGCTAAAGGACTGGCGGCATGCCTTCAGGCTTCGGATGCTTCCGAAGAAGGGGTTATCGTGTGTTACGATTCACGGAATCATTCCAAAGATTTTGCTGAAATTACGGCTAGGGTGTTGGCGTGCGAAGGGATAAAAGTATACCTCTCCGATCGGCTGCGCCCGGTTCCGATGCTCTCTTTCGGAATCCGCCATTATCGCACCGCCGGCGGTGTAATGATCACCGCTTCCCACAATCCGCGGGAATACAATGGGTTCAAGGTGTATGGAAATGACGGCGGACAGTTGAGTCCGGCCGGAGCCAATGCGGTTCAGGAACGCATGCCGGAATTCGAGGATGTAGTGGATTATCTGGCGGAAATGCTGCCGCTGGAGGATTATGTTCAGAAGGAACAGGTAACATATCTTGGAAAGAATTGGGATGATGATTATATGGAGATGCTTCACGGTATGAAGATTTCCCAGAAATTATCTCAGGATTCCAAGGCACGTCTGCGAATTGTGTACACTCCGCTGAACGGTGCCGGTGCGAAACCGGTTCTTCGAGTGCTGAATGAAAACGGATTCCGACGCGTATTTATGGTGTCGGAGCAGGAAAAGCCGGACGGTAATTTTCCAACGCTTCAGGTGCCGAATCCGGAACGGGAGGACAGTTTTGCTCTCGCGAAGAAATATGCGAGAGCAGTGGCCGCAGATGTTATCATTGCAACGGATCCGGATTCCGATCGATTGGGTGTTGCGGTGCCGGATGATGACGGCGGGTATCAGATGCTCACCGGCAATCAAATCGGCCTTCTGCTTATGGAATACATTCTGGCGACGAAGAGTGCAAGAGGGGAGCTTTCGGAAAACGATTACTGCATTACTTCCGTAGTTTCTTCAAATCTGGCACGGGTGATTGCAGAGCGATACAATGTGAAATTGATTGAAACCTTAACGGGTTCCAGACATTTTGCAGAGTGCATTCGAAATCATGAAGCGGAGGAGACCGGAACATTCCGGTTTGGTTTTGAAGAAGGAAATGGCTTTATGTTCCATTCCGAAGTGAGAGATAAGGATGCGGTAGCAGCTTGCTTGGCCATTGCGGAGATGGCGGCGGTTTCCAAATCCTATGGTCTGTGCCTGATGGATCAGCTGAAGGCAATTTATCGTCTGTACGGATATGCGGCGGAGAAAAACGTTTCCATCGATTGTTCCGGGCCGGAAGGTACTGAGAAAATCCGTCGATGCATGGATCATTATCGCCTGCTCAACGGAAAGTTGGGGGCAATGGGGAAAGATCTCTATTACCGGGATGTAAAGACATTTATCGATCGGATGCCGGAGTCCAACCTGCTCATCTATGAGCTGAACGATATGGACTGGATTGCGATTCGTCCATCCGGTACGGAACCGAAACTGAAGGTTTATTTCGGTTTCTACGGCGAAAAAACAGCGGCGGAAAGTCGGCTGAATACGGTATCCGCGCAATTGATACAGGATATCCGAGAGATATTGGATCAGAAATAGAAACAGACAGCGAGGCATTTGCCTCGTTGTTTTTTTTGCGGTGAATTGAGAGTTAACCAATAATTATTTTGATTTTATCTTGAAACGGTTTACCGATAATGTTACAATGCTTTTATCGGTAAACTGACTAAGGCGGTATAATTATGAATAAGAGAAGACAATTGGGAAAAAGAATAGTAAGCCTGACTTTGGCAACAGTACTGCTCCTATTCACTGTTGTTCCGGCAAATGCAGCAACAACCGGAGCGCTGAACAGCGATGCAGCGGCCATCAACAGCGATGGAAACATTAACAGCGATGGGGCGATTAACAGTGACGGAAATGCCAGAATGCGGACTTTTTCGGTAAGAGGCCGTTCAATGATTGCATCGTCCAAAGCCAAGAACATGTCAAAGGGTTGGCATTCCATCGGCGGATATCGCTATTATTTCTATAAAACCGGAAAGTATTATAAGGATGAGATCAAATCCATTTCCGGAAAGAAATATTGCTTTGATAAAAGCGGACATCTGCTGTACGGAGTAAATAAATACGACGGAAGTCATTACTATTCCGACTCGAAGGGTGTGATTCGTGAGTCGGCCGGATTTGTGACCAGCGATGGATATCGATATTATGTTACAAAGGGTGGAAAGATTATGACCGGTCGAACCTTTAAGGTGTCCGGAAAGACCTATAAAGCTTACGGCAACGGAAAGCTGGGCACCGGTGTGTTCAAATACGGCACGGTGGCTCATTTCTATGCGGACAAAAACGGCGTGGTACGCACCAAGGCCGGATTTATTATCTGGAACGGGTACCGTTACTACATTACAAAGAATGCGGGAAGACTGGAGTGCGGACGAACCTTTAAGGTAAAAGGAAAAACCTATAAGGCATATTCCACCGGAAAGCTGGGAACCGGTGTGTTTAAGTATGGAACCACCGCCCGTTTCTATGCGGATAAGTACGGCGTGGTAAAGACCACTGCCGGTTTCGTAGAGTGTTTGGGCAACCGTTACTATGTGCAGAAGGGCGGAAAAATTGAATTAGGACATACTTTTACCGTGAAGGGCAGAAAGTATAAAGCCTTCGCAGATGGTCGTCTGGGAACCGGAATCTTCAAGTATGGAAGCAAGTATTACTATGCAGATTCGGACGGAGCGATTGCATCCAAGGCGGGTGTGGTAAGCTTCAAGAAGAAGTACTATTACGTGAACAAGAATGGCAGCGTGGCGATGAACGGGCTGATTACCGCCGGATCAAAGAAATACATGGCAAATGCAGACGGGACTTTGAAAACCGGATTTTTTGAAGATTCCGGAACCAAGTACTATGCCGGCAAGAAGGGCGAAATCGTGACGAAGGAAGGTTTTCTGGTAGTAGATGGAGGCACCTACTACATCCAGAAGGGCGGAGCCATTTTCTGGGGACATACTTTCACGAAGAACGGCAAGACTTATAAAGCATATGCCAGCGGAAAGCTGGGCACCGGACTGTTTAAGTACGGTTCCTCATATTACTATGCTGACGGCACCGGAGCGGTGAAGACGACGGAGGGATTGATTACCGTAAGTGGCAAGAAGTATTATGTGAAGAAGGGCGGAAAAATCGCCGTTTCCACCACAATCACCACCGGGGGAACCACCTATAAGGCGGACAGCAAGGGCGTTCTGACGGCGCAGAAGTCCACTACCGGAACCGAGCTGATGAAGATTGCACAAAAGGAAGTGGGAACCAAGACCGGAAAGAAGTACTGGGAAGCGTATTTCGGCACGAAATTCCGGAATGGAGACTCTACTCCATGGTGCGGAACGTTCGTCACCTGGTGCTTCAAGAAGGCGGGCCTGTACAGCTTGATTAAGGATATTGAGGACTACGGCAATCTGGGTTATGTTCCTTCCTATTCTGCTTATGCGAACAAGAAGAAAATCTGGGTAAGTGCCAATAAGGCGAAAGCCGGAGATATCATCATATTCGGATCCAGTTCTCACGTGGGCTTGGTAAAATCCGTATCCGGAAATGTCATCACCACCATTGAGGGAAATACGGGCAGTACCCGGAACGGAGAGGTAAAGCAGAAAACCTATTCCTTGACAAACAGTTGGATTAAGGGCGTTATGCGCGTCATCCGATAATGGAAAAGTCAGCTGAAATAATAACGAATGGCTTCGGGGAACTTCCACAATTCCCGAAGCCATTTTCTGTTTTAGCAGCAGTGAGAACGGTCGCCTCTTGTATTTCATCGGAAAATTGTTATAATAATACAATAGAATAAAATTCTTTGAGTGAAAGCTGAATATGAATAAAAAAAATAAGATTAAAGATAACTCATATGTTAATGATGTGGTAGATAAGCTGGAGTGCATCGCGGAAATCGCCGTTCTATCGGTGATTTATTTCTATTTCTGGCGTTTCCAGTACGATGCGGCACTGTTTCCGCCACTGCAGCACCGGGGGAGATTTGTAATTGCCGGTGTATATGCACTTCTGTTGATTATCGGATTTGTGTGGACGGAAGGTTTTCGTTGGGGATATTTGAAGCGGCTGGACGTGGTCATTTCCCAAGGCGTTTCTATTTTCGTGGTCAATTTCATTTCATATTGGCAGCTGTCGCTGATTGGAAACGGAATGATTCCGGTAATGCCGATGGTGATGCTGACAGGAGTGCAGCTGCTGACATCAATTCTCGCTTGTTTCTTATTTACGAAGATATATTTCCATCTTCATTCCAAGAAAAACATGGTGATGATTTACGGTACGGAAAACGCATTGAAGCTACAATTCAAGGCCAACAATCGGTTATCCCAGTATCATGTTTCCAAGGCGATATCGGCAGATACAGATTTCATCGATATCCTATCGGAGATTAATCGATATGATGGAGTCATCATCAACGATCTTCCGGGAAAGAAGAGAAATAATATCTTGAAATACTGCTATTTTAACGGGATTGACGCTTACGTGGTTCCGAAGATTTCCGATATTATCATTCGTGGAGCAGACGACTTTAACCTGTTGGATACACCAATCGTAATCACACACGGAAAGGGATTAACGTTAACTCAGAGGATGACAAAACGCACCATGGACGTGGTGCTTTGCCTTATTGCCATGGTTCCGGCATCGGTGATTATGCTGATTACAGCGATATTCATTAAGCTGGATGATGGCGGTCCGGTATTTTTCCGACAGGAACGGGTTACCCGCAACGGAAAGCATTTCAATGTAATCAAGTTCCGCAGCATGATTGTTGATGCGGAGAAATACAATAAGCCGATTCCTGCGGTGGATCAGGATCCGAGAATCACAAAGGTGGGAAGAATTATTCGTGCCACACGAATCGACGAGCTCCCACAGCTCTTTAACATTCTGAAGGGCGATATGAGCATTGTCGGACCTCGACCGGAACGGGTGGAACACGTGGAGAAGTACTCTCGTGAAATCCCGGAATTCATTTACCGCGAAAAGGTAAAGGGCGGATTGACCGGATACGCACAGATTTACGGCAGGTATAATACATCGGCTTACGATAAACTGCGATTGGACTTGATGTACATCGAAGATTATTCTTTGGTGCTGGATATCAAGATGATTTTCCGAACCATTCGAATTCTCTTCCAGAAGGACAGTACCGAAGGCTTTGACAAGGCGGAGGAACTGGAACAGCTGAAGGAAGATGAAGTGGAGAAGATTCGTAAGGCGTTGGATGATGACGAGTAGTGCAGGTTATATTTGCAATAAAAGCAAGCCTGTTATATAATAAACGGTAGTTTTTGATTATTCAGACTTCTGAGAGGAGATTTTATGGCAAAGAAGTTAAGTCCAAGAGCGCGCAGAAGGAGACGTGGAAGACGAATCGTCAATACCCTGTTGATTGTTCTGATTATTGCGTTGATTGGCGCAATCGCTGCTGTAATGGCCGGTACAAAGATTCTGAATACCGTAAATCGTGCAGATTTAAAGAGTTCCGCAGATCTTTACCGACATGAAGTAGATGGATATACCAATATTTTGCTTTTGGGTGTAGATACCCGTGATTTGAGTGAAGTAAAGAACTCTCGTACGGATATGATTATGATTGCATCCATTAACAATTCTACAGATGAAATTACGTTAACATCGGTGTATCGTGATACCTATCTTCAGATGGGAGATACTTCTACATACGACAAGATTACTCATGCTCACTATTACGGAAGCACCGAGATGTCCATCGCATCCCTGAACCGGGCGATGGATTTGGACATCGATCAGTATGCGCTGGTGAACTTCAAGGGCGTTGCCGATGCGGTAGATGAGATGGGTGGTCTGGAGATTAACGTAGAAGACTACGAAATCGATGAATTGAATAAATATACCAAGGAAACGGCGAAGATTGTCGGAAAGAAATCCTACACAATCGTAAAGAAACCGGGCAAGCAGGTTTTGGATGGCTGTGCATCGGTTTCCTATGGCCGAATTCGAAAGGGTGTGGGAGACGACTACAAACGTACCGACCGTATGAGAATCGTATTTAAGAAGATTCTGTCCAAGGCAAAGAGCATGGACGTAAAGACCCTGTATCAGGTGGCCGGTGCAATTCTGCCGGAGATTCAGACGAACCTGTCCAACAAGGATATGATGAGTCTGGCGTTGAAACTGAAGAAACTGAATGTGGGCGACAGCAAGGGCTTCCCGTATAGTAAGACGGCCGGAATGGTGGATGGCGTGTCCTACGTGCAGGCGACGGATTTGGCGAGCGATGTAAAGAAATTCCATCAGAAGGTATTCAATGAACCGGACTACGAACCGAGCGCTACCGTGCAGGAAATTAGCCGAATTGCCAGCAGATATTAGCGAAGCGGCGGGAAAAAAAGAATAGCATGAAGGACAGGACATCCGCAGTGAATTGCTGTGGGTGTCCGTTTTGTATTCTGAAGGGAACGGAGCAAATCGAATCCGTGCTATCTATTGAAGGCTTCATATGGTATAATAATATGAATTATTCTGTGAAGGAAAAAAGAGTATGACGGTGCTGAAATATTTATTTGCGGTTCTGGTGACCTTACCGATTCTATTTTTAGGAGTGTTATTAATGAAAAGATACTCCATAGAACTTCGCAAAACAAATCAAAATGTTGAGAGAAAAGCGGAAGCAAATCGGAAAGGAAACAGGAAATAATCATGAGCAGAGGAATTTTTATCACATTGGAAGGCCCGGACGGCGCCGGAAAAACAACGCAGATTCAGATGATGAAGGAATACTTGGAAAGTCTGGGGAAAACCGTTCTTCTTACGAGAGAACCCGGCGGAACCGGTATATCCGAAAAGCTTCGCGAAATTCTTTTAGACAAAGAAAATGC
>OLNE01001361.1_pt1 | contig 17853 bp, 16 predicted proteins | sample 1672431 | NCBI WGS metagenome assembly OLNE01 (sample SAMEA3136685, study PRJEB25190) | human gut metagenome | reverse complement strand
TCTATTCCATGCCGGTAGAGCGAATCATCAAATACTTTGCCGACAATGGGTTTACCCTTATGAAAGTACATATAAAAAGTGTTTGAGAGAAGAATGAGGAAAGTTTACTGGTTATCAGTTACTTTCCTCATTTTGGTTAAAAGTGACGAGGACAGACGAAGACGGAAATATGACAAGATGAGACAGAGGAACGTTACCTATCCGTAACCTATACCCCAAATGGTGAATGTTGAGGTTCGGAAGAATAAGGAAGGTTACGAATTGAATTTGAACGCTCTGATTTATAGTGAGTTACTGATGAGCAACGTAAGGTTTTTGGTTACGAACCAAATTTGCCGTGTTCTGCCGTGAAATGCGTAGCAAGAAAAGACTCTTCATGTATTAATTTTGAACGCAAAAAAGAATGACGTTATGAAGAGTACATTTTCAATTATCTTCTACCTCAAAAGACAGGTAGTAAAGAAAGATGGTACAGTTCCAGTTATGGGACGTATCACAGTGGACGGAACACAGGCGCAGTTCAGTTGCAAGACAACTGCCAATCCAGATTTGTGGGATACCAAGGGCGGACGCATGATAGGTAAGAGTATGCAGGCTTTGGAAGTGAACCGCAAATTGGACAAGATGCGTGTGAGTATCAGTAAGCATTATCAGGAGATTATGGACAGGGACAACTTCGTCACTGCCGACAAGGTGAAGAACGCCTTTCTTGGTTTGGAGTATCGTTGCCATACACTGATGAAAGTCTATTTCCAAAGCCGTGATGTAATGGAAAAGCAATATAAGGCTGGCATAAAGTCTTTGAGCTCATTCACAAGATACAGAATAGGATGTGCCTATGTCGGTGAGTTCTTGCAATCGCATTATCATGTCAAGGATATTGCTTTGAAAGAGTTGTCGCTGCCTTTTATCACGGACTACGAGACTTTTCTCAGAACCGAAAAGCACTTGAAGATAAACTCTGCGATGGTGTTTGTCCGCAATCTCCGTGCAATGGTATTCCGCGCCATAGATAATGAGTGGCTTGTAAAAGACCCTTTCAGACGATATGAGTACAAGGAAGAAGAGACGACAAGGGAGTTCTTGACAAAAGAAGAGATTCGCTTGCTCATGGAAATACCAATCACCCGAAAGAAGATGAGCATGGTACGTGATTTGTTTCTGTTCTGTTGTTTCACTGGTCTCGCCTTCATAGATCTTTATAACCTGAAGGAAGAGAACATCAAAACGTTCTTTGACGATGGCGAGTGGATAATAATCCATCGACAGAAGACGGGAACTGAAGCCGACATCAAGTTGCTTGACTATCCCAAGCAAATTATGGAAAAATACCGTGGATTGTGTGAAGACGGTAGGGTATTTCCAGTACCCAACTACAAAAGTTGTATGGATTCGCTCAAAAGACTGGGCAAGAAATGCGGCATCACCAAGCCGCTGTCCTGGCACATGAGCCGTCATTCGTTCGCAACCTCGGTTTGCCTCTCCAACGGAGTTCCAATAGAAACCGTGAGTTCAATGCTTGGTCACAAGAACATAAAGACAACCCAGGTGTATGCCAAGATTACCAAAGAAAAATTGAGCAAAGACGTGGAAAAGTTGTCTCAGCAGATTAATAACATTGAGGAATTCACGTTTGGAAATGTTTGCAACGATAATACTAACACTATAAATGGCAGAATATGAAACGACAAGTGATAACAATACAAGAAGATATGGTAATCTACGCCCCACATCATGGTGAGGTGTGGATGACAGTTTGGGAGATTGCCGAACTGTTGAATGTAACGGGGACAGCAGTGAAGAATACCATCAAGCGCATTTGGAAACAAAGTGTGCTGAAAGACTTCCAGCATTCTCAATACATCAAACTTGAAAATGAATATTCTGCGCATGTCTATGATATGGAAGTGATTATCGCCATAGCACTTCAAATGGATACATACCAAGCCTTGTTGTTCAGACAATGGTTTATCAGTAAGGTTGTGAACCGCAAGGATTGCCAAGCAGAGCAAGTAAAACACGAGTATCCGATGATTATTGTGATGAACGGAACGATGCCAAGAGGTGCAAGTTAGAATTTCTCATCTTTTAATAAGATTCCTACACCTTTATAATATAATAGCGTACAGGGGGAACGATTTTTGTCGTTGTACCCTGTACGCTATTTTTGTTTCGCTATTATGAAGCAGTACCCTCCCCTTGTGAAACAGTGCCGTTGATTATCGGCTTGCGGTAATTACCAGTGAGAAGTGCTTGTATCTCGGATTCCGGATAGAGGGTTTTGCCACATAATATAATGTAGGGCAAGATGCCTTGTTTGCGATATTCCTGCAAGGTGCGGCGACTAAGCTTCAGGAACTCGGAGAGTTCCTTGTCGGTGAGGTATCGCTCCCCGTCCAAAGGTGGGCTGTAGGACTCGATGAATGAGGATAGCCAGTTGTTGGCTTTCTTCAAGGATTGCATGGCGGTGTCTATCGACTTGCTCTCATGCGTAAGAAGTTGGTTCATGTTCATTGTTTACAATTTGGATTAAGTGGTGAATATAAAATGTGTTGGCTCGCCCATGGTAAAGTTTTTGGCTTTGCCTTGGGCGAGTTTGGCTTTACGCTATACCGATTTGATTCTGGCGATAAGCGGAACGATGGCTTTGACTTCGTCGGGATTGTAATAGAACTGGCGACCGATTTGGGTGTGTCCCAGGAAACGGCGGTCGCGTAATTTCTGTAATGTGCGGGGGCTGATGCGCAGCTGCTGACAGACCTCAGGTCCTGTGAGCCACTGGTTGAGACGTTTGCCGTTTGCCTTGTGCTTCAACAACTCTACCTTTTGTACCAAGGCATCGTATCTTGACATCATCAAGTCGAATGCCTTCTTTTCCATTGTTACTACTTCCATGTTCTTGATTTTTATGGGTTTGACATTTTCGGCTGCGAAGATACGACACGAATTAGGAAAAACAATGAAAATGGAGATTTGTGGCAGTGCTTTTCCGTCGTTTGCTGACCGATAGGCAAGTAATTCAAGAAAATTATACGTGGGTCATTAATGAGTTGTTAAACGGGTATTTCGCAAATGATTAATTTTGCCGCCGAGAAATCAAAACAGCAAAGTTTGTAACATTTAAAACGGAATCAAAATGGAAGTAATAACAATGGAAAGTTCAGCCTTTAAGATGCTGACAGAACAGATTGCCGACGTGGCAAAGTTGGTAGCTCTCATATATTCCAATGCGAGAGAAAATACCAAAAGAAGAAGCATGGAACTTGTGCTGACAAGCAGTGATGCAGCAAGAATACTTGGGATAAGCAAGCGAACCCTGCAGCGCTTGCGCTCTACCAACAGTATCGAGTACTTCATGGTGCGCGGACAATGCTGATACAGCATCAACGCTGTACAGAAATTGATTGAGGAACGAACCATTGCCAAGGAGACATGAGTATGGAAGATGGAACATTGAGACGATTGGAATTATATCTGCATGACCTGCACAAGAAGATTGACGGCATCTATGACATGCTGATGTTGAGACATGAGCGAAGCGGAGAGGACAAGGGATGCTCTGGCATCAACGAGAGATTGCTCGACAACCAGGATCTCTGTCTTTTGTTTCAAATTTCTCCCCGTTCCCTGCAACGCTACCGCAGTCTAGGAGTGCTTCCCTACAAGCGGCTGGGACAGAAGACCTACTACACGGAGGAAGACGTGAAGCAATTTATCAAGAACAACGTGAAGGATTTCAATCAGGAGAATGTGGAGCATTACTTGACTCGCATTCATCAGAAATTCAAATAACAACAGTATTCACCATTAAAAATTTACAATTATGGTACAAAAGAAAAAGAGTGATGAACAGGACGTGCTGGTAGTCCGTGACGAGAAGACGGGCGAGATCAGCGTCGTCGCCGGACTCAGCAGAGACGGCACTCCGAAGCGAGCGCCCGCCAAGGCGGAGAACACGTCCGACTTCCTGCGTTTTGACCGCAACAGTGACTTGATGGACAGTTTCTTTAGAAACTTCTTCCGCCAGTGCAAGGAGCCAAGCCGATTCGGATTCTACCGCATAGCGGCAGACCAGGTGGAAAACCTGCTTGGCGTGATGAAGGAGTTGCTGAAAGATCCGGAGGCCAACAAGGAGATTCTTTCCGCCCACAAGGTTGACACCTCCAATTATGAGAAAGAGGCAAAGCAATCGGAAGGTCAGGCGAAAGAAACCGCATCATCGGACGATGCGTCCAAGAAGCAAGCTAACACAGAAAAAGAGAATGTATCATCTGAACAAACCAACGAAAAAGAGAACGACATGGAACAGAAACCAGAACAGACCGCAACCGAACAGCAGGCACAGACCGCTCCGGGTGTAAAGCAGAACCTCATTAGTGGTAACGATGTGAACCTGCAGGAACTTGGTGCCAAATATGGCATAGACTTCAACAATATGAATGAGAAGGATATGAAAGCCCTGCTCAACTACGGCAAGACGGGGCTTGTGATTGTGAAGCCGACCTTCGGCGGTGAACAGATAGAGATACAGGCCCGTCTGTCATTCCGCAAGGACGATAACGACCAGTTGCAACTCGTGCCGCATTTCGTGCGCAACGAGCCAAAACTCGATGTCGCTTACAAAGGCTATACCTTCACTCCAGAGGACAAGAAGAACCTGTTGCAGAACGGCAACCTCGGAAAGGTTGTGGATTTCCCTGACAAGAATACAGGTGAACTGCGTCCTCATTTCATCAGTATCGACCGTCTCACCAATGAGATTGTTGACATCCCTACCAACAAGGTGCGCATACCCGATACCATCGGCAAGACACCTATTACCAAGGACGACAAGAGGGTGCTCTACTCAGGTATTCCGCTTCGCAAGGAGATTGAGCTTGCCAACGGGCGCAAGTTTACACCGCTGCTGCAGGTGAATGTGGAACAGCGTGGCGTGGAGTTCGTGCCTGGCAGCACAAGACAGGAGCAAGGTCAGAAACAGAATGGAGACAAGAAGCAAACCGCTGACAAGCAGGAGCAGAAGGCAGAAGGTGATGCGGGCGGTCAGAAGAAGCAGCAAGATCCCAACCACTGGCTCAATGAGGATGGGACCATCCGCCGACTCAACACCTATTTCAAGAAGGAACTGACCGAGCAGCAGAAGGACGACTATGTGGCAGGCAAGACCATCGAGATCAAGGAAGTGCCGAACAAGAACGGCAGCGGTACCTATACCGCCTACGTAAAGTTCGACTTCGACAAAATGCAGCCACGTTCCTACCGCAACAATCCAGACCTCAAACAGGCGAAGGAACAGATTCCGACCAATGAGAACAAGGTACAAGTCGCCGTCAACGAGCAGGGCAAGACCCATGAGGCGACCAAGCACACCAAGGATCCGCTGAGTCCGGGACAGTCTGCGCCAAAGAACGAAAAGCAGCAGAAGGAACAGAACGCCGAGGAACAGAAGCCAAAGAGAAAGGCAAGAAGCGTGAAGATGTAGTTGCCGCCACTTGATCCACAGAGTTAATCATCCATCATAACAACCGACATCTGCGACCGTCTATCCCACGGTTGCGGATGTCACAAAAACAACAGACAATGAAGACAATCATCGCAGAGAAACCAAGCGTAGCCAAGGAAATCGCCCACATTGTGGGAGCTGACAAGCGTGAGGAAGGCTATATGCAGGGCAATGGCTATTTTGTGACATGGGCATTCGGACATTTAGTGCAGCCAGCCATGCCGGAAACTTACGGCATGAAGGGATTCCATGCGGAGAATCTGCCTGTGATTCCCGACCCGTTCGTTCTTGTTCCCCGACAAGTCAAGACAGAGAACGGCTACAAACCAGATGCAGGTGTGCTTGCCCAGATTAAAATTATCGGCAAGCTGTTTGACAGCAGTGAGCGCATTATCGTAGCAACCGATGCCGGACGTGAGGGAGAGTTGATTTTCCGATACCTCTATGCGTATCTCAGTTGCAGGAAACCTTTCGACCGTCTCTGGATCAGTTCGCTTACGGACACCGCCATCCGTGAGGGACTTCTGAACCTCAGGGATGGCAAGGAGTATGACAATCTCTATCATGCAGCCAAGGCAAGAAACGAGGCAGACTGGCTCGTCGGCATCAACGGCACACAAGCCCTGACGATAGCCGCAGGACGTGGCACCTATTCCGTAGGTCGTGTGCAGACTCCGACCCTTGGCATGGTGTGCGAACGCTATTGGGAACACAAGCGTTTCGAGTCAAAACCGTTCTGGCAGGTACACTTCGGTGTGGTTGATGCAGACAGTGGCAATATACTGAAGTTCACATCTGCCAACCGATGGACAGACAAAGCCACCGCAACCGACATATATAATAAGGTGAAAGATACCGGTTCTGTCATCATCACAAAGGTCGCAACCAAGCGAAAGGTGGAGAAGGCACCGCTCCTTTACGACCTCACCACCTTGCAGAAAGAAGCCAACTCCCAGCATGGCTTCACGGCAGAGCATACACTATCCATCGCCCAGAAACTCTACGAGGCAAAGTTCATCACCTATCCAAGAACATCAAGCCGCTATATCTCGGATGATGTATTTGCCACCCTTCCCAAACTCTTCAAGAATCTGGAGAATCATTCGGAATATGGAGAAAAAGTGAAACTCTTGCCTGGCAGTGAGGACTACAGCAAGAACAGCGTGAATGCCGTCAAGGTGACCGACCACCATGCCCTGCTCATCACAGAAAATGCAGCCATTGGTCTTTTCAAGGACGAGAAAACCGTTTATGACATGATATTGTGCCGGATGATTGAAGCGTTCTCGGCAGACTGCATCAAGGACATCACATCAGTATCGGCGCAAGTGGATCATGAAGTTGAGTTTGGCATCAGTGGCTCCATCATCCGACAGACTGGCTGGCGAGCGTTGTCGCTCAAGGAAAAGGACAAAAGGCAGGACAAGGATGCAGACGCAACAGACAATGAGGTCAAGGATCAAGTCATTCCCAACTGGCAAGAAGGACAGCATATCACTTTTTCTGGCTGCACCATCACGGAGGGTAAGACCAAACCAAAGCCATTGCATACGGAATCCACATTGCTTGCAGCAATGGAGACCGCAGGCAAAGAGATAGAAGATGATACGATGCGCCAGGCAATGAAGGACAGCGGTATTGGCACACCTGCCACACGTGCCGCCATCATCGAAACCCTGCTCAAACGAGAGTATATGGTGCGCCAGAAGAAGAAACTTGTGCCGACGGAAAAAGGACTCGCCCTGCATTCCGTGGTGAAGAACATGGCGATTGCCAATGTGGAGATGACGGGCAAATGGGAGGCGGAACTTGCCAAGATTGAACGAGGTGAAGCAAGTGCAGACGGGTTCACCCATAGTATCGAAGGCTATACCCGTGAAATCACTGCGGAATTGTTAGGTTGTGACAGACTTTTCAGCCACAAGGATTCCGGCTGCCAGTGTCCTAAATGCAAGCAAGGTACCATGCAGTTCTTCGGAAAGGTAGTAAAATGCAGCAACAAGGAGTGCGGTATGCCAGTGTTCAAGCAGGTAGCAGGAAAGTTGCTCACTGATGCCGACATCACCGACTTGCTTACCAAGGGCAAGACCAGAACGCTCAATGGTTTCACCAGCAAGCAAGGCAAATCGTTCTCCGCAGCCATTGCCTTTGACGAGAATTTCAACACGAAATTCGTCTTTGCAGAGCACAAAACAGCAGAAAAGCGAGGAAATGTGAAGAGATACAAGAAATAGTTTGTACCTTTGCCACCGAAACATGGTTCATAAATGGTGTCTTTGCAGTTTCACTGCGAAGATAGGCTTCGGCTCAGCAATAAAAGCAAGCTTTATTGCGTTCGCCTTGCACTATCTTTATTGGATGCTTTTATTTACTGTGGATTAAGTGGCGGCACTCGGAGGGATACCGAGTGCCTTTTCTTGCTTTCACACAAACACCAACCGCCATCCACGGTTTATTATTCACCACTTAATCCATTCAACTGACAAATGAACAGAAAGAAACAGGCACAGACAGAGCTGTCCTATTACGGACTGTACCTCTTGAACCACCTCAGAGAGAACCGTTTTCCACAAGCCAGCGATGCGGACTTTATCCGCGAACGTGCAGACCATGCCGCAGAAGTATATGAGCAGGCACGGCGTGATGCCCTCTTTGCCGATGCAGCACAAGAGCTTGCCATGTCAGCATTGCTGAAAGGTCTCCGCTTTTCCAAGTACAGCATCCTGTATGATGTTGTTGACAGTGAGTTTCCCCTGGAGGTAGCAGTAGAAGACCAGGAAGCGTTTGTCAAGAACCTCCTGCCTTTGGTTGACAACGTGTATTCCATTTACGACCTCACCGATGACGATTTTGCCCAGTCACCGGACTACGACCGGCTCTATACAGAGCTGACGGGAGCCGTTGCCCTTTTCATAGAGTCAAATGGCGTACAATAGAAAACAACGGCTGAACGACAACATCAAGGCGATAGAGACGGCATTCATCCTTGACAGGGAACAGCGCACGCCGACCGCCCGTGAGCGTCTCCTTCTGGAGCGCTACTGCGGATTCGGGGGATTGAAGTGCATTCTGAACCCTGCCAGGGAACTGGCGGATGCCGTCCATTGGGCAAAGTCAGACCTTGAATTGTTTGCTCCAACAGTGGAGCTACATAGACTTATCCGTGAAAACAGCAAGAATGAAAGCGAGTACAAACAGTTGATGGACAGTCTGAAACAGTCCGTCCTTACGGCATTCTACACGCCGTCAGCCATTACAGAGGCTTTGGCGGATGTGTTGAAAGAGCATCAGATTATCCCCGAAAAGGTACTTGAACCATCGGCAGGCATCGGTGCCTTTGTCGATTCCGTCTTGGATAACAATCCCAAGGCAGACATTATGGCATTTGAAAAAGACCTGCTTACGGGAAAGATACTCCGCCATCTGCACCCAGAGCAGAAAGTGCGCATAGAGGGATTCGAGAAGATAGAAAAGCCTTTCAATGACTACTTCGACCTCGCCATCTCAAATATTCCCTTTGGCGATGTTGCCGTATTTGATCCGTCTTATACAGCCATGAAAGGCATGAGGGCACTTGTCACCAGACGCATACACAACTACTTCTTTGTCAAGGCTCTTGATACGGTAAGGAACGGCGGGTTGGTTGCCTTCATCACATCACAAGGCGTATTGAATGCCAAAAACAACAGTGCCGCGCGTTTTATGATGCTCTATCATGCTGATCTCGTGTCAGCGATTCGTCTTCCCAACAACCTATTCACGGAAAATGCCAATACGGAAGTGGGCAGTGACCTCATCATTCTGCAGAAAAACAGCCAAAAGGAGTCGCTGCGAGGAGACGACAACCTGCTTGATACTGTCTATAATGACGAGAACCGCATTCCGACAAACAACTACTTTCTGGAGCATCCGGAACGCATTATCCATACAACGGCAAAGTTGGATACTGACCCGTTCGGCAAACCTGCAATGATATACACGCATGAGGATGGTGTGGAAGGCATTGCAGAGGAATTAAGAAAAATGCTCAATGAAGATTTCGGAAGAAATTTTCATTTGAGCAGATATTTGGGGGAAGGGCAAACCGCCTTATTGAATAAGGTGGAACGGGGGCAGAAACAGGGGCAACCTGCACCTAGGTACAGAGAATCTGCACCGGCTACAGAGCAAAACCCCTTATGGAATAAGGGGGAACGGTGGCAAGAGGTAGGGCAGACAAAACTGGAACAACCTGCACCGGAGCAACCAGAAATGGAGCCAGAACTGGGGCAAATAGAACATGGGCACAGTGAACCTGCATCGGCTACAGGGCATACCACCTCATGGAATGAGGTGGAACGGTGGCCGGAGGTGGGGCAAACAAAACTGGGGCAACCTGAATTGGGGCAACCAGAAATGGAGCCAGAACTGGGGCAAATAGAAGCAGCACCGGAGCAAACAAAACTGGGGGCAGAACAAGGGCAAATAGAAATGGAGCACAGTGAACCAGCACTGGCTACAGGGCATACCACCTTATGGAATAAGGTGGAACGGGGGCAGGAGCAATCGCAATCGGGGCAAACAAAACTGGGGCATTCAAAAACAAAGCAACCAGAACCAGGGCTAGAACAAGGGCAATCAAAACCGAGGCAAAGTGAATCAGTACCGCCAACAGGGCAATCTCATCAGCAGCCGCCAGTTCAAATGACTCTGTTTGACCTTTGGGGCATGGAAGAAGATAACCGCCTAAAGGGTCATGCGACGAAGAAGAAAACTGCAGCCACAGCGGGGGCAGCCGCCACAGGGAGTGCTGCCGCCAAGAAAATGCCTAGAAAGAAAGCAAGCCCGCTGGTAAAAAATGTCAATCCAACTTTTGAAGTTGGGACAAAACCAGAGAAAAAAGGAGGAAAGCCTTTGTTGGCAGAAGCAAAGGGGCCTGATACGGCTCAGAAACGCAAGACGGCAACAAGGGACGAGGTGGCACAGAAGCACAATGCGGCATCAAGGGGCGCAGTTGAACAGGAACACAAAACGGTAAAGGTGCACGAGACAGTACTGTTGCACGAAACTCAACTGGAGCATGTGATGGTAAAGGGGCAAGAGGTGGCACGAGAAAACGAGGTGGCACCGGGATACGAGACGACGCAGGGAAACAAAACTGCACAAGAGGCAAAACCAATCCTGCCAGGTGATGAACCATACGCAAGCATCTCTTGGGAAGAGAATCCGCCAATCAACGGCTTTTACGAGATGATGATGACCATGGCTCCCGAAGACAGGGTGCTGCTGCGCCAAAAGGCGGAAATGCACCGTCAGGAACAACTCAAGGCTCTGGGCGTTGAAGATACGCTTGATCCGAAGTTCAAGCCGCCGATGGAACCTATAGAAGTTCTCAAAGCTCAAATCGGGCATGGACAGTCGAAAGGGAATGAGGCAAAAGAAGATTCCAAGACTCAGAACACATTGGAAGAAACAAATCATGAGCGGGAACAGCAAAAAGAGCAAGAAAGAAAGCGGGAAGAGCTGGCAAAGAAGAAAGAGGATGCTATGAAGCCCCGTCCATTTGATGAGAAACTGGAAAGTTTTCATCGTGAGGGTTCTATGGTGCTCGACTCTGCCGGAAACATCGGTGTATTGAAAGACCTTACCAAGTATGGTGCTACCTTCATGCCGTTGGATCTGAATATGGAGCAGAAAGAAAAGGCTGTCCTGTATATCGCCCTCCGTGATGCCTATCAGAAACTTTACACCTATGAAGCGGAAGAACAGACGGAAAACAAGCAGATGCGTGAGAGTCTGAATGTCTATTATGATGCTTTCTTCATCCGCTTCGGCAACCTCAATGCCAAGCAGAACGTGAAGTTCATCCTCATGGATGCCTCAGGGCGCGACATGCTGTCGTTGGAACGGGTGGAAAACGGACAGTTCACAAAATCAGACATCTTCGACCACCTGGTCTCTTTTTCGCTTGACGAGGTCAGTCATGTGGATTCTCCAGAGGAAGCGCTCACCGCCTCGCTCAACAAGTTCGGCCGTATCGACTTGCCGTATATGACTGAATTATCGGATATGCCGGAACAGGAACTGACGGAAGCGCTTAAAGGGCGCATCTATTACAATCCGCTCATAGACGGCTACGAGATAGCCGACCGCTTCATTGCTGGCAATGTCATAGAGAAAGCGGAGCGTATAGAAGAATGGCTGAAGGAAAATCCCGACCATGCAATCGTGAGGGAGTCGTTGGAAGCCTTGAAGGCAAGCTTTCCCGAACCGATAGCCTTTGAGGACCTGGACTTCAACTTCGGTGAGCGTTGGATACCTACAGGTGTGTATTCCGCTTACATGAGCCACCTCTTCAATACACAGGTCAGCATCGTCTATTCCGACAGCATGGACGAATATTCGGCAAAATGCAGTATGAAGACCATGGCCATCACGGATGAGTATATGGTGAAGGGATATTACCGCCACTATGACGGCATGAGTCTTCTGAAACATGCCCTACACAACACCTGTCCCGACATGATGAAGAGTATAGGTGAAGATGAGAACGGCAACGACATCAAGGTGCGTGACAGCGAGGGCATACAGCTTGCCAATGCCAAGATTGACGAAATCCGCAACGGTTTCACTGAATGGCTGGAAGAGCAGTCTGACTCCTTTAAGGAACGCTTGACCACGATGTACAACCGGAAGTTCAACTGCTTCGTGCGTCCGAAGTATGACGGTTCTCACCAGACCTTCCCCGGCTTGGACTTGAAAGCCCTTGGCGGAAAGTATGGTGTCAAGAGTGTGTACCCAAGTCAGAAGGACTGTGTATGGATGCTTTTACAGAACGGCGGCGGGATATGTGACCACGAGGTGGGAACTGGCAAAACCCTCATCATGTGCATGGCTGCGCATGAGATGAAACGTCTCGGTATGGCTCACAAGCCGATGATTATCGGGCTGAAAGCCAATGTTGCGGAGATAGCTGCCACCTATCAGACAGCTTATCCCCATGCGAGGATACTCTATGCCTCGGAGAAGGACTTTTCCACCAAGAACCGTGTCAGTTTCTTCAACAACATCAAGAACAATGACTATGACTGCGTAATCATGTCGCACGACCAGTTCGGGAAGATACCGCAATCGCCAGAACTCCAGCGGCAGATATTGCAGGCTGAGCTTGATACCGTGGAGGAAAACTTGGAAGTGATACGCACGCAGGGCAAAGACGTATCGAGGGGAATGCTCAAAGGCTTGGAAAAGCGAAAGCAGAATCTGGAGGTGAAGTTGCAGAAGATAGCCTACAGCATCGAGCAACGCACCGATGATGTGGTGGACTTCCGCATGATGGGCATTGACCACTTGTTTGTGGACGAGAGCCACCAGTTCAAGAACCTTATGTTCAATACCCGTCACGACCGTGTGGCAGGACTCGGCAACAGCGAGGGAAGCCAGAAGGCGCTCAACATGCTCTTTGCTATCCGTACCATACAGGAGTGGACAGGCAGAGATCTGGGAGCGACATTCCTGTCGGGAACAACTATCAGTAACTCACTGACTGAGTTGTATCTGCTCTTCAAGTATCTGCGTCCCAATGAACTGGAGCGTCAGGACATCCGCTGTTTCGATGCGTGGGCGGCAATCTTCGCCAAGAAGACTACCGACTTCGAGTTTAACGTCACCAACAACATCGTGCAGAAGGAACGTTTCAGATACTTTATCAAGGTGCCGGAGCTTGCTGCCTTCTACAACGAGATAACCGACTATCGTACGGCGGAGGCGGTTGGTGTGGACAGACCACAGAAGAACGAGATCCTTCATAACATACCACCGACACCCGAGCAGGAGGACTTCATCCAAAAGCTGATGGAGTTTTCCAAGACGGGTGATGCCACCATCCTCGGAAGACCGCCTCTGTCGGAAACGGAAGAGAAGGCAAAGATGCTCATAGCCACAGACTATGCCCGAAAGATGGCACTCGACATGCGCATGATAGACCCGGCTTGTGAGGATCATCCCGACAACAAGGCGAGCCATTGTGCGAAGATGATAGCCGACTATTACAAACGCTATGACAATCACAAGGGTACGCAGTTCGTATTCTCAGATCTGGGAACATACCGACCGGGCGAATGGAACGTGTATTCTGAAATCAAGCGCAAGCTGATAGAGGATTATGGAATACCCTCGTCAGAGATTCGCTTCATTCAGGAATGCAAGAACGAGAAGGCAAGAAAGGCGGTGATAGCAGCCATGAACGAGGGTTCGGTACGAGTATTGTTCGGCTCCACATCTATGTTAGGTACAGGCGTAAATGCACAAAAACGGTGTGTGGCTATCCATCATTTGGATACACCGTGGCGACCGTCAGACTTGGCACAGCGTGACGGTCGAGGTGTGCGTGCCGGCAACGAGATTGCCAAAATCTATGCCGACAACAAGGTGGATGTCATCATCTATGCGGTGGAAAAGTCGCTTGACTCGTACAAGTTTAACCTCCTGCACTGCAAGCAGACTTTTATCTCGCAGTTGAAAAGCGGAGCCTTGGGGGCGAGAACCATTGACGAGGGAGCGATGGACGAGAAATCGGGCATGAATTTTTCAGAGTATATGGCTATTCTCTCCGGAAATACCGACTTGCTTGACAAGGCGAAGCTGGAGAAGAAGATTGCTTCTCTGGAGGGTGAGCGCAAATCGTTTAACAAGGGCAAGCGTGACTCAGAAACAAAATTGCAGTCAAAGACGGCAGAGCTGGGCAACAACAAAGCCTCTCTCAAGGGAATGACCGAGGACTACGGCAAGTTTATTGGCAAAGCCAGGAAAGACAAGGACGGCAACATCCTCAACCTCATCACTCTTGATGGTGTGGAGTCCACGAACTTAGAGGTTATAGGAAAGCATCTGCAAATGTTGGCGGAGAAAGAGACAACTGGCGGACAATACAAGCGGATTGGAGAAATCTACGGATTCCCTGTCAAGATTGTCAGCAAGACAAGTTTCGAGAATGGTCTTCCATTTGTTGACAACCGCTTTTTTGTCGAGGGCAATTACAAGTACCAGTACAACTACGGTCACATTGCCAAGTCGGACCCGATAGCAGCGGCAAACAACTTTCTGAATGCCTTACAGAAGATACCAAGCTACATTGAGCAGTATGATTCAAGATGCAAGGCTTTGGAAAAGGAAATACCGCAACTGGAAGAGATAGCTGGCAAGACTTGGAAGAAAGAGGAAGAACTGAAAGGTCTGAAAGCGGAACTGGCGGCGTTGGACAGGAAAATACAGTTAGAATTGACACCGCCGACCGAGAAAGAATGCAAAGAAGAGGAAAAGAATACTGACAATGTAGAGGTTATTGCTAATGCTGATATTCGCAATAAACATCAGCATTTTTCAAAGGTGAAAATCTGAAATTAGAAAATAGCGGCAATTAGCAATAGATAGCTTTATGTCGCTATTTTATTTATTTTATCAAGAACAAAAAGGAAGTGTTGATTACAATCAATAGCCATTTTGGGGCTTGGTGGAGGTATTGATTAGAAAATAATTCTGCTTTCGATGTTCGTTGAAGGTGTAGATTGTAATCAACAGGCACTTTTAGGTTCGTTAAAGCCATTGATTGCAGTCAAGACCTATTTTTATGTGTCATTGGGGCTGCTGATTGCAATCAATGGTTACTTTTAAAAGCCGTTAGTAGTTTTGATTCAAGTTTCTTCTGTCCACAAAATGTGAAAACATCTGTTGATTGCTGTTTCTTTCAACTTTTTGTGTTAAGAATTACAAGAAATCAGAATCAAAAGCTATTTTTACGGGCAAAAACCATCTTTTTATCATCCTGCTGTCATTTTTTTGCAATAAGGTTGCGGTTTTCTCGTTTATTTTTATATCTTAGCAATCGCAACTGGAGAAATCCAACGATGCACAAAACGATTTGTCAAATTTAAATCCTTAACATCATGAAAGAGATTTACGACATCAACATTCAGCGCATGAATAACGGTGCGCATTTCACGTTTGTAAGTAACATTCTTGCACGTGCAGAAGCCGATACAGCCGTCAAGGGCAAAGCTTCAGAACTCGTCAGTAATTTCAAGGTTGCCGTTGCAGCAGAAGACGAAGCCTTGAAAATTTCACAGAAAAGTCTCTTGACTGATGATATTGCCAAGGCGGACAACGATCGTGACGCTCTCTATGCTGGTTACAAGAAAGCCGTTGAAGCATTCCTTGCTATGCCTATCGCTGACATGGCACAGGCAGCAAAGGTTCTCGCACAGCACATCAAGGACTACAAGATTAACACCGCTGGCCAACTCGATAAGGAGACTGGTCTTTTGGTTAATTTCATTACAGACCTTGAAGACAAGTATTCCGCACAAGTTGCAAAGTTAGGCTTGACAGCATTTGTTACAAATCTGAAAGAAGCTAACGAACGAGTAAGAATGCTTACCTTGCAGCGTACCAATGAGAAAATGGGTGTGACAGTTGGAGCTTTGAAAGCAGCTCGCACTTCAAGTGATGATGCTTACCGTGCTTTGGTAAAGATGGTAAACGCCCTTGCACTCGTTTATGGCGAAAAGGATTACACCGCCTTCATTGATTATGCAAATACCGAGATTACCCATTACAAGCGTGAGGTGCTTAACCAAAAGGCTTCCGCTCCTTCTACTTCGGGTAGCTCGGCTGTAGATTCGGGGAGTAGCAGCACACCAAGCGGTGGCGGTTCTTCATCTGGAACAGGCTCTTCTTCAAGTGGTGGCTCTACGTCTGGCGGAAGCTCATCTTCCGACGGAGAATGAGGAGTTATTGAATTGGAGTAAAGACGAAGTAAAAAATTCCATACCACTCTCTTCATTTTCAGAGTGGCATGGAATTTACATAAATGAAATAGATATGGAAAAAGAGGATATTATAAAAAAAATCTAATAGATTAACAGATGATTGAAGATATGTTCTTTTGCGTTATTTCAATTGTAGTGGGAGGCTATTTAGTGTCTCAAAAATTAAGAGCTATTTATAATAGACTCCCCCTTTCTCTAAAAGATAAGATTTCTTTTGGGGAAGGACTCATCCTAATTATATCTGGGTTCATTGCATTATATGTGAAATCGGCTATACCAATTAATGCTTTGCTTTTTGGGTGTTTCCTACTTCCGAAAATGTATCAACAAGAAAAGTATTGGAATGCTCGTCGTTTTACAACCGCATACATAATGCATTGTAGCGGTTGGATTTTAAGTATAGGGCTTATTATCTATGGTATTCTCCAATTATTTCAGCCTATATAAATTGTAAGAACATAGATTACATTAACCAAAAACTTGCCAATGCCATAAATAACATTGGCAAGTTTCTAAAATTTCAAATAATGGATAAAACAGAAACGATAGTACAATTAAAAAAATTGCTTGCAAGGAATTTCTTGATAAAAATGATTGACAACAAAACCGAGATAGAAGTATCCTATCATGCTAAACGTACTGTTACATCTGGAACTCAAATAGGTCTCAGTTTTGAGCAAATCAGTAACATGGTTAAAGGTGCTGTTGGTGTAGATGGCAATACGCTTGGTTTTGGCATGACCTTCTTACATGAACTTCATCATACAACAATAGGTGGAGACTATCATGATTCTACAGAACTTTTTGGAACTGGACCAGTTGTTGATAACATGAATATAATCCGCAATGAACTCAACAAACAAGGGTTTAATTATGGAGAAAGGTTAAATTATAAAGCGATCCATACAAAAGAAGGTAATATTATTCCTTTTAATGAATCGGCTTTAACTTCGTTGAAGTACAATAGTTCCATGGGGAAAAAGGCTCATTATATTAAAACAAAATGAGAATCATTATGAGAATATTCTTTTTGATGTGCATTTTGGGGGCTTCTTTGACGATAGCAGCTCAGAATATCATTTATGGTAATAAAAATGAGCAGAGAGCTATAAATATGGCATTTGATATTCTGCAAGTTTATTACCATTCAAAAGAACTGTGTGTTTCAGATTCGATTTATGATCTTGATTGGGATATTTTTTCAGATATGGTTGATACTCAGACCAAACAAATTCTCTGGTCTTATCGAATAGAGAAAAAATTTATTTGGAACGCTCCAACATATTCTGAAGCTTTATTATCTATATTCGGTCCTGAAACTTGTGATTCTTGTATGTATATAGCAAATTTTTCGGAGCCATATAAAGGAATGATAAGATGCGACATCCTACCAAAAGATAAAATGGTTGGCATTTATGGATCGCCTGTTATTTCGGCTTTTCTATTTAATCTAATTTCCGCAACACTATAATTTAATATTTTTTATAAGCACCTGAGCAACAAAAAGTTGCTCAGGATTTTGCCATGTCAGAAATTTCACTTATC
>OLNE01001352.1_pt1 | contig 17990 bp, 15 predicted proteins | sample 1672431 | NCBI WGS metagenome assembly OLNE01 (sample SAMEA3136685, study PRJEB25190) | human gut metagenome | reverse complement strand
AAAAATTGCTGATCTTGCAAAAAATCTGATCCGGCTTTCAGGATACACACTTGGTGTGAATATGGAAATTAAATATACTGGGTTAAGACCGGGTGAAAAGCTGTATGAAGAACTACTGACGAAAGAAGAAGGACTTCAGAAGACAGCGAATGATTTGATTTTTATTGGGAAACCATTAGAGTTTGATGAGGTGCATTTCTTAAGCCAGTTAAGAGAGCTCGAAAAAGCCGCGATGGAAGAAAGTCCGGATATTAAAGAGAAAGTGGCCAGAATCATTTCGACATATCATATCAGACCGGAAGATAAGAAGAGAGATAGTGAGGCATTTCAGGAGCTGGTAAGTCTGGGACGAATCAGTCATGAAGGACCGAGCGTGGAAACTAGAAATGATCTTTAAAGATAAATGAGGAAAGGTGGAGAAAGAGAAAATGGATAAAATTGCAGTATTAATTCCTTGTTATAATGAGAGTAAAACAATAAAAAAAGTAGTAGAGGATTTTCGAAAAGTATTACCCGAAGCAGTGATTTATGTATATGATAATAATTCATCAGATGATACAGCAGAGATTGCTGAAAAAGCAGGAGCAATTGTGAGACATGAATATCAGCAGGGAAAAGGAAACGTTATTAGAAGGATGTTCCGTGAAATTGATGCGGAATGTTATGTTATGACAGATGGAGATGATACTTATCCGGCGGAATTTGCAAGAGAAATGGTGGATAAAGTCTTGGATAGACATGTAGACATGGTGGTTGGAGACAGACTTTCATCAACATATTTTACAGAAAATAAGAGACCATTTCATAATTTCGGAAATACATTGGTAAGAAAGGCAATAAATAGATTATTTAAAAATGATATTAAAGATATTATGACGGGATATCGTGCTTTTAGTTATCAGTTTGTAAAAACATTTCCTGTACTGTCAAAAGGATTTGAAATTGAAACTGAGATGAGTATTCATGCAGTAGAGAAAAATATGTTTGTTGAGAATGTGATAATTGAATATAGGGATCGTCCGGAGGGAAGTGAGTCAAAACTTAATACTTATTCGGACGGAGCAAAAGTATTGATGACTATTGCGAGATTGTACAGAAACTATAAACCGTTTGGCTTTTTTACAATCATAGCGGTTTTCCTTGCAATTTTAAGCACATGTTTTATGATCCCAATTATTGTGAAGTTTGCTAAAACAGGTTTAGTACCTAATTTTCCGACATTGATTGTATGTTGCTTTGTATATTTAGCAGCTATTATGGCTTTCTTTGTTGGCGTATTATTATCAACTATTACACAAAAGAATAGACAAGATTTTGAGATGGCTCTTCAACAATGTGATCGTGAATACAAAAATAGTATGTTAAAAAATAATGATTAGAATATCTATGAATTGGCGGAGAATATTGGAGAAAAGAGATGCGTAAATATTTAAAAAAAATTATTGTTGCTCTATTGATTATATTTGGAATAGAGGTAATCTTTTTTAATTTTCGTTTTTGGGAGTCTTTAAATTATACACCAAGAAAAATAGAAAAATTTGAATTGGGAAGTGGTATAGAAAAATTAAATGATGATTTTTATAGAATTACAGACACAGAAAATGCTTATATTGAAATAAAAAACTTGAATCTGGAAATAAAGAATATATATGCAGATGTGAATGTTTCTGATGATGATCAGGGAGAAAATAGATATTTAGCGATACAAATTTCTATGACGGACGCAGCAAATTCGGAATATCGGCAGTTACCTGTAATTAATATTGTGAAGAGAACAGAAGAGAGTAGATATATAAAAACACATTTTAGCGAAAAGAGTGAGAAAATTAAAATAAATTTTAATGCAGTAGAAGGCACGAAAATATATATTAATAGTATTACTTTTAATGAAAAAAAACCTTTTATTATTCATCCTATAAGAATAGGAGTTTTGTTCGTTTTATATTGTTTGATATTATTATTTTCTCCTAAATCACAAATTTATAAAAAAGAAATTAACATGAAAAATAAAAGCCAAAAAATACTTATTGTTTTTTTTGCTTTTTTAAATGTGCTTATTGTATTGGGCGTGGGAGTAGCTATTCGTCCTTATAATACATTAGAAAATGGTCAATGGGCACCAGATGTAGAATATCAAGAATTAGCTGATGCAATAATAGATGGTCAGTTTAGTCTGGAATTGCCTGTATCAAAAACGTTAAAAGAGATGGAAAATCCGTATGATCCTGTAAAAAGAGACCAGTTAATGAAAGAAGCTGGAGAGTGGTATTATGTTGATCATGCTTTTTATAAGGGAAAGTACTATTGCTATTTTGGAATTGTTCCAGCGTTATTGTTTTTTGTTCCATACAAGTTAATAACAGGCCATCATCTTCATACATGGGTTGCAGTTATCTTGTGTGGAGAATTATATTGTATTGCCAGTTATATATTTGTTTATATATTGCAAAAAAAATATTTCAAAAAAAATTCGCTAGGAATATATTTGTTAGGAACTAATATATTTATTGCTATGAGTTCTATTGTATATTTAGTTTTTTATGGAAATGTATATTCTATTCCAATTATGTTAGCGATTCTTTTGGGAATATTGGGCTTATCCTTTTGGATAGAGGCATCTGGAAAAGAAAAGATAAATAAATTATATTTGATTATAGGAGCAACTTGTATTGCTTTGATTATTGGATGCAGACCACAATTGGCAATTATAGTACTATTGGCATTTCCGATTTTCTGGAATGACATAAAAGAGCGTAAATTTTTTTCTCTTAAAGGCATAAGTAATACGTTGTGTGTTATTATTCCATTTTTAATAGTTGGTTTTTCTATTATGGGATATAACTATGTTAGATTTGGAAGTGTTATGGATTTTGGAGCAAATTATAATTTGACAAGTAATGATATGACTCATAGAGGAGTTGAATTTGATAGAAATTGGTTGGGTGTTTTTGAATATTTGTTTCAACCATTAAATATTACCTCGAGATTTCCGTTTATGAAAGTAATAGGGGATAATGTTTTAACAGATTACCAGGGATATGTAAGTCAAGAGCCGTTATTTGGTGGATTTCTCTGGTTTAATCCTACTATCGTATGTTGTTGGTATTTGAAAAAATATAAAGAAGAGCATAAGAAGAGTAGTGGATGGGGAATTGCGGTTGGAGCATTTGCTAGTGCAATTATAATAATTCTTGTAACAATTCAAATGTCAGGGATGACTCAAAGATATATGTCGGATTTTGGGTGGATGTTTGCGATTTCGACAATTGTGGCTATGTTATATTTGGATGAAAAAACTTTAAACAATACGGTAATTAGAAAAGTTTTTTTACAAGGTATAGTAGGATTGGTATTGGTGACTACAGTTTTAAATTATTGGAATATATTTATGGATGGAAGATATCATGCATTAGTTGAGTCGAATCCTAATGTGTATTTTTGGATAAAATATGTTTTTTTTACTATTTAGAAAAGACAGTCTTGATTTGACAAGAATAATTGCATTTGCTACAATTAGCGAAAGGATTAATAATTTAAAGTTGGTGGAGCGGATACTTAATCTGTAAAGCCAACTTTTTCTAGGAAAGAATAAGGAGAAAGATGAAGGATAAGATATTAACAATAACCATTCCAAGTTACAATGTTGAAGCCTATTTGGAAGATTGCTTAGAATCATTTGTTAATTCCGAAGTAATGAATGATATAGAAGTTTTGATTGTAAATGATGGTTCAAGCGATAGAACAGAAGAAATAGCAAGACGATATGAAAGTAAATATCCGAACACATATCGTTTAATTAACAAAGAAAATGGTGGACATGGATCAACAATAAATACTGGAGCAGCAGAAGCAAAAGGAAAATATTTTAAAGTAGTTGATGGTGATGACTGGGTGGATACAAGAAGCTTTATTCGCTTAGTTAAAGTGTTGAAGGAAATTGATGCAGATATAGTTGCATCGAACTATACCTGGATTAATCACACAACAAAGATGCCGGAAGAACGCCAAGAACATCCATTTGAGAAAATTGAATATAACAGAATGTATAATTTTGAAGAGATTGTAGGTAAAACAATTATTGATATGCATGCTACAACTGTAAAAACGGAATTGTACAGAAAAGCAGGAGAACAGATTGATGAGCATACATTTTATGTGGATGTAGAGTTTATAGCATTTCCAATCCCGTATGTTCAGACTGTATATTTTATTGAGGATCATGTTTATCAGTATCGGTTGGGATTACCTGGACAGAGTATGTCGATTCAGAAGATGCAAAAAAATTTGAAAAACCATTTGAAAGTACTGATGAGATTGAACCAGTATTGCAATAAAATAGAAAAATTTGCACCGGAAGCGAATATAGAATACATCAGAGAACTTACTGCAACGATACTTACCAGCCAGATGAAAATTTATATTAGTTTTCCACTTAAGAATGGAATGCGGAAAAAGGCTATGAAGTTGGATGCATATTTTTACCATAAGAACAGAGCTGTATATGATAAGGTAAGGAATCCGGCAGTTCTGCTTTTAAGAAAGACAAGATATGCAGCATTTCCACTGGCCGTGTTAGCATTCAAGGGAAGAAGAAATTCATATTAAGTAAATGGAGAAAAAGATGAGCGCAACAAGAGATAGAATAAATACATTTTTTAAGTACAAAGATCTATTGAGAGAATTAGTAGTTCGAGATGTAAAATTGAAATACAGACGCAGCTTTTTGGGATATGTTTGGAGTATTTTGAATCCGTTATTGATCATGCTGGTAATGACACTGGTGTTTTCACAGATGTTCCAGAGAGGTATTGAGAATTTCCCGGTATATCTGTTGACTGGTCAAGCATTATTTGACTTTATGAATAACGCAACTCATATGTCGATGTATTCTGTATTAGATAATGGTGCTTTGATTAAAAAGATATATGTTCCTAAATATATTTTTACATTATCAAAGGTTACAAGCTCACTGATTGACCTTATTTTTTCAATGGGAGCATTGATTCTTGTTATGCTGATTACAAGAGCGCCGTTTTCACCATACCTTTTATTATTCCCACTGGTTGTAATTCCGCTGTATATTTTTGTATGTGGTATGGGATTCTTCCTTTCAGCAGCAAATGTATTTTTCAGAGATATCCAGTACATTTACAATGCAATCACTGTTGCATGGATGTATGTAACACCTATGTTCTATCCGATTGACCTTTTACCGGATTGGTTAAGAACACTTGTAGAGTATTGTAATCCAATGTATTATTACATTCAGTTCTTTAGAGATCTGGTGTTATACAGACATTTTACGACACCTAGAATTTTTGTAGGATGTTGGTTAATGGCGTTTGTTATGCTTGCAATCGGAATGGCTGTATTTAAAAAGACACAGGATAAATTCATATTATATATCTAGGAGAAAATGTATGAGTGACGAGTATATTGTAGATGTTGACCATTTGACAATCCGGTTTAATATGGCAACGGAGAAAGTTGATAATCTAAAAGAATATGTAATTAAGTTGATTAAGCATGAGTTGATGTTTCAGGAGTTTTTAGCGTTAAAAGATGTGAGCTTAAAAGTAAAACGTGGAGAAGCATGGGGGCTCATAGGAACAAATGGTTCTGGTAAGTCAACACTTTTGAAAGCTTGTTGTGGGATATTGAAGCCTTATAAAGGAACCGTTACGACAAAGGGAACAATTGCACCTTTGATTGAACTGGGAGCGGGTTTTGATATGAATATGACAGCACGTGAGAATGTATTTTTGAATGGAACTGTATTAGGTCATTCGAGAAAGTTTATGGAAGAGCATTTTGATGAGATTATAGAATTTGCAGAGCTGAAAGATTTCCTTGATGTACCGATTAAGAATTTCTCATCTGGTATGCAGGCGAGACTTGGATTTGCAATTGCAACAATGGTTCGTCCAGATATTCTGGTAGTTGATGAAATTCTTTCGGTTGGTGATTATCAGTTCCAGCAGAAGTGTTATGAAAGAATGGGACAGATGCTTAGTGGTGGAACAACGTTATTGTATGTTTCTCACGATGTTAATTCTGTCAGACAGTTGTGTGATCATGCAATCTGGATTGATAAAGGCGATGTGAAAATGAGCGGATTGGTCGAAGAAGTAACAGATCAATATATGCATATGAATCAGTAAATGGTGATAAGAATGATATTACAGAAAATTGTTTGGCAACAGCAGGCAGTAGAAGAGCCAGAGCTATACTATAAGGTGGCTAATGGCATTCAGTCAGGAGAAAAAATCTTGCTTAGTGCAGGTGGAAAAGTTGATTTTTGCACCTATATGAATATTTTTTCTGCTGAGAAATGGAAAGAATATACAGGGGTTCAGTCGATTACTCTATCGATTACCTTTGAAGGAAAAATAAAAGTTTTTGTATATGCTTTATCCAGTGTAGATGAAAAAATAGTAAACAGCAAAATTATGCAAGAGGAAATGGAAAATTCGTCTAAGAGTACAAAATGTACATCAAGGATTGAATTGCCGGCTAAAGGTGTAATTGGCGTAACCATAGTTGCTGAAGAAGATACGGTTCTTTATGAAGGAAGCTATGATACAGATGAAGTGGCTTCAAGACGAGAGATTAACATTGGAATTGGTATCTGTACATTTAAACGTGAAAAATATGTTGAGCGTAATATGAATGTGTTGAAGAAACATTTGCTTAATAATGAGGAAGCACAGGCTTACGGTCACTTATCGGTGTGTATTTCTGATAATGGGGGAACTTTAGAAAAAGAAAAAATAGAGGACTCCAATATCAGGATTGTAAATAATAAAAATCTTGGTGGAGTAGGCGGATTTACCAGAACAATGTTTGAACATATGCGTGACGATAAAATTACACATGTATTGTTGATGGATGATGATGCGGTTATTTCACCGGAAGCCATAGAACGGACCTATACATTGTTGACAGTTTTGAAAGATGAATATATGTCTGCAACGATTGGGGGAACTTTATTAAGAGAAGATTTACCAAAAGTTCAGTATGAATGTGGGGCTTGTTGGAATGATGGTGATATTGTTGCTACGAACCACGATTTTGATATGACAGTTCTTGAAAATGTTGTAAAAAATGAGCAAGTTCAAAGAACGGAATATACAGGATGGTGGTATTCCTGTATTCCGGTTGATTTCATAAAAGAAAAAGAATATCCATTGCCATTTTTTATTCATCGAGATGATATCGAATATGGACTGCGGGCAAATGGTCAGTTTATATTTATGAATGGAATTTCAATCTGGCATGAAGCATTTGAGAATAAGTTACCAGGATTTCTGGAATATTATGATATCAGAAATCTTGCAATTACGAATGCAATTCATAATCCACAATATACTGCAAAAGAGTTTAAGAAGATGCTTTTTATTCAGGTTAGCAGTAATATTGGGAAATATCGATATAAATATGTAGATTTGAATTTGAAAGGCGCAGTAGATTTCCTGAGAGGATTCAAATGGTTCTATAATGTAGATACTTTGAAATTGCACGGAGAGTTAGCAAAATATAATTATCAGGTGCAGCCTGTAGAGAAATTTATTGGATATCATGGAATTGATGCAGAGGATCTGAATCCATGCGGAAGACCAGAGGTAGCACCACCAGGAAAAGTAAGAAAGTTATGGGGGATGCTGTCAATGAATGGTCACTTTTTCCCGGCGTATAAAAGTGAAACTACAAAAGTAGCAAGACCAAATCCTAACATTTATGATTTATATCGATGCAAAGAAGTGGTATATGCAGATGCGACAGGAAAAGCAATTTGTGTTCAGAGAAGCAGGGGAGAGCTGGTAAAAGCTTATATAAAAATGTTGAAAGTATTTCGGCTGATTGATAAGCATTATGACCGAGTATGCAATGAATACAGAAGAAATTATTCAAAACTTGAAAGTAGAGAATTTTGGAAAAACTATTTACAGTTAAATTAATCAATGATAAGGAGTTGTAAAAAATGGAGTTAAAATTACAGAGTATTTTGTTCCCAGATAAAGAAGAATATACAGATTATGCAGATCTTTTTTACAAAGGTGGACTAGGCATTCAGGATAAAGCAGAACAGTGCTTCGTATTTTCAAAATATAGTACCTGTGACTTCGGGGCATACTTAAATGCATTTTCTATGAAAAAATGGAAAAAACACACCAAAATAGGACAAACATCGCTAAAGTTAGTGATTAAAGGTGATTTTGAACTTGTTTTGTCTGGGTATCATAGAATTGAGGAATCGGCAAAAAGAGATGTACTTTTGAAAAAAGAATATCACTGTGATGAAAAAACAGAAATTTCTGTGAATATTCCGAATAATAAAGAAACATTAGTGGCGTTTGAACTTCGTATGTATTCTGATTGCTATGTATATGATGGTGGATACTATGCGGAAGTAAATGAAGAAGAGTTCAATGAAGTCAGGCTTTCCATTGCAACTACTACGTTTAAGAAAGAAGATTTTATCCGTAAAAATGTAAAAATGATTAAGGATGAAATTCTTTCAAAAGATGATATTATTGGAAGAAATGTATATCTCCACATTGTTGATAATGATGAAGGAAGAGTATTATCAGCGGAAGAGTTTGAGGGAGAACATGTATATTATCATAGAAATAAAAATGTAGGTGGTTCAGGCGGCTTTACTAGAGGCATGATTGAATCCCTTCAGCAAAAACCAAAAGCAACACACGTACTATTGATGGATGATGATGTGGTTGTTCTTTCGGAAAGTATTAAAAGAACATATTTAATGTTGTTATTGGTAAAACCAAAATATAAAGAGTATATTATCAGCGGTGCAATGCTCTGTTATGAAGAGATGGATGTATTCCATGAAGATGTTGGATTTTTGGGAGCAGATGGTGGACAGAACTCATCGAAAGGTCATGGAAAAATAGTAGATATGGCAGATATGCTTCAAAAAGAGGAAGCAAAAACGAAAAAAGCGGATTCCTATGCAGGATGGTGGTATTGCTGCATCCCAGCAACCATGATTGAAAAAAATGGTTTTTCGTTACCGTTATTCATACGTGTTGACGATACAGAGTTCAGTTTCCGTAATCAGGCAAAGTTCATTACGATGAATGGTATTTGTGTATGGCATATGGGATTCACTTTGAAGTTCAACTATTTTATGGAATATTATCAGGTATTTCGTAATTTCCTGATTGAAGAAGCTTGTAATCCATCAAGAGGAAGAAGAGAACGAATCTGGAGCAGGTTTAACGGATTGTTTTTGTCAGAAATTTTGCGATTCAATTATAATGCAGCAGAAATGATTGTTGATGCGATCAGAGATTATCTGAAAGGACCGGCATTTATTGAAGAAGAAAAATGTCAGGAACGTTTGAAGACAATGTCAGCTAAAAATGCGGATATGAAGGATTTTGAAGAGTTTGATGAATATGGTGTAGATATTGATTCTATTTATCAGGAAGATTATCGAAGCTTAAAAGATACGATTCTTTATCGACTGACTTTTAATGGTCAGATATTCTGGCCGAAAAAATGGTTGAGAAAAGGACCGGCAGCTGTTGCACATGACTGGTTCTACAATCCACAAAGACAGTGTCTTGTAGATAGTGTTATCGCTATTAATCCAAATGCTTATACAGCAGAAATCCGGAAATTGGATAAAAAGAAATTTAGAAAAGTAATGAAGTATTATTTCACAACAGTAAAACGCTATAGAAAAATGCATAAAGTAATTGATAAGGCTTATTATGACAGAAGAAGATATTTAACTTCTTATAAATTTTGGAAAGAATATTTGGAATTGGACAAATATCAATAAAACGAGGTAATAAATGATGAAGTACGATTATTTAGTAGTAGGATCAGGATTATATGGAGCAGTATTTGCTCACGAAGCAAAGAAAAAAGGAAAGACCTGTCTGGTAATTGATAAGCGTCCGCATATCGGTGGAAATATTTACTGTGAAAATATTGAAGGAATCAATGTTCACAAATATGGTGCACATATTTTCCACACATCCAACAAAAAGGTTTGGGATTACATCAATCAGTTCGCAGAGTTCAATAATTACATTAACTCACCGGTAGCAATTTACAAGGATGAGCTTTACAATCTGCCGTTCAACATGAATACATTCAGCAAAATGTGGAATATCAAGACACCACAGGAAGCGAAAGATATGATCGCAAAACAGGTTGCAGAGACAGGAATCACAGAGCCGAAGAACCTGGAAGAACAGGGATTATCGCTGGTAGGAAAAGATGTATTTGAAAAACTGGTAAAAGGTTATACCGAAAAACAGTGGGGACGTGCCTGCAAAGACCTTCCGGCATTCATCATCAAACGTTTACCGGTAAGATTTACATTTGACAATAATTACTTCAATGACAGATATCAGGGAATCCCGATTGGAGGATATACAAAGATCATTGAAAAGATGCTGGACGGAATCGAAGTAAAGACAGATACCGACTACTTTGAGTTCATCAAAGAAAATCCGGATATCGCAGAGAAGACACTGTTTACCGGAATGATCGACGAATACTTCGGATACAAGCTCGGAGCACTGGAATATCGTTCCGTAAGATTTGAAACAGAAGTACTTGATACAGACAATTATCAGGGAAATGCAGTTGTGAACTATACCGAAAGAGAAGTTCCTTATACACGTATTATCGAGCACAAGCATTTTGAATTTGGAAAACAGGAAAAAACTGTTATCTCCAGAGAGTATTCTTCAGAATGGAAAGTAGGAATGGAACCGTATTATCCGGTAAATAACGAACAGAACAATAAGCTGTTTGAAGAATACAAGAAACTTGCAGACCAGGAGAAGAATGTGATCTTTGGTGGACGCCTTGGAAATTACAAGTATTATGATATGGATAAGGTAATCGAAGCAGCGTTAGAAACTGTAGAGAAAGAATTAGCATAAGTTTTTACATTTTAGTGCATTGACTTATTAAGCAGAGCCATCTGTTTTAGACAGATGGCTCTCGCAACGTTTAGTTATAGAACTTTTGATAAGATTAAAGAAGGAAGCATAAAATGAAAAAAGAAAAAGATATATTTGACCGCATCATGGAACTTCCAGTTTTACGGATTTTTAATCCATTTTACAAAAAAAATAAAGAAATATTATTATACTTATTCTTTGGTGGCTTAACTTTTTTAGTAAGTATTATCTCTTATGCATTTTTTAACATTCAGATAGGATGGAATGCTCTGGTAGCAAATATTGGTTCATGGATACTGGCAGTTGCATTTGCTTATATAACTAACAGGATTTGGGTATTTGATTCTAACGCTGAAACTACAGCTGATTTTATCAAAGAGATCACCAGTTTCGTAGGCGGTCGAGTAGCAACGCTGGTAATTGAGGAACTGATTTTATTCATTTTCATCACAAATCTGGGAATGAACAGTATGCTGGTTAAGGTAGTAGCACAGGTGATTGTGATCGTGCTTAATTATGTGATCAGCAAGCTGATTGTGTTCAAAAAATAGCAGAAAAGTAGTTGAGAAATAGTTTTAATTGTATTTTATGGAGTTTTTTGGTAGTATATACTATGTAATAATTTTGTAATAATTGTTACATAGTATATTTTATTTTAAAGAAAGAAGATTATTTATGGAGAATATGCATATCGCTTTTTCACCTCCGGATATCACGGAAGAGGAAATAGCAGAGGTTGTAGATACGTTAAGAAGTGGCTGGATCACAACAGGACCAAAGACGAAGCTTTTTGAAAAACAGTTGGCAGAATATATAGGGACTAATAGAGTAGTTTGTCTGAATTCGGCAACAGCCTGCCTGGAGATGACACTGCGTCTTCTGGGAATTGGACCGGGAGATGAAGTAATTACAACTGCCTATACTTATACTGCATCAGCCAGTGTAGTAGAGCATGTAGGTGCAAAACTGGTTCTGGTGGATGTGGCAAAAGATTCTTACGAGATAGATTATGAGAAGCTGGCAGATGCAATCACAGAGAAGACGAAAGCGGTTATCCCGGTAGATCTTGCCGGAATTATGTGTGACTATGATAAGATATTTGAAATTGTAGAAGCAAAGAAATCACTTTTCCATCCGGCAAATGAACTTCAGGAGAAGTTTGGCAGAGTGATTGTGGTGGCAGATGCTGCACATGCATTTGGCGCAGAGCGTAAAGGAAAGAAATGCGGACAAGTCGCTGATTTCACAAGCTTTTCCTTCCATGCGGTAAAGAACCTGACGACAGCGGAAGGTGGCGCAGTCACATGGCGTCCGATCGAAGGTGTGGATGACGAAGAGATTTATAAGAAATATATGCTCTTTTCACTGCACGGTCAATCCAAAGATGCGCTAGCAAAGACGCAGCTTGGCGCATGGGAGTATGATGTTGTGGCACCTTATTTCAAATGCAATATGACCGATATCATGGCTTCTATTGGATTGGTACAGTTAAAGCGCTATGATGCATTATTAGCACGGCGCCGGGAAATCATAGGAATGTATGATAAAGCACTGGAAAGTCTTCCTGTGAATGTACTGAATCATTTTGATACAGATCATAAGTCCAGCGGACATTTGTATCTGATCCGTGTTCAGGGAAAAACACGGGAAGAATGTAATGAGATCATTACGAAGATGGCAGAGCATGGCGTAGCAACGAATGTGCATTACAAACCGTTACCGTTGTTATCTGCATACAAAAATATGGGATTTGATATTAAAGATTATCCAAATGCTTATGCTTTATTTGAAAATGCAATTACATTACCGCTTCATACGAAACTTACCGATGAAGAGGTAAAATACGTGACAGATGTATTGAAGGAATGCATCGGATAGGAATGCTGTATGAGAAAATGGGACGAACTTCCGAAGTTTATGAGAACAGACGAAGTAAAACAATACTATGATATTCTGATCAGACACGAAAAAGAATTAAGATTAAAGAGATATTTTGACATTCTGCTTTCGATGATTTTACTTGTCGTTTTATCACCGATCATGTTAGTCATCAGTATTGCAATCAAGCTGGATTCACCGGGACCGGTGATTTACAAGCAGGTGCGTGTGACACAGTATGGAAAGAAATTTCACATTCTAAAGTTCCGTACTATGGTGCAGAATGCAGACAAGATGGGAACACAGGTTACGATCAGTCAGGATTCCAGACTGACACGGGTTGGAAAAGTGATCCGCGGCTGCAGGATTGATGAATTTCCACAGCTTATCAATGTTCTTCGCGGAGAGATGAGTTTTGTTGGAACCAGACCGGAAGTTGTGAAGTATGTAAAAGGATATACTAAAGAAATGTATGCGACTCTTTTGTTACCGGCAGGAATCACTTCCAGAGCCAGCGTATGCTACAAAGATGAGGGTGAAATGCTGGAGCATGTAGAAGATGTGGATTATGCTTATATTCATGAAGTGCTTCCGGAGAAGATGAGTTATAATCTGGAAGATCTGCGCAAATACAGTCTGTGGAGAGATTTTATGACCATGTTTATGACAGTATTTGCAGTATTACGATAAGAACTACAGTATAGGAGAAATGTATGTTAGTATCAGTTTGCACGATTGCGCGCAATGAAGAAGAGTATCTTCCACACTTGCTGGAGGATATCACAAAACAGGATTACCCGGCAGAGCAGATCGAAGTTGTGATGGTGGACAGCAGTTCAACAGATGGAACCAGACGGATTATGGAACGTTTTGCCGAAGAAAATCCGCAGTATCATAACTGCTTTGTTACGGAAAATCCGGGGAACAATCAGGCCTCCGGCTGGAATCAGGCAATCCGCTGTTCAACCGGGGATATTATTATCCGTCTGGACGCACATGGGCGCATTCCGGAGGATTTTGTTTCCAAGAACGTAGAATGCATGGAAAGCGGAGAGGATGTCACCGGGGGACCAAGACCGAATCTTCCAGAGAAGGATACACCGTGGCAGAGACTTCTACTGAGTGCAGAAAGTTCAATGTTCGGAAGTGGAATCGCAGGTTTCCGGAGAGAGAATGAAAAGAAATATGTAAAGTCCATGTTCCATGCAGCGTATCGGAGAGAAGTATTTGAAAAGGTTGGACTTTTCAATGAAAATCTGGGAAGAACGGAAGATAATGAGATGCATTACCGGATCCGACAGGCAGGATACCGCTTATGCTACGATCCGCAGATTCATTCCTGGCAATATGTGAGAAGTTCGATTCCGGGAATGATGAAGCAGAAATACGGCAATGGAGACTGGGTAGCAAGAACTCTTGGCGTATGTCCTGGATGTCTCAGCATTTATCATTTTGTGCCGTTTGCTTTTGTGATTGCGATTCTTGTGACATCCATTTTGGTAGCACTAAAGAAGCCATTTCTGGCGATTGCCATGTGGATCACTTATTGGTGCGGTGCAATCGGAATGGCAATTCTGTCTGTAAAAAATGAGGCGAAGCATATATGTCAGCTTTTGCTTCCGGGAATCTTCTTTTTACTTCATTTAAGCTATGGAGTGGGAAGTGTCGTCGGAATGGGAAAGATGATAAAAGATAAAATTACAAAGAAATAAAAGAGAGGATTTAGTATTATGAAGTATGATTATTTAGTAGTAGGATCAGGATTATATGGGGCAGTATTTGCTCACGAAGCAAAGAAAAAAGGAAAAACCTGTCTGGTAATTGACAAGCGTCCGCATATCGGTGGAAATATTTACTGTGAAAATATTGAAGGAATCAATGTTCACAAATATGGTGCACATATTTTCCACACATCCAACAAAAAGGTTTGGGATTACATCAATCAGTTCGCAGAGTTCAATAATTACATTAACTCACCGGTAGCAATTTACAAGGATGAGCTTTACAATCTGCCGTTCAACATGAATACATTCAGCAAAATGTGGAATATCAAGACACCACAGGAAGCGAAAGATATGATCGCAAAACAGGTTGCAGAGACAGGAATCACAGAGCCGAAGAACCTGGAAGAACAGGGATTATCGCTGGTAGGAAAAGATGTATTTGAAAAACTGGTAAAAGGTTATACCGAAAAACAGTGGGGACGTGCCTGCAAAGACCTTCCGGCATTCATCATCAAACGTTTACCGGTAAGATTTACATTTGACAATAATTACTTCAATGACAGATATCAGGGAATCCCGATTGGAGGATATACAAAGATCATTGAAAAGATGCTGGACGGAATCGAAGTAAAGACAGATACCGACTACTTTGAGTTCATCAAAGAAAATCCGGATATCGCAGAGAAGACACTGTTTACCGGAATGATCGACGAATACTTCGGATACAAGCTCGGAGCACTGGAATATCGTTCCGTAAGATTTGAAACAGAAGTACTTGATACAGACAATTATCAGGGAAATGCAGTTGTGAACTATACCGAAAGAGAAGTTCCTTATACACGTATTATCGAGCACAAGCATTTTGAATTTGGAAAACAGGAAAAAACTGTTATCTCCAGAGAGTATTCTTCAGAATGGAAAGTAGGAATGGAACCGTATTATCCGGTAAATAACGAACAGAACAATAAGCTGTTTGAAGAATATAGAAAGCTTGCAGAGCAGGAAAAGAATGTGATCTTTGGTGGACGTCTTGGAAATTATAAGTATTATGATATGGATAAGGTAATTGAGGCGGCACTGGAGATGGTGGCTGAGGAATTATAAAAGGTTTGGATAAATCAGGATATGTTGAAAAGCATATCCTGATTTAGACTGTCTGTAAAGAGAGGAAATAAAATGAATTGGATAAAGCAAATCAATAATAAGGTGGAAGAAAGATGGATAAATTCATCTTATGAATTCAAATGCAATCTATCAGAAATATTTTTTCTTGGAATTTTTGCTGTATGGCTGATTTTGACTTACAGCTGGACAACGATGGCGCATATTCCATGGCCACCATTTTTTTATTTCTGCGTTCAGATAGGGATTGGACTTGCAGTTTTATTTCGGTATATGGTGATGAGACCAGCGGATATAAAGAAAATATTATTTGTATTTCTGATTATTGGATCATTTGTAATTGCAAGGAGATATTCTGGAGTTGATGCATTGCTTGAAACGGGATTATTGATTGCTGGTGCAAATGATATTGATTACAGAAAAATTTTAAAGGTATATTTGATTGTAGAAATTCCGATGACAATCTGTACGATGATTGCAGGATATACAGGAGTTATCACGAATTTGGTTTACCATAGGGGAGATCAGGTGCGGATGTCATTTGGGTTTATTTATCCTACAGATTTTGTGGCGGGCATTGTTTTTATGATAACAGCATGGGTTGTACTCCGACGGGCGAGATGCACATGGATAGAAATTGGACTGATGATAATCAGTGTGGTTCTGTTTGAAAAATATTGTGATGTACGGAATAGTGAAGCGGTAATGGTACTTTTGATTTTAGGTGTTGTTTATTTGAAAATCAGAAATAAATTTGGTGAAAGAAAAGGAAAGAAATATACACCATCGATGCTATTAAAGTTGTTATGTCTGGCGGCACCGTATGGTTTGGCAGGATTTATGATTTTAGTTTCCAGATTTTATCAACCAGATGTTGAATGGATGGCAAAACTGAATACTCTTTTTTCAACCCGGCTTTCTTTAGGAAAAGAAACTTTTGACAGGTATGATATTCAGATATGGGGACAAGATATTCCAATGCGTGGAAATGGAGGAACAGCAGAAGCAGTAACAGACTATTTCTTTATCGACAGCTCTTATGTGAATATTTTGATGCGGTTAGGTCTGATAGTATTTATTCTGGTTATGCTGATTATTTCAATTATCATGATTAGAAATTTGAATCATCCGTATATGTTGCTTGCTATGGTGATCATATGTGTTCATTCAGTGATGGAACATCATATGATTGAAGTGTATTATGATGTGTTTTTGATGCTCCCATTTGCGAAGTTTGAGGTGAAAGAAGGTAAAAGGATAAGGTTAAGAAGTAAATGATGAGAAGATCAGGGATGTTGAAAATGTATTAGAATTATTGAGCATATGCTACTTTTACTATATAACTGTCTATAAAATTTTAAGGGAGGAATTCATATGGATCGAGATAAATTTTGTTGTTTACATTGGAGTTATTATCTGGTTCTGGAAAAAGATTTTTTAGATGTAGAAAGATATATCAGTTTTGATTTTGGAGATAACTATTTATATGATTCTGATCATACAGTAGCTGATTACGCCAATAGTACCACGTTTTCTAATGAATTTGTTAAACAATATCAGGCAATATGTTCTGAGGTAGATGTGATTTTAAAAACTATATGTAAAGAATTAGGGAATACTTCTGCAGACAGTATGCCGGACTATACCAATTTAGTGTTAAATCAATGGAGCAATCTTCCTAATCAAAAAGTAAGAATGAATGCTATTGAACTGCAACCATTCAAAAATTGGAGTTCCAATCCAACTTTTAAATCTCCTGACTGGTGGAGTCCGTACAATCGTGTGAAACATGAACGTATAGATAACTTTAGAAATGCTAATTTAAAAAATGTAGCAAACGCATTAGCAGGTCTTTACATTTTAGAATTGTATTTAGTAAAATTCATTGGTAATAGAGATCGTGATTTAGATGTTCCAAATGACATATCAAAATTGTTTGAACTCATTGATTTTCAAACAAATAATACTGTTGTAGGGCACGAATCATATTTAGTCACATCTCAAGATATAACGACACTATTTGAATCGTATTCTAATGAATAATCTTGGGTGAGGAAATTGAAAAAAGTTGTTGTCTGATATGCTCTAATCCTAAAATTTGAATATGGTAGCCCGTTTGAGTGCATTGATTTTTCAATGTACACATCTATTTCTATAAAGTCTGCTCAATCCCCGATAAAATGCGGGGATTTTTGCTTTCCAGTACTCATGTTTGAGGCTTTACGAAAGAGTCAGATATTTTAAGGAAGAACCGAAAGGAGTTGAATATTACGGTGCGGCAGAGCCGCCAGTCCGGTGTGGCGAGAGCCACCTGTCC
>OLNE01001349.1_pt1 | contig 18011 bp, 11 predicted proteins | sample 1672431 | NCBI WGS metagenome assembly OLNE01 (sample SAMEA3136685, study PRJEB25190) | human gut metagenome | reverse complement strand
GGAAGAAATTTGCGCCCTGGGCGGCGAGGTGTGGTTCGAGGCGCGGCTGACAAATCTGATTGCGGAAAAAGGTGCGGTCATCGGCGCGGAGGTGGAAACGCCTCAGGGCCTGCGCCGGGTGGAGACCCGGGACGTGCTGCTGGCCGTGGGCCATAGCGCCCGGGATACCTTCGAAATGATTTACGAGAAAAAACTGCCGATGGAGCAGAAGCCGCTCTCCATCGGAGTTCGAATGGAACACCCGCAGGCCCTGATTGACCGGGCCCAGTACGGAGAGGAGCGGCGACTTCCCCCGGCGGACTACAAAGTATCCTACCGCGCCTCCAACGGCAGAGGGGTCTATTCCTTTTGCATGTGCCCCGGCGGCGAAGTCATCGTCTGTTCCACCCGGGAAAAGGAACTTTGTGTGAACGGAATGAGCAACAGCAAGCGGGACAGCGGCACCGCCAACAGCGGTATTCTCTGCGATGTGCGCACATCGGATTTTAAGTCCGACGATGTGCTGGCGGGCGTTCGTTTCCAGGAGAAATACGAGCGGCTGGCGTATGAGAAAGGGCTGGAAGAAAACGGAGAGATTTTCCGGGCACCGGAGTGCACCATGGAGGAGTTTTTGACCGGCACGGGAAACAGCCGCTTTGTCACGGAATCCCTTCCGGATTTTGCGGTGGAAGGACTGCGGGAAGCGGTACCTCATTTTGCCCGCAAGATTAAGGGCTATGATTTGCCGGACGCTAAAATCAAGAGTGTGGAAACCCGAAGCTCTTCCCCAGTTCGAATCCTCCGGGATGAAGGCGGGCAGAGTGAAATCCGCGGAATCTATCCGGCCGGTGAAGGCGCAGGCTATGCGGGCGGAATTACCTCCGCAGCCTGCGACGGCATCCGGGCGGCCTATCACGTGATTGAGACTTTTGCGAAACCGGAATAGGGTTGAGGGGTAGTCCAATGGTATCTCGCTTGGAAAATTCTAGTTTTCAAACAAGCGTCTAAAAATGAAAAACCTGCACCGGTCAGCAACAACTTGACATTGCTGACCGGTGCAGGTTTTGTTCCTTAACACTTTTACAGTCCGAAAGTTTCCTTAACGCTTTTACAGTCCAAATGCTTCCTTAATGGTGTAGAAGCCCTTTGGCTTGTCCTGAATGAACTCCGCTGCATCTACTGCACCGGCTGCAAAGGACTTGAAGCTGCCGGAGTGGTGGGTGATCTCCAGGCGTTCGCTGGTTCCCACGAAGTAGGTTGTGTGGCTGCTCGGAATGTCTCCGCCGCGCAGGGAATGGAAACCGATGTTTCCGTGCCGGCGAGGGCTGACTCCGCAGCGTCCGTATACCGCTTCCTCTTCCAGGGAGACGCCGCGGGCATCGGCCACAATCTCACCGATTTCCTTCGCGGTGCCGCTTGGCGCATCCAGTTTTGTATTATCGTGCATATCCAGGATTTCCACGTCCACATCGCCGGACAGCTCTGCCGCTTCCTGAATCAGCTTGAACATGATGTTTACCAGCTTGGAGGTGTTGGCTGCCAGCATTACCGGAATATCGGCGGCCGCGTCGTGGAATTCTTTTACCTGATCCGGGGTGAAGCCGGTAGAGCCGCAGATCAGCGCCTTGCCGTGAGCTCTTGCGGCAGCCAAACTGCGCATACCCATCTCCACGGTAGAGAAATCGATGATAACGTCGCAATTATCGATGACGGACTCCAGATCATCGACCACCGGCGCACCGATGGTTTTGCCCAGCATCGCCACTTCACCGATGTCCTTGCCGATGTAATCCCTTCCTACAGGGCCGACGCCTGCAACGATTTCAATGCCTTCCCGCTGAGAAGCGATTTCGGTGATGAATTTTCCCATTTTGCCTCTTGGTCCAACGACAATCAATTTCATAATAATATAACCTTCCTTTCTGCGTGATTGTATTTACAACTGAAATATGATCTTATTTTGGTTGAATCTTATTGGTGCGGATTCTATTCGTCCACCCGGAAGTCCAGGACGATTTGTTCCGTGTGGGGCTTCAGCTGACGCATCTGCACACCCGCTGCACGGAGCATGGTTTTGGAAGCCAGAGTGGCATCGGAATCTGCGTACTTGTCGCTGAGATAGACGATTTCCCGGATGCCGGATTGAATGATGGCTTTGGTGCACTCATTGCAAGGGAAGAGGGATACGTAGAGAGAAGCCCCCTTCAGCGACTGGCCGCCGGAATTGAGGATGGCGTTGAGTTCCGCATGGACGACGTAGGCGTACTTGGTGTCTTTGCCGGTGCGTTCCCATGGGAAAACATCGTCGGAGCAATTCTTTGGAAAACCGTTGTATCCGGTGGAAATGATGATGTGGTCCTGGTTCACGATGCAGGCACCCACCTGTGTGTTGGGGTCTTTGCTGCGCTTTGCTGCCAGCAGGGAAACCCCCATGAAATATTCATCCCAAGAAATATAATTTGTTCGTTTCATTCTGTTTGTTCCCCTTTTGGTTCCGTTGGGATTGACCGTATTTTCCCAACAATTTATAAAATTATTCTACAATACCCGATTACGGTTATCAAGCACAAGAACGTGTTCTTTTGGAAGACGTATAGCCGTTCATTTGATAAGAATGCTCAAATGTTGTATAATAATACGATTATTGTCTAAGGAGAAAAAATATGAGCACTCTGAAAAGAAGTATCCGAAATTATATGCAGGTGGCCATGGTGCTTGCCTTCTTTTGCTTGGTATTTTTGAATATTGCTATCCCAATATACGGGGATGCGAAATCGGAGGGGTATGAGCTCTTAGAATATAACCAGGAGACTCAAATTCTGAAATCCCACGAGTACGAAGTGACGCTGAAGCTGCGGGTGAATGCACCGAAGGGGCTGAGCTCCGTAAAGGTAAATCTTCCGACGGGAAAGTATTCCCTGACGGATGTAAAGACCGTCGGCTGTACCGGACAAGCGATGAAAGATGCTAACAGCAACTACTACATTCAGCTGAAACCGGATACCAAAGACAACAAGTTTGCGGAAGGGGAGAACTTGTTCTCCGTCCACTATCTGATTCAGGAATACAAGGATGAAAACAAAAAATACGACATGTTTCTGTACGACGCGCTTCCGACCAACTGGAAAGTGCCGATTCAGAAACTGAATCTGACGTTGGTATTCCCATCCGACTTTGATCTGTCGGACCTGCAGTACTACGGCGGCCAGTACGGCGCACAGAACGTGCAGAACACGCTGAAGTATAAGATGAAAGACGGAACGCTCCACATGACCGGAACCCATCTGCCGGCTAACTTCGGCATCACCTTCAAGGCACAGCAGAAGAATGGCTACTGGCAGGGCGCATTGGATAATTCCTGGACGGTGCAGATGAGCATCATCCTTCTGTCCATCACCTTGCTTCTGATTTTCCTGTTCTGGTTCATCGGCGGAAGAGATCCGAAGGTGGGAAAGACGGTGGAAATGCATCCAATTGAAGGCGTGACCCCGGCGGATATTGGGTACCTGTTCTACGGGCACACTCGAATTCGGGATATCGCAGTGCTGATTGTGTACCTGGCAACCAAGGGGTATCTCAAGATTGTGGAATATCGACCAAAAAAGTATACGCTGGTTCCGCTGGCAGAACCAAAGGACGAAGAGCGGTACATCCGGACGGCATACAATATTCTTTTTGAAGATGTGTACGAAGGAAGACCGCTGGAACCGAAGATGGTGCACCCGAGACTTCGTGCGGTGCGGAAGAATATCGGTGTCAGCATTGAGAACGGATTCAATGCACCGAACATGAAAGCCTGTACCGGAATTTCCAAGGGGTTGCGGGTCCTGAGCATCTTGCTCCTCTCCGCCTGCATGGGCGGCGTGTGCGTTCTGACGCGGCTGTTCAGCTATCAGGAAATCGGCGTGACGGATTTCCTGGCTCCGACGGGAATCATCGCATTGATTCTGATTGCGATTAATATTCGATATGACAGAAGATATGATATGGATCGAAGTTCCTATCGCACCAGCATGATGATTCTGTTTGCCGTTTACGCCGGCGTAATTGCATTCGGCGGCATTCGATTCTACATGCAAGGCGGCAGCCTGTTGGTGGGAGCAGCGGCACTCTTGTGTGGCTTGGCAGCGCTGGTTCTCACATTGCTGATGAAGAAGCGCGGAAAAGGAAATGCAGAGCTGGTTACACGGCTTCTGTGTATGAAGAATTTCATCGGTCAGGCGAATGGTGTCGAGATGGCGAAAGCTGGGCTGCTTCATCCGGACTATTATTATGAAATGCTTCCGTACGCCCTGGCATTCTCTCAGGAGGAGCTGTGGGCGAGAAAATTCCGGTGGATCGGTGCTAAGGGCGCGGAATTCTATGAGGAAAAGGCGGAAGGAAATACCATGGTAATCGGTCGTGCTCGAAAACGTACCGAACAGGTGGCGAGGGATTTGAAGACCTTCTGCCGTACTGTAGAAAATGATTATCATCTGACGAATAGAAGAAGGAGAATTTTCTAATGAAAGAAAAAGAAAAAATAATTAATATTGCCGTTATCGCTCACGTTGATGCCGGAAAATCCACTCTGGTAGATGCACTTCTGGCACAGTCTCACGTATTTAGAGACAACGAACAAGTAGTGGACTGCGTCATGGACAGCGATGCCATCGAAAGAGAACGTGGAATTACCATTTATTCCAAGAACTGTTCCATCATGTACAAGGATTACAAAATCAATATCGTCGACACCCCGGGACACGCGGACTTCAGCTCTGAGGTAGAGCGTATTATGAAAACCGTAGATACCGTTATCCTCCTGGTGGACTCCAGCGAGGGTCCGATGCCGCAGACCCGTTTCGTGCTGAACAAGTCTCTCGAACAGGGCCTGAACCCGATTCTGTTCATCAACAAAATCGACAAGAAGGATGCGCGAATCGACGAAGTCGTGGACGAAGTATATGAGCTGTTCATGGATCTGGAAGCCAATGACGATCAGCTGGACTTCCCAATTCTTTACGGTATTGCCAGACAGGGTATCGCGGTCAGAGAGCCTTCCGATGCGGATGAAGTGGTCATCGGAGAGGGCGCCGGCAAAATTAAGAAGAGCCCGAAGGGTTACGGTGACCTGAACATCGAGCCGCTGCTGGAGACCATCGTCAACCACGTGGAGCCGTTCCCGGACAAGAGAGAAGAGCCGCTGCAGCTGCAGATTTGTTCCTTGGCGTACGATGATTATATCGGCAGACTGGGAATCGGCCGCATCACCAGAGGCACACTGAAGGAAGCCCAGCAGGTTGCGGTTTGCAAGGAAGACGGTACCATTTCAAAAAATAAAATCAACCAGGTCTTCGTCTACCGGGGTCTTCAGAGAATGCCGGTAGCAGAAGCGGAATGCGGCGATATCGTGGTCGTATCCGGTATCTCGGATATTTCCATTGGCGAGACCATCTGCGCACCGGACCATCCGGAAGCCATGGAGATGATCAATATCGAAGAGCCGACCCTGTCCATGAACTTCATGGTCAACTCCTCTCCGTTTGCCGGACAGTCCGGTAAATACGTTACCAGCCGTCACATCCGGGAACGTCTGGACAAGGAGCTGGAAGTCAATGTGGGTCTGGTGGTAGAGGAGACGGATTCCACGGATTCCTTCAAGGTATCCGGCCGAGGAGAGCTGCATCTGTCCATTCTCATCGAGAACATGAGAAGAGAAGGATATGAGCTGGGCGTGTCTAAGCCGGAGGTTATCTTCAAGACCGGTGAAAACGGCGAGAAGCTGGAGCCGGTGGAAGAAGTGGTTATCAGCGTACCGGATGAATATTCCGGCACCGTCATCTCCAAGTTGAATATTCGAAAGGGTATGATGACGCAGATGATGAGCGAAGGCAACGGATATTCCCGAATCGAATATTTGGCACCGACCCGCGGACTCATGGGTTACCGGAGTGAGTTCATCAACGATACCCACGGTGAAGGAACCATGGTTCGCCGGTTCGAAGGATTTGAGCCTTATAAAGGGGAAATCCCGCAGCGTGTGAACGGTGTGGCAATCGCTCAGGAAGAGGGAAACTGCACCCCGTATGCGATTTTCAATATTCAGGAGCGGGTCCAGATGTTCGTAGAACCGGGTACTCACGTGTATGAGGGAATGATTGTCGGAATGAATGCCCGAAACGATGACATGGTGGTAAATCCATGCAAGGCAAAGAGAGTCTCCAATATGCGTGCGGCCGGCAGTGACGATACCATCAAGCTGACCCCACCGAGAGTATTCTCACTGGAAGAAGCGCTGGAATTCATCAACGACGATGAGTTGGTAGAGGTAACGCCGGACGATATCCGTCTCCGGAAGAAATATCTGAACGAGCTGGAAAGAAGACGGGCAAACCGATAAAATATAATTATGGAAATAAGGAATTGCCTTATTATTTATTAATATGCTATAATGGATTGGTTTTATTAATAAATTATCATCGGTTAAAGTTAGTGAGGAAAACAAAAATGGGAAGAATTAAGCAATTTAAAAAGGTTTTGGTAGCAAACCGTGGTGAAATTGCGATTCGTATTATTCGAGCTTGCCGCGAGCTGGGAATCCGTTCTGTTGCGATTTATTCGGAAGAGGACAAGAATTCCCTGTTCCGCACCAAGGCGGACGAATCCTACGAAATCGGCAAAGGAAAGAGCCCAATCGATGCGTATCTGGATATTGACGAAATTATCCGTTTAGCAAAGGCAAAGGGCTGCGATGCCATTCACCCGGGTTATGGATTCTTAGCGGAAAATGCCGGTTTCGCGGAAGCCTGCGAGAAGAGCGGCATCGAATTCATCGGACCGACACATGAGATGATGAATGCGCTGGGCGATAAAATCCAGTCCAAGCTGGTAGCGGAAAGCGTTGGCGTTCCCACCATTCCGGGCGTGGATAAGGCCATCTCTTCCGAGGATGAAGCGCTGGAATTTGCAGAGAAGTGCGGCTATCCGGTAATGCTGAAGGCGGCTGCCGGCGGCGGTGGAAGAGGAATGAGAATCGTTCGTAGCAGCGAAGAACTGATTCCGCAGTTCCGCAGTGCCCATAACGAAGCGGTAAAAGCATTCGGCAACGGAGATATTTTTATCGAGAAATACCTGGAAGAGCCGAAGCATATTGAGGTTCAGGTGCTGGGCGATAAGTACGGCAACCTGGTACACCTTTATGAGAGAGATTGCTCCGTACAGAGAAGACACCAGAAGGTCATCGAGTTCACACCGGCGCTCTGCCTGTCCGACGCGCAGAGAGAAGCCATCTGCAATGATGCCATCAAGCTGGCAAAAGCAGTGGATTACCGCAGTGCCGGAACTTGCGAGTTCCTGCTGGACAAGAGCGGTCAGCACTACTTCATCGAAATGAACACCCGTGTTCAGGTAGAGCACACGGTTTCGGAGCTGGTAACGGGCATCGATATCGTTCAGGATATGATTCTGATTGCCGAGGGTTATGCCCTAGATTCCGAGAGAATCAACATCAAGTCCCAGAAGGACGTTACCATGAACGGTTATGCCATTCAGTGCCGTATCACCACTGAGGATCCGGCCAACAACTTTGCACCGGATACCGGTACCATCACGGAGTACCGTTCCGCAGCGGGATTCGGAATTCGTTTGGACGGCGGAAATGGTTTTACCGGATCGGTAATCTCCCCGTACTACGACAGCTTGCTGGTAAAAGTATGTTCGCACGCTCGTAGTTTTAACGACACCGTCAACAAGGCGGTTCGTGCGCTGACGGAGATGCGTATCGAAGGCGTGAAGACTAACATCGGATTCCTCCTGAACGTGCTGAACCACCCGACATTCCGTGCCGGAAACTGCAACACCGGATTCATCAACGACAATCCGGAACTGCTGAACATCCGTGCGGTAACCAACAGAGAGCTGCAGGTTCTGGAATTCCTGGGTGACAAGTATGTAAACGAAACGAAGGGCCACAGAATGGACTATAACGTTCCGGTGGTTCCGAAGGTAGATAAGAGTCAGATTCCTTCTTTCCGCGGAACGAAGCAGCTGCTGGACGAGAAGGGCCCGAAGGCGGTTGCGGATTGGGCGCTGAATCAGAAGAAGCTGCTGCTGACGGATACATCGTTCCGAGATGCACAGCAGTCACTGATTGCAACTCGAATGAGAACCAAGGATTTGGTGAAGATTGCACCGGCAATGGCCACTTACGGGAAGGATTTCTTCTCCTTCGAAATGTGGGGCGGCGCGACCTTCGACGTAGCGATGCGTTTCTTGGGTGAAGATCCGTGGGAAAGACTGGAAACCCTGCGTGAAGAGATTCCGGATGTTATGTTCCAGATGCTGTTCCGCGGTGCGAATGCGGTAGGATACCGGAACTATCCGGATAACACCATTCGGAAGTTCATCCGTCAGTCCGCGAAGTCCGGAATCGATGTATTCCGTATCTTCGACTCCCTGAACTGGATTAAGGGCATGGAAATCGCTATCGATGAGACTCTGAATCAGGGTAAGATTGCGGAAGCCTCCATGTGCTACACCGGAGATATCCTGGATGAATCCAGAGAGAAGTACAACCTTAAGTACTATGTAAACATGGCGAAGGAACTGGAGAAGAGAGGTGCGCATATCATCGCAATCAAGGATATGTCCGGTCTGCTGAAGCCGGTGGCTGCGGAGAAATTGGTACGTGCACTGAAGAACGAAGTGACTGTTCCGATTCACTTGCATACCCACGACACATCCGGAAACGGTGTGGCAACGGTTCTGATGGCTGCTTCTGCCGGATTGGATATTGCGGATGCCGCATTCAACAGTATGTCCGGACTTACCTCTCAGCCGGCACTGAACTCCATCGTTGCTGCGCTGGAAAGCTCGGATCGGGATACCGGTATGGATCAGAGAGGTCTGCAGAGAATTTCCGATTACTGGATAGACGTTCGTCCGGTATACAGCCAGTTCGAATCCGACCTGAAGTCGACCACCGCAGAGATTTACCGTCTGGAGATTCCGGGAGGACAGTACTCCAACCTGAAGCCTCAGGTAGAAAGCTTTGGTATCGGACATCGTTTCGACGATGTAAAAGATATGTACGTGAAGGTAAACCAGATGTTCGGAGATATCATCAAGGTTACTCCGTCCTCCAAGGTGGTGGGCGATATGGCGATCTTCATGATTCGAAACGATTTGACACCGGAGAACATCGTCGAAAAGGGTGTCGATTTCGACTTCCCGGATTCTGTTGTTTCCTACTTCGAGGGAATGATCGGTCAGCCGGAAGGCGGATTCCCGGAAGATCTACAGAAGGTTGTGCTGAAGGGCAGAGAGCCGATCACCTGCAGACCGGGCGAATTGCTGGAAGATGACGATTACGAAGAATTTAAGCGTCATATTGTAGAGGACCTGGGTCTGGAAGGAACGGATCAGCAGCAGCTCAGCTATGCGATGTACAGCAAGGTATTCGACGATTACGTCAAAGACCTGAAGAAGAAGGGCAACTTCCGGAATATGGGTTCCGATGTATACTTCCACGGAATCGCATTGGGTCAGACGGCAGAGATTACGCTGACCGAAGGAAAGACTATGGTTATCACCCTGGAAGATGTCAGCGCACCGAATGCGGAAGGAATGAGAGACCTGACCTTTACCATCAACGGAAATCGCAGAGTGATTTCTGTGAAGGATAAGCAGGCACTTACCACTTCCGTAATGGCGGGCAGTGCGATTCAGTTCGCCAGCGAGGACGATCCGGACGAAATCGGCGCCAATATCCCAGGCACCATTGTCAAGGTCATCGCCAAAGCCGGAGACAAAGTGAAGAAGGGTGAACCGATTGCGGTTATCGAAGCCATGAAGATGGAGACCAACGTACTGGCCCTGAGAGACGGCGTCATCGAGAAGATGTATGTAAAGGAAGCGGATAGCGTCAAGTCGGGTCAGCTTATTGCTACATTAGAAACACTTGCGAATGACGAAGAATAATAATATAATAACGTCTGGAGAAGGGTAAGGGATTAAACGAAACACTATTTTTCACAAGGTGAAAGGAGAAATTTTACGAATGAAAAGAATTCTGGTAATCAACCCTGGTGCGACATCCACTAAGATCGCAGTTTATGAGGATGAGAACGAGGTAATGCGCGTTGGTATCGATCACGACGCTGCAGAAATGGACAAGCACGAAAAGATCGTTGATCAGATGCCGTTCCGTCGTGACATCATCATGAAGACTCTGGAAGAGAAGGGCTTTAAGCTGGAAGATTTTGATGCAATCTGCGGAAGAGGCGGACTGCTCAAGCACATCCCATCCGGTACTTATAAGGTAACTGATGCAGTAATCGAGGACATCAAGAACCCGCCTTACGGTGAGCACGCAGCAAACCTGGGTTCCTACATTTCCAAGGAACTGGCAGACAAAGTTGGCATCCCGGCATTCTTTGTTGACCCGGTTGCCGTTGACGAACTGGAAGACGTTGCTCGTTACTCCGGTCTGAAGGGCATGGAAAGACAGAGTTTCTGGCATGCACTGAATCAGAAGGCTGTTTGCCGTGAAGCTGCAAAGCAGATTGGAAAGCCATATGAAGAGCTGAACATCATCGGTGTTCATCTGGGTGGCGGCGTATCCGTTGCTGCACACAAGCATGGCAAGACCGTAGACCTGAACAACGTTAAGGACGAGGGTGCTATGGGTATGGACAGAGGCGGAAGCCTGCCGGCAAACGCACTGGTAAATCTGTGCTACTCCGGAAAGACCAAGGATGAAGTAAAGAGAATCATCGGCCGTGAAGCCGGCGTATTCTCCTACACCGGAACCAAGGATTTCCGTACCGTTGAGAACAAGGCATTTGATGAGCACGATGAAGAGTGCATGGGCGCATTCAAGGCAATCGCTTATCAGCTGGCAAAGGATATCGGTGCTATGGCAGCTGTTCTGCGTTTCGATGTAGACGCTATCGTTTACACCGGCGGAATGGCTTACAGTGAACGTTTCTGCGAGGAAATCACTTCCTACGTAGGAAAGATTGCTCCGATCATCCGTATCCCGGGCGAAGAAGAGATGAAGGCTCTGGCTCTGGGTGCACTGAGAGCTCTGAACGACGGAGATTACAAGAATTATTAATCATCCGGGACGGACTTGGATCCGTCGGAATTGAATGATGTTTGGAAGACCCCCCTGCAGAAATGCAGGGGGTCTTTTGTAGGATTAGACGGCGGCCGCCGTGGGGGACTTGGTGCACGAATCCCCGCAAGGCCTTGTTCTTCCGTTCGCTTTGCACCAAGTCTCAGGCCATTTTCGGCGTGCGGTCGCGGGGGACTTGGTGCACGAATCCCCGCAAGGCCTTGTTCTTCCGTTCCCTTTGCACCAAGTCTGCGGGTTGTTTCAAGGCGCGGCCGCCGTGGACTTGGTGCACGAATCCCCGCAAAGCCTTATTCTTCCGTTCCCTTTGCACCAAGTCTGTGGGCTGTTTCGGCACGCGGCCGCCGGCAAACATGCTTTGAACCACCGCTTGTGTGATTTTTGCTCAAAAAGAAGTATAATTAGAGTATCAATATTTCCAATCGTGTTCAATGGGAGGATGGATATGGATAAGAAAAGAATTCAACATTTGGGACTGGCGGCGGTGCTGAGTATCGCCATGCTGGGCACCACTGTACCGGTGACAGTTCTGGCGGCGACCTCGACCGGAACGGCAGCGGAGAGCGAAGAGGCGCAGGCACCTTCTTCGAAGGAAGAAGCGGAAGCGGCAAAGAACGAAGCCCAGAAGCGCCTGGAGGCCAGCGAGAAGGCGTATAAGGACGCTCAGGCGAAAAAGGATGACGCAGAGAAGGCGCAGAAGGAAAAGCAGCAAGAATACGATCGGCTGCAAACCGAGCTGAAATCTGCGGAAACAAAGGCCGATAACGCCTTCCGCGATGCAGTGACGGAGAAAGAGAACGCCTTGAAGCAGGCGGATGAAAAGCTGCAGACAGCAAAGACAGAGCTGACGAAGGCACAGACGAACTTGGACCGGGCGAAAGCGAACTGCGACAAGGTGAAATCCGATTATCGGGAATCGCAGGATGCCATCGAAACCGCAAAGCAGAATCTGGAACAGGCAAAAAAAGAAAAGTCCGATGCGGAAGCGTCCGTAAAGAATGCACAGACCGAAATGACTTCGGCTCAGGCGAAGTACGACCGGGATTTGCAGGATGCCAAGGAAAAGTTGGAAGCGGCACAGACCGCCTACGGCAATGTGGGCACCGATTTTCTGAACAGCGTGATTTCCAACGACAGCTATAAGATTGCAAACTGGAAAAAGCTGCTGGCCAATTCGTCGGACGATAAAGTTAAGAACGCCTACGATGAAACTACTTTCAATGAAGCATTTTCTGTAGAAAATCTTCTGAGAGTTGCAACTCTTCTGGACACATGCAATAACTATAGAAGAAGCGACAATAACTTTACAGAAGCCAACAATCGCGTGGCCATGAAGCTGAGCCCGGAAATGGTAGTGTCTGCTACCGCCTCGGCCATGGTAAGCCGAAATCAAATGGCGCATGTGCTGTTCAGAACCGATGATGCGGAAATTGATAAGATCAATTTTCCAAATGCAACCAACTGGTCTGAAAATATTGCCTGGGGATATTCGGATCCATATGATGGTTGGTATGTGAAGGAAAAGAAAATATACGATAACAAAGAAGAAGGTGTCACCGGACACTATACGAGTATCATGGGAGATTTCGGTACTGCACCGATGACCGGCATTGGCATTTCTTATGGTTCTACAGATTATAGAGTAGCATACTGCCAGCGTTTCGCCAACCGTGCGGTAGGTAAGACCTACACCGCTCAGGAGTGGCGGAATGCGGTGAACAGCTTCGCTTCCGATGCAAAGGCCAAGTTGGATCAGGCAAAGGCACGAAGGAAAAGATCGAATCCAAGGATTCTTCCGCAGTGAAATACTACACCGATGCGGAGAACGCACTGCAGAATGCGAAGTCGAATCTGGCCGAAAAAGAAAAGGCCGTAATGGCCGGAGAGAAGGTCGTAACCGACAAGACCAATGCATCTCAGAATTTAAAGAATCAGATGGATGCGGCGAACAAATCAGTAACTGATGCAGAAACCGCAGTATCCGAAAAGGAAGCGCTTCAGCAGAAAGCACAGGATGCCAAGGATGTCGCTCAGAAGGAGTACGATCAAGCGAAGGCCATCGACCGGGAGAATCCGGAGACTTACCGGGATGCTTTCCCGGACTTGGTTCAGGCGGTACAGGCGGTAACGGACAAGAAGTCCGACGTCAGTCAGGCAAAGGATGCACTGGATACAGCAGCGAAGGAAACGGAAGCGACAGAATCGAGTCTCCAAGATGTCCGTAAGACGTACGAAGAAGATAAGGCGGCATTCGAAGAAGCAAAGAAAACCTATGATGATTTTGTGAAAAAAGAATCCCCTCTCGAAATCCGAAAGGTGGTTCTTTCCAAAACCTTGCTGACTTACAACGGCAAAGTGCAGAAGCCGTCCGTAAAGGTCTACGACGAAAACGGCGCACGGATTACCGCAGGATTCAAAGTAAGTTATCCGTCCGGATGCAAGAATTTGGGCAGCTACAAGGTGACCGTTACCGGAACCGCCAATTACAAAGGCACGGTAACCGCATCTTATGTAATCCGTCCGGCAAAGTGCAAAACACCTTCCGTGAAAGCGGGCAAAAAGAAAATGACCGTAAAGTGGAAGAAGCTGGGCGGCGGAAGCCAGACCTATCAGATTTACGTTCTGAAGAAGGGGACCAAAAAGGCGAAGTATTACACGAGCACAAAGACTTCGAAGACCATTAAGAAGCTGGCAAAGAAGAAAACCTATTCCGTAAAGATTCGAAGCTATAAGAAAATCAGCGGGAAAACCTACTACGGGGCATGGTCTGGAACCAGGAAGGTAAAGACTAAATAGTCCGGAGGGTTTTAAGAACAAATGTTTGCACGCAGGCTCTGAAGATGCTATACTGTAACGTATCATAAATCATTTCAGAAAGGGTGCGAAATGGAGAAAAATATTGTCATTAAAGGAGCCTGCGAGAATAATCTTCAGGATTTGGATGTAACGATTCCCCGGGACCGGCTGGTGGTATTCACCGGTCTGTCCGGTTCCGGGAAGTCGTCGCTGGCTTTTGATACCATATATGCCGAGGGCCAGAAGAAATACGTGGAAAGCCTGTCTGCTTATGCCAGGCAGTTTTTGGGATTGATGAAAAAGCCGGATGTGAAGGTGATCGAGGGCCTTTCTCCGGCTATTTCCATTGACCAGAAAACCACCAACAAGAACCCGCGTTCAACCGTGGGAACCGTTACCGAGATTTACGACTATTTGAGATTGCTTTATGCGCGAATCGGAATTCCGCACTGCCCGATTTGCGGCCGGGAGATTACCAGCCAATCTGTGGACAGCATTGTGGATCGGATTGCGGGACACGAAATCGGCACCCGGCTGACGGTACTGGCCCCGGTAATTCGAGGACGAAAGGGAGAACATAAAGGGGTCTTCGGACGAATTCAGAGAGACGGCTACACCCGAGTTCGGGTGGATGGCGAGATGCACCGCCTGGATGACGGAGAGATTCTTTTAGAGAAGAACAAGAAGCATACTATCGAAATTGCCATCGATCGGATAGTGGTGAAAGAAGACAACCGGAGTCGTATTGCGGAGGCGGTAGAGCTGGCCATTCGGGAAGGGGAAGGACTGGTGAACGTTCTTTTTGCCGAGAACCAAGAGGACGGAAGCCGAAAGGAATATGAGGAGACCTTCAGCACGATGCTGGCCTGCCCGGAACACGGCATCGGCATCGAGGAGATGGAGCCGCGGATGTTTTCGTTTAATGCGCCGTACGGGTCCTGTGAGACCTGCACCGGACTGGGTTTTACTCTGCGGATTAAACCGGAATCCCTGGTGACGGATGAGAACAAGAGCCTGGTGAAAGGCGCAATGGGGAATGTTTTTGCCTCGATGGATGCCATGGGGTTCTATCGGCAGATGCTGCAGCAATTGGCCATTGACCACAACACGGACATCACCCGGCCGTACAAGGAGCTGCCGGAGGATTTCAAGAAGGAACTGATCTACGGAACGGGAACTCGGAAGCTGAAGTACACCTACACCAGTAAGAGCGGTCGTGTTTCCCATATGAATCATACTTTTGAGGGCATCATTCCGAGTCTGGAGCGCCGCTACGGTGAGTCCAAGTCCGACTACATCCGCGAGAAAATCGGGGCCATGATGACGGAGGCGGAGTGCCCGACATGTCACGGTCGGAAGCTGAAGGATACGGTTCTGGCGGTGACGGTGGGGGGCAAAAATATCATCGAAGTGACGGACATGTCCGTGATTCAGGCGATTGATTTTTTCCGGAAACTGGAATTGACGGAACGAGAGAAAGCCATTTCGAAGCTGATTACCAAGGAGATTATGGACCGGCTTTCCTTTTTGCAGACGGTGGGACTGGGATATCTGACGTTGTCTCGGGCGGCGGGCACCCTTTCCGGCGGAGAGTCCCAGCGAATCCGGCTGGCTACTCAGATTGGATCCGGTCTGGTAGGCGTTTTGTATATTTTGGATGAGCCGAGCATCGGCCTTCACCAGAAGGATAACGACAAGCTTTTGCAAGCTCTTCGAAACCTCACGGACATGGGTAACACATTGATCGTGGTAGAGCACGACGAGGATACCATGTATGCGGCGGATCACATCGTGGATATCGGTCCGGGGGCCGGAATTTACGGCGGCAAGCTGGTGGCCCAAGGAACGGTGGAGGATATCAAGGCATGTAAGGAATCCATCACCGGTCAGTATCTGTCCGGGGTTCGGAAAATCGAAATTCCGGCGAAGCGACGGGAAGGAAACGGACTGTCCCTTCGCGTGCTGGGGGCTACGGAGAACAACTTGAAGAATATCGATGTGGAGATTCCGGCAGGAAAGCTGGTATGCGTGACCGGTGTGTCCGGTTCCGGCAAGAGCAGCTTGGTGAACCGGATTATTTACAAAGGGGTTGCATCGGTAACCAATCGGCTGCAGGAGACGCCGGGTAAATATCGGGAGATTGAGGGTATTGAGAACTTTGATAAGGTTATCGATATCGATCAGTCGCCAATCGGACGAACACCGAGATCCAATCCGGCGACTTACACGGGAATGTTCGACCATATTCGAGATCTTTTTGCCCAGATGCCGGAAGCGAAGGTTCGGGGATATTCCAAAGGCCGGTTCAGCTTTAACGTGAAGGGCGGCCGATGTGAGGCCTGCCGCGGAGACGGCATCACGAAAGTGGAGATGCACTTCCTGCCGGATGTGTACGTGCCGTGCGAGGTATGCGGCGGTGCCCGGTACAACCACGAGACTTTGGAAGTAAAATATAAAGGAAAGAACATTTCTCAGGTGCTGGAGATGTCCGTTTCGGAAGCCCTGCCGTTCTTTGCGAACCAGGCGGGAATCGAACGGTATCTGAAGACGTTGGATGAAGTGGGTCTGGGATACGTGAAGCTGGGACAGCCGTCTACACAGCTTTCCGGCGGCGAGGCTCAGCGAATCAAGCTGGCCACGGAGCTTTCCAAGCGGAGCACCGGTCGGACTTTATACATCCTGGATGAGCCGACCACGGGACTTCATTTCGCGGATGTGGATAAGCTGATGTACGTGCTGAATCGTCTGGTGGACGACGGAAACACGGTGCTGGTAATCGAGCACAATCTGGATGTAATTAAATGTGCGGATCACATTATCGACCTGGGTCCGGACGGCGGTGACGGGGGCGGAACGATTGTGGCTACCGGCACCCCGGAGGAAGTGGCGATGTGCCCGGAATCCTATACCGGTCAGTATTTGAAGCGGATATTGGAGAAAGCCGGAGGGCTTTAATTGAAAAAACAGTGTCATCCATTCTGAGGGTGACACTGTTTTGTATTACTTCTTATTTCTCATGAACCCGCTTGCCGGTGATGTGATGGATGTCCAGCTCTAGAATCTGTGTGCGTGAGGCATTTGTCTTGGCAGTTTCAATGCCTTCTTCCCGGGTCGGATAGTACTTGATTCCCAGGCTGCACAGTTTCTCAAAGGCTTTCTTCTCATCGGAAACAAGGTGAATCTCGCCGAATACGATGACGCTGTGCAGAGTGCAGGCCCAGTCCCCTTCCGAGTAGGTGCCTTTGTCCAGCACGCAGAAGGACACTTTCCCGTTAGCTTTAAGGGCATCGATTTTGTGCCCTTCTTTCGCGCAGTGAAAGTAAATCTTGTTTTCGCCTTCATCATAAAAATAATTCATCGGGATGCCGTAAGGGTATCCGTCCTCGCCAAAGAGGGACAACACGCCTCGGCCTTCCTCCGCCAGAATTTTCCGGCATTCCTCATCGGTAATCTGCTGTTTGAAGCGACGCATTTTGCGAAACATAGCGGCACCGTCCTTTCAAGTTGTTGATACATATTCGTCTTACATCAATAAAAGTGTACCACAAATGAGGACGCAGAAAAAGAAAAACGCATCCGGAGGAAATATCGAATATCCTTCGGATGCGTTTTCTAATTCAAAATCTCTGAAATTAGAACAACAGATGGGCAATCGGGCAGACGATTGCCAGGGAAATAATGGTTCGCTCCAGGAAGATGAGGAACAGTTCGAACAGGTTGATCGGCAGCTTGGAGCTGAGAATCAGTCCGCCTACTTCGTCCAAGAAAAGTACCTGGGTTACGGAAACCACCGCAACGATGAACCGAGTCATTGGAACCGCATTGGTGCCGGCGATGATTACCGATGGGGTGAACATATCGGTGAAGCCGACCACCATGGTGGAAGCCGCCGCAGCGACATCCGGCACCTGCAGGGCGCTGAGAAGCGGACGGAACGGCATGCCCAGCCAGTCGAAGACCGGAGTGTAGTTGGCCACCACAAGGGCTGCGGTACCGATGCACATAACGGTTGGCAGGACGCCGAACCACATGTTCAGGCAGTTTTTTGCGCCGTTTCTGAAGAATTCGCCAACACCTTTGTGGGCTGCGGCTCTTTTCATAGCCAAGTGCAGGCCGTACTCTT
>OLNE01001347.1_pt1 | contig 18030 bp, 17 predicted proteins | sample 1672431 | NCBI WGS metagenome assembly OLNE01 (sample SAMEA3136685, study PRJEB25190) | human gut metagenome | reverse complement strand
TAAACTTTATGAAAGGAAGAAAAAGATGTTAAAAGATATAACTATAGGTCAATATTATCCTGCTGCTTCTCGTATTCATAAGTTAGATTCAACAACTAAGCTTATTGCAACAGTTGTATTTATGGTATCTTTATTTGTAGTTAATAAATTTTGGCCTTATTTAATAGTAACTGCAGCTCTATTAGCAGTTATAAAAATGTCAGATATACCTGTTAAATATATCTTAAAGGGTATAAAACCACTAAGATGGATAATATTATTTACTTTTGTAATAAATATATTTTTCCTGCCTGGTGATCCATTATGGTCATTTGGTTTTCTTAGTATAACTAAGCAAGGTTTAAGTCAGGCTATATTTATGTCTATAAGATTAGTATTTTTAGTTGTAGGTACATCTTTACTTACTTTAACTACATCTCCTATACAACTTACAGACGGTATAGAGAGAATGTTTAACCCATTAAAGAAAATAGGTATGCCAGTACATGAACTAGCTATGATGATGACAATAGCACTTAGATTTATACCAACTTTATTAGATGAAACAGATAAAATTATGAAAGCTCAAATGTCTAGAGGTGCAGACTTTGAAAGTAGTAATATTATAAATAGAGCAAAAAATTTAGTTCCATTATTAGTACCTTTATTTGTTAGTGCTTTTAGAAGAGCTGATGAATTAGCCATGGCTATGGAAGCAAGATGTTATAGAGGTGGATATAATAGGACTAAAATGAAAGAAGCTAAAATTACAAAAGCAGACTACATAGCTTATGTTTTACAAATTGTATTTTTGGCAATCATAATAGTAACTAAATTCATATAGATGAGGAAGCAAATGAGAAATTTAAAGCTTACTATACAGTATGATGGTAATAAATATTGTGGGTGGCAAAAGCAACCTAACTCTCCTGGTATACAAGGAACAATAGAATATGCCATTTATGAAATAACAAAAGAAAAAGTAAATATTACAGGCTCTGGAAGAACTGATGCAGGAGTACATGCTTTAGGACAAGTTGCAAACTTTAAAACAAATAGTACTATATCATCATCTAGAATTCCTGATGCCCTTAATGCAAAATTGCCAAAGGATATATCTATAATTGACTGCCAGGAAGTACCTGATGATTTTCATTCAAGATACAGTGCAACAGGGAAAATATATAGATATTTAATATATAATAAGCCTTACAGAAGCCCATTATATAAGGATACATCATATCATGTTAGATATGACCTTGATATAGATAAAATGCGCTTAGAAGCTAAGTCTTTGCTTGGTACACATGATTTTAAAGGATTCATGAGTTCAGGCTCATCAGTAAAAGATACAGTTAGAACAATACACAATATTACGATTGAAGAAAGTGAAGATTTAATCATAATAGAAGTTGAAGGTAATGGATTTTTATACAACATGGTGAGAATAATAGTAGGAACATTAGTTGATATAGGCAGAGGAAGAATAGATAAATCAATGGAAGAAATAGTCGCTTCATTAGATAGGGGAGAAGCAGGTCATACCGCGCCTGCACACGGATTATTTCTTAAAAAAGTTCATTATTAAACTTGACACACTAGGGTCATTGTATTAAAATGAATAAGAGTGTGCTAGTAAGTCCACATTGCCCCGGACTTTATATATACGGTAGATAAAAAAATTAGAAAATTAAGGAGGGACAACCATGAAAAGTTATATAGCTAAACCAGCTGACGTACAAAGAAACTGGTACGTAGTTGATGCTGAAGGAAAAACATTAGGTCGTCTTGCTACAGAAATAGCAACTATATTAAGAGGAAAACATAAACCAACATTTACACCACATGTAGACGGTGGAGACTTCGTTGTTGTTGTAAATGCATCAAAAGTAGTTTTAACAGGAAAAAAATTAGATCAAAAATACTATAGATACCACACTGGTTATGTAGGTGGATTAAAAGAAATCTCTTACAGAGAAATGATGGAAAAGAAACCAGAAGAAGTAGTAGCACATGCAGTTAGCGGAATGTTACCAAAAAATAAATTAAGAGCTAGAATGATGACTAGATTAAGAGTATTCGCAGGAGCAGAACATACTCATGCAGCTCAAAAACCAGAAGTAATAAGCTTCTAATTTAACTAGGTGAAAGGAGGAGTTATCATGGAAAAAGTACAATTCTACGGAACAGGAAGAAGAAAAAGCTCTGTAGCTAGAGTTAGATTAGTTGCAGGTGAAGGAAACATAATAGTAAATGGAAGAGCAGTTGAAGAATACTTCAACTACGAAACATTAATAAGAGATGTTAAACAACCATTAGTTTTAACTAACAATGAAAACAAATACGATGTTATAGTAAAAGTTGAAGGTGGAGGATTCACTGGACAAGCTGGTGCTATAAGACATGGTATATCTAGAGCTTTATTAAAAGCTGATGCTGAATTAAGACCAGAACTTAAAAAAGCAGGATTCTTAACTAGAGATGCTAGAATGAAAGAAAGAAAGAAATACGGATTAAAGGCTGCAAGAAGAGCACCTCAATTCTCAAAAAGATAGTATTACCTTATATGGTATTTTCAAAAGTCTTGAAGTTATTAACTTCAAGGCTTTTTTTATTGTATAAAAATATTTATATTAGAAAGGATTTCTTAGAAGAACTGATTTTAATACATAGGGATTATTCATTTGATATAATTAAAGTAAAAAGAGTAATTATTAAGGGGGATAATGTATGGATGAAGCTACATTTAATTGGAGTAACTTTTATGGGGAGTTTGCAACAACATTATTAGAATATAAAAATGATAGAAAAGGTCTTATTTCTAAACTTAAAAGTGCTTATGAAGAAACAGGAATGAAGTTACCTAAAATGGAGAGCAATGGTGAAATATTGGATATAGATCCTTTTACGATTTTTGGACTATTTAATAAAGGTATAACAGATGATAATCGTAAGCGTATTTTAGGTGAAATTGCAAAACAATTTAATCTTAAAAATAAACTACCATCTAGCTTTGATGGAATTCCATTAGTTAATAATTTAAGTGCTGCTTTTTTCAATTTTGTTGAAGACCGAGGAGAAAATGATATAAATAATTTGTGGGAAGCCTTTGAATCAGCAATTAGGTATGCTGATAATCCTACACAAGAAAATAAATTAAAAATAGAATCTGCATATGACAAAGTAATTAAACAAAAAGGCATTCAGTGGAATATTACAATGGGATTATATTGGATTCGACCTAATACTTATATAAACCTAGACTCAAAAAATAGGGAATTTATTATTAAACAAAAAATACTTCCACAACAATTTATTAAAGAAGTAAATCAATTTAAAAATGTACCAAATGGTGAACAATATATTCAATTATGTGATTTATTATTAGAGAAAATAAAAGACGGTCAATATGGTTATAGAGATTTTAAAGAATTATCTTTTATAGCATATGAACGAAATATGTCTGTGGATACAGTTACTCAACATAACACACAAAATACAGATATAGCTAAAAATACAATATTATATGGTCCCCCGGGAACTGGTAAGACATATAATACAGTTATGTATGCAGTTGCCATAATTGAAAATAAGAAGCTTGAAGAAATAAAAAAGGAGAACTATACAGAGTTTATTGATAGATATAACAAGTATAAGGAAGATGGGCTTATAGAGTTCACTACATTTCATCAATCTTATGGATATGAAGAATTTATAGAAGGTATTAAACCAGTTATACATAGTGATGAAGAAGATGAAACTGATATACAATATGAAGTAGTTCCAGGATTGTTTAAAAAGTTTTGCGATATAGCTGGTAAACCAATTTTGAGAAAAGAAAAATGTGATATAGGTATAAATGAATCGCCAACTATATGGAAAATTTCACTTGAGGGTTCAGGCGAAAATTCAACACGTACCGAATGTATGAAAAATGAACATATTAGAATAGGATATGATGAGTATGGTAGGGAAATTACAAATCTATTTAAAGGGGTCGCTGGTAGACATATATTAAATTATTTTATTAATGATATGAGTATAGGTGATATAGTGATGTCTTGCTACGATTGTAATACTGTAGATGCTATTGGTGTAGTAACAGGTGAGTATGAATGGCATAATGAATATCCCGAATATAAAAGATTACGTAAGGTAAATTGGATTGTAAAAGGTATCAAAGAGAATATTATAAAAATTAATAATGGAAGTAGACTTAGCAATCCTACAGTATATAAATTAAGGATGGATTTATCAGATGTTATGGAGATTATAGAAAAATACTCTAAGAATACTATAGAGGTTGAAGAAAAGAAAAAGAATCATGTTTTTATAATAGATGAAATTAACAGGGGAAATATATCAAAGATTTTTGGAGAATTAATTACATTAATAGAACCAACAAAGCGTATAGGTCAGACTGAAGGACAAAAGGTTAGGTTGCCTTATTCTCAAAAACTTTTTGGAGTCCCTAATAACGTATATTTAATCGGAACTATGAATACAGCAGATAGATCTATTGCAACAATAGATACAGCATTACGACGTAGATTTAACTTCAAAGAGATGTTGCCAGATGAAGAGGTTTTAGATGGAATTTATGTAGAAGATGTTTCTATCAAAGATATATTTATAAAAATGAATAAGCGTATAACTGTTTTATTTGATAGAGAACATACTTTAGGACATGCTTATTTCTTACCTCTGAAAGATGCTCCAACTATTGAGACGCTGGCAAATATTTTTGAAAATAGTATTATTCCTCTATTACAAGAATATTTCTATGAGGACTATGAGAAAATTCGAATGGTTCTTGGTGATAATCAGAAGGATAGTGAGGATAAACAGTTTATTACGATAGAAGAAAATGATTATAATGATTTATTTGGAGATACAGATTATGAATTTGATGAAATGAGAACTTATAAAATAAATAGTTTTGCATTAACAAATATTGAAGCATATCGCTCAATATAATTTGTGAGAGGTATAAAGAATGAAGAAAACATATCAAATAACTGAATATAGTTCGTTTGCAAGGGGAAAAAATATTACAGGCTATACCTACTTACCAAATTATATATTTGACATATTAGAGGAGTTTATACTTTCAAATAAAAATAGAGATGTAGAAGCATTAGAATTTATGAATATTTCAGTAAGAAAGGGAATAGGAAAAGTTATAACAGCAAAAAACTATGTTGGAATAATTGAAATAAAAGATGGTACAACTATTGAAATTCTTCCTAAGATTTATTCACAAGAAGATGTAACAGAAGCTAAAGTTAAAAAATTAGTTATGGATATGTTGAAAACTTTAAGAAAATCACCATATAAATCTTTACAGGTAGCTAATGTAAGTGTTGATAAAATGAATATCTTTGAAATTTTTATAAGAATGTTTATAAATGAAGTACTACTTATTGTAAAGAAGGGTCTGAAGTCAAACTATGAGACAATAGAATCTAATGAAAGAGTATTCAAAGGAAAAATGAAATTTACACAACAAATTAGATACAATTATGCACATAAAGAGCAATGTTATGTAGAATATGATGAATTCAATACGAATTGCTCTGAAAACAAGTTGTTAAAATCAACATTACTTTATCTATATAAAAATACATGCTCTTTAAAAAATAAAAATGATATAAAGATGTTGTTAAATAGTTTTTTGGAGGTTGATAAATCTACTAATTATGAAGAAGATTTTAATAGAATAATAGCAGCTGATAGAAATAAAAAAGATTATACAACAGCACTATTATGGAGCAAGATTTTTCTTATGGGCAAGAGTTTTACTTCATTTTCTGGTTCAAAGATTGCTTTTGCACTGTTATTCCCAATGGAAAAGTTATTTGAAAGTTATGTAGCAGAGATTTTACGAAAGAATTTAAATAAATCATTATATAGTATTTCTATACAAGATAAAACGTATCATTTATTTGATAAACCTAATAAAAAGTTTTTATTGAAACCAGATATTGTTGTTAAGAATAAAAAGAATAACGATATTTTTATATTAGATACAAAATGGAAGCTACTTTCTAATCAAAAATCAAATTATGGTATATCACAGTCTGATATGTATCAAATGTATGCTTATTCTAAAAAGTATGGAGCTGAAAATGTAATATTGTTATATCCTAATACAGAAAAGATTATAGTAAGTAAACCTATAGAATTTAAATCAAAAGATGGCATTAGTGTAAAAGTAAGATTTATAGATTTATTTAATATTAAGGAAAGTATCAATCAATTAATCATTGAATTATAATACATAAAAAAGTTAAAATAATAATTTGTATTTCAATAAACTAATCAGATGAAAAAATACGTATATTTTTACTTGAAACTAAAATTATATTCGTATATAATAAACTTGTAAAACAAAGAACGGTCAAGTGACTGGTGGAAACATCGAAAGATGCGTAGGATAACCTACAGGGAGCTTGATTATATATTTAGGAATTGCCGACCGCCTGGGCACGTAAGATATTTTATGGAATATTTGCGTGCAGGCGGTCTTTTTATATTTAAAATAAATTATTCAGGGGGAAATACTATGAACATGTTATCACTTGCAAATGAATTAAACAGCAACACTTATCCAGGAAGAGGTATTGTAATAGGAAAAACTAAAGATGGAAAAAAAGCAGTAACAGCATATTTTATAATGGGAAGAAGTAATAATAGTAGAAACAGAGTATTTGTTGAAGAGGGAGAAGGAATAAGAACACAAGCATTTGACCCATCAAAACTTGAAGATCCATCATTGATAATTTATGCTCCAGTTAGAGTTTTAGGAAATAAAACAATAGTAACTAATGGAGATCAAACAGATACTATATATGAAGGAATGGATAAACAACTTACTTTTGAACAATCATTAAGAACTAGAGAATTTGAACCAGACGCACCAAATTACACTCCTAGAATTTCAGGAATAATGCATGTCGAAAACGGAAAGTACAACTACGCAATGTCAATATTAAAAAGCAATAATGGAAACCCAGAAGCTTGTAATCGTTACACATTTGCATACGAAAATCCAGTAGCAGGTGAAGGACATTTTATACATACATATATGCACGACGGAAATCCACTACCAAGCTTTGAAGGTGAACCGAAATTAGTAGAAATAAACGGGGACATAGATGAATTCACTAATATGGTTTGGACTAATTTAAATGAAGATAATAAAGTTTCATTATTTGTTAGATTCATAGATATAGAAACTGGAGAATACGAAACAAGAATAGTAAATAAAAACAAATAGTATTTAGTAGTTATATGGAATTATTAAAAATATAAATTTTAATACAAGAATAGGAATATATAAATAAAAGTGCATAGATGCAAAAAAGGAGTATTTATAATGAACGAAATTCAATTAAAATATGGATGTAACCCAAATCAAAAACCATCAAGAATATTTATGGAAGATGGTTCAGACTTACCAGTAAAAGTTTTAAATGGTAGACCAGGATATATAAATTTTTTAGATGCTTTCAATGGATGGCAATTAGTAAAAGAATTAAAAGAGGCAACAGGACTTCCAGCTGCAACATCATTTAAACATGTTTCACCAGCAGGAGCAGCAGTCGGAAAGGAATTAGATTATACATTAGCTAAAATTTATTGGGTTGATGATTTAGGAAAATTATCACCACTAGCAAGTGCATATGCTAGAGCGAGAGGGGCAGACAGAATGTCATCATTCGGTGATTTTATTGCATTATCAGACGTGTGTGATGTAGACACTGCTAATTTAATAAAAAGAGAAGTTTCTGATGGTGTTATAGCTCCAGGATTTACTGATGAAGCTTTTGAAATATTAAAAGCTAAGAAAAAAGGAAACTACAATATAATTCAAATAGATCCTGATTATGTTCCTGCAGAATTAGAAAGAAAACAAGTTTATGGAATAACTTTTGAACAAGGAAGAAATGAATTAGATGTAAATGGTGACTTATTATCAAATATAGTTACTAAGAATAAAGAAATACCAGAAGATTCATTAATAGATATGAAAATTGCACTTATAACATTAAAATACACTCAATCAAACTCAGTATGCTATGTTAAAGATGGTCAAGCAATAGGTATAGGGGCAGGACAACAATCAAGAATTCACTGTACTCGCCTTGCTGGACAAAAGGCTGATAATTGGTATCTTCGTCAGTCACCACAAGTTATGGGATTACAATTTAAAGATGAAATCGGTCGTGCAGAAAGAGATAATGCAATAGACGTTTATATAGGTGATGAATATATGGATGTTCTTGCAGAAGGTGAATGGCAAAAAACATTTAAAGTTAAACCAGAAGTTTTCACAATAGAAGCTAAGAGAGCTTGGTTAGATAAAATGACAGATGTGATACTTGGTTCAGATGCATTCTTCCCATTCCCTGATAATATAGAAAGAGCACACAAAAGTGGGGTTAAATATATAGCTCAACCAGGTGGTTCTGTAAGAGATGAAGCTGTAATTGAATGTTGTGATAAATATGATATAGCTATGGCATTCACAGGGATAAGATTATTCCATCATTAATCATCATTAATAAATACAATAAAAGTTCATATATAAAATAAAACTCCCAATACATCTTGGGAGTTTTTATGATCTATTTATAAAAACGTTTGCAAAAACTTCTCAATTCATTTAAAAATATTTCGCTACATTCAGATATATCTTCATTATTTAATATATAAGAAAAATATCTTTCATAAGAATCATCAAGTGGAAGAATGCAAATCTCATCATTTTTATAAGCAGGCTCTGCAACAAATTTAGAAATTATACTAATACCTAAATTATTTTTAACAGCCTCCTTGATTGCATAATTACTTCCTAACATCATTATATCTTCAGGATTTATATTATTTTCTTTTAAAAATAGCTCAATAAATTTTCGTGTACTACAACTTTCACGAGTTATCCATCTTTTAAATTTAAATTCATTAATATATGAAGAGATATCTTTAATAGTATTTGCGTATGGAATAATAAGAACCATTTTATCTCTTAAAAACCTAGTTTGTTTAAAAACTCTACAAGACGGAATTTCTTCTATTAATCCTATATCGAATTCATTACCATGTAATCTGTCACAAATATTTTGATTATGATCAGAAAAAATCTCAACATTTATATTTGGGTACTTCTTTAAAAAATACGATAAAAATTTTGGTAAAACGTATTCCTCTAGCGTAAAATTAACTCCGAGTTTTATATTACCTTGAATAGAATCATTGTTTTGTATTAATTCTATTGATGTATCATCTATTATATTAAAAATTTGTTTAGCTCGTTTATATAATAAGCTTCCACTCTCTGTTATAGCTATTTCATTCTTTTCAGAAATACAAGCTATATTTGAGCTAAAGTATTGTTCTAGATATTTTATATGTTCGTAAATAGTTGCTTTAGATATATTTAAGTTTTCAATGACTTTATCTATATTGTTTACTTCAACTATAGACATAAAAGTTTTTAGCTCGGGTAGCATAACATCCCTCCTTAATGATATTTTATTTAATCAGATTCAATAATTCTTGTTGTTTATATTCTAACACTTTTCTGCACTTTGTACACATTGAATAATTTATAAAAATATAAAAAAATGCGTATAGATGTATAAATAGAATCTATTTATTTACTTTTGTTAATATATTAAAAATCCTATTTACATATTATAAAAAATTAACAACTTTAAGAAATATAATGATTTATAAAAAATGGATAAAAATGTATAACTCGTTGACGGATATATCGTCAACTGATATATTGATAATATATCAGACGACGATATATTAGGAGGCGATAGGTATGGTAAAAGAAGCACCACTGACAGAAGCGGTTTATTATATATTATTAGCATTAAGAACTCCAAATCACGGTTATGGAATAATACAAGATGTATTAGAAATGACAGATGAAAGAGTGAATTTGGGTCCAGGAACTTTATACGGTGCGATAAATTCCTTATTAGAAAAAGGATGGATAAAGTTATATAGCGAAGAAAAAGAATCAAGAAAGAAAAAATCTTACATTATAACGTCTTTAGGGGTAGAGGCGTTTAAGAGAGAAGTTGAAAGGTTAAATGAATTAATAAAAAATGGTGAAAAGATGGGGGTATGATAATTATGATTAAGTATCGTTATTATATAGATAACCAAAAAGAACAAGACTGGTTAAATAAACTTAGTAGAGAAGGATGGGCATTGAAAAAATTTTTCTTGGGATTTTATAAATTTGAAAAATGTGAACCAGGAGAATATGAATATCAAATAGATTTAATGCCAGAAAATGTAGAACAACAAGACTATTATGATTTTATGGAGGAAGCTGGAGTAGAGGTTGTATGTAGATGGTATTATTGGGTATACCTTCGCAGAAAAACATCTTCAAACAATGAATTCAAACTATACTCTGATAAAGAATCGCTAAAAGGTCATTATGAAAGTATTATAAAGTTTTTAAAACCATTTATGTACTTAGAATTGATAGCTTCACTATTGCAATTACCACCGATATTTATAAGCAACTCTAAATTTAATATATTTTCATTTATATTCTTATTCATACTATTCTTTATAGTATTTAAATCAGTAAGACGCTTTGAAAATAGAATAAAGAGAATAGAAGAGGATGTTAAGTAATAATTTATAAAGTTAATAAATTTACTTAATTAAAAGGGGAGATTAAAATGAAAGATTTTATTTATGCTGCATTACCTTGGATTATAATGGGGTTAACAATTGCTGTTTTGGCAGTGAAATTTAGTAAAGCAAATTCTAAAAAAGATAATGAAATTGTGGATAAATCCAATATGGATGATAAAAAAGAAGCTCATAATAATAAGCAAAATGATCAAACAAATAACAATATGGCAACTGGGATGTGTATAAAAACAAAATAAAGTTATCCACAGTGGATAACTTTTGGGAATTTACATTTAGTAGGATAGATTTATTGAAAAAATATTTTTGTATTGGTACTATGTTAATAGTGATTAAAAAGTCCGGTGCAAAAATATTTTTTTGTATTAATTTTAAATCTAGAAGGGAGTGTGGAAAAAATTAATATTAATGAGATAGCAAAGTTAGCGGGGGTTTCACGAGCAACAGTATCGAGATATTTAAATAATGGATATGTCAGTGAAGAAAAAAGAAATATAATTGCAAAGGTAATAGAGGATACAGGGTACATACCATCAGCTCAAGCTAGAATACTAAGAACAAAAAAGAGTAAGTTAATAGGTGTTATTATACCAAAGCTAGATTCACAATCTATAAGTAGAGAAATTTTAGGTATAAATGAAGCTTTATCAAAGGAAGGATATCAAATTATCCTTGCTGATACATTTAACAATGAACATAAAGAATTAGAATATCTTAAGGTTTTACAAAATAATCAGGTAGATGGAATTATATTAATAGCAACAGTATTTACTAAACAGCATAAAAAACTATTACAAGAGTTAAGTATACCAGTAGTAATAGTAGGACAATATTTAAAAGGTTATTCATGTATATATAATGATGACTATAATGCAGCAAAAGATATAACTAAAGAATTAATAAAGGATAATAGAAAAAATCCTGGATATATAGGTGTAAACTTAGATGATGAATCAGCTGGTAGCGGAAGATATAATGGGTATATAGATGCACTAAAAGAGTATGGGATAGATATCAATAAAAATAATATGAAAATAGCAAAGTTTAATATGGAGGATGGTTACTTAAAAACAAAGGAACTTTTCTTAGAAAATCCAAATATAGACGCACTATTTTGTGCAACAGATAATATCGCTGTTGGAGCTATGCAATACTTAAAAGAATGTGGAAAGAAAATACCAGAAGATATTTCAATAGTTGGTTTTGGTCATACAAATATATCAAAGGTTGTAGAACCTAAATTAACAACAGTACATTTTCATTATAAAACTTCTGGAATAGAAGCTGCTAATATAATTATGAATATGATTGAAAATGGAGACAAAATTATTAGAGATATAAAAATGGGATATGAAATAATAGTTCAGGAATCAACAAATTAAAAATAAGCACTTAATCTGATAATGAGATTGGGTGCTTTTTTAATTTACAACTTATTACCTAGAGCAAGAGATGAAGCCATTGGCGCTATGAATGAAGTGAATTTATATGTATAATTAGTGATAATACATATATAAAGGGGATATCAAAATAAAATATGGAATTGATTTCAGATTTTAATAAATTTATAAGTTAGTCATAAGGAGTTATATGATTAAAAAATGTGGAAAAAAATTAAAAAAACCTTTACATAAATATAAGTAGCGTGCTACAATGAACTTGAGAAATGTGAGAACGATATCATATATTACAAAAGGGGGATAAAAATATGGAAGAAAATAAACAAGAAAAATATTTACGCATTTCGAAAGAAATAGTGAATTACGTAGGTGGAGAGGATAATATTCAAGGCGTTGCACATTGTGCGACAAGATTACGTATAGTGCTAACTGATAATAATTTAGCCGACATTGAAAAATTAGAAAATATTGATTCAGTAAAAGGCGTGTTTATCGCTGGGAACCAATTGCAATTAATATTTGGAGCAGGTTTAGTAAATGAAGTTTATGAAGTATTCAGTCGTTATACACATACAGAAAATATGTCGCTTGGAGATATTAAAGCTCAAAGTGCTCAAAAACAAAATCCAATACAAACAGTAATCAAGTCTTTATCAGATGTTTTTATCGGTATTATGCCTGGGATATTAGCTGCAGCATTACTTATGGGGATTACTGGTGTTTTAGGCAAATGGGATGTTGTTGTAAATAATGAAACATTATATGCAATTAATAAATTAGCAAGTATAGCTGCTAATGGAATATTTAGTATTTTACCAATGGCTGTTTGCTATAGTGCTACTAAGAGATATGGTGGAAAACCAATCTTAGGTATGATTGTTGGAGCGATAATGCTTGATTCTTCTTTAGCAAATGCATATTCAGTTGGATCAGGAAGTGTTGTTCCAGAAGTTATTAGGATTTTTGGCTTCCCAATTGAATTAGTAGGATTTCAAGGTGGAATTATAATCGCATTAATGATGGGATTTGTAGTTGCTAAATTAGATATTTTCTTTGATAAAAAAGTACCTGATTTTATTAAACTATTATTATCACCATTATGTACAGTATTTATTTCTACAGTATTATTATTCACAGTTGTTGGACCATTAGGTAGAGAGTTAGGTAATTTAATAACAGGAAGTTTAATTTGGATGACTGAAAATCTAGGTGCGTTAGGTTATATGATTTTTGCAGGTTTACAACAAATAGTAGTTATTACAGGTTTACATCATATTATAGGAGCTGTTGAAGCTCAGTTAATTGCTGATACAGGGAGAAACTTCTTAAATCCTTTAATGTCAGTTGCATTGATGGGGCAAGGTGGAGCTGTTTTAGGATATTTAATATTAAACTGGAATGATGTAAAAGCTAGAGAATTATGTATTCCTTCATTTGCATCAACTTTATTCGGAATAAGTGAACCAGCTATATTTGGTGTTAACTTACGTCATAAGTTCCCGCTAGTTGCTGGATGCTTAGGAGGAGCTATTGCAGGTGCCTATGTTTATTTTGCTGATTTAGCAGCATTAGGGTTTGGGACAAGTGCATTACCTGGTATAGCTATTACAGACCCTACTAATAATGGATATATAAATTATATAATAGCTCATATAATTGCTTTATTTACAGGTCTTGTGTTCTGTGTGATATTTGGTAAAGTTAAAGACAAAAAAACTACTAAAGTAGAAGATAGTGAATATGATGTTTCAGAAAAAGTAGGCAATATTGAAGTTACTTCTCCTGTAAAAGGAAGAGTTAAAAATATAGGTGAATCATCTGATGCTACATTTGCATCAAAATGTATGGGTGATGGAATTGCTGTAGATGTAATTGATGGGGAGATTGTCGCACCTTGTGATGGAAAGATAACTATTGTATTCCCAAGCAAGCATGCTATAGGAATGAAGCTGAAAGATGGTTCTAGTATACTTATTCACTGTGGTATTGATACTGTTAATATGGATGGTGATGGATTTGAAACATTTGTTGATGTTGACCAAGAGGTTAAAAAAGGAGATTTATTATTAAAATTTGATATAGATTTAGTAAAAGAAAAAGGATATTCTACGGAAACAATGATGTCATTTGAATTAGCTGACAAACGTACTTTACAAATGCAATACACTGGTCAAACTCAAGGAAAAGATGTTGTTGCAGTAGTTAAATAGGAGGTGGGAATCTCTAATGATGACAAAAGAAGATTACTTAAATGAATATAAGACTCATAAAAGTATGCGAGATAATGTTAAAAGGGATAATTATCGATTACAATATCATTTGATGCCTCCAACAGGCTTTTTAAATGATCCAAATGGGTTATTTCAAAAAGACGGTGTCTACCATATTTATTTTCAATATACACCTTTTACAGCTGGATGGGGAACAAAGCTTTGGGGACATTATACAAGCAAAGATATGATTAATTTTAATCAAGAAGAACCATTTTTATATCCAGATATTTCTCTTGATAGGGATGGTGTTTATAGCGGTTCTGCCTTTGTAGAAGATGAAACAATTCACTATTTTTATACTGGAAATGTGAAGTTGACTGATAGAGAAGATTATGACTATATTAATTCTGGGCGTGAACAAAATACAATTCATATGACAAGTAAGGATGGATATAAGATTAGTGAAAAGGAATTAATTCTTTCTAATGATGACTATCCAATAGATATGTCCAAGCATGTTAGAGATCCAAAGATATTTAAAAAGAATAACTATTATTATATGGTTTTAGGTGGTAGAACATCAGATAATCAAGGATGTGTGTTATTATATAAGAGTAAAGATTTAATTAATTTTGAGTATTATAATCGTATAGAAGTTGATGATTTCGGATATATGTGGGAATGTCCAGATTTATTTGAATTAGATGGAGAATTATTTTTAGTAGTATGCCCACAAGGAATATCTCAACGAGGTTATGATTATGCTAATGTTTATCAAACTGGATACTTTAAAGTTGATTATGATTTTGACAATAATACTTACAAAATAAGTGAATTTAAAGAGTTAGATAGAGGATTTGATATTTATGCTCCACAAAGTTTTTTAGATGAGAAAAATAGACGTATACAATACGCATGGATGGGAATACCTGATGCAGAATATAACAATCAACCAACTGTTGATTATTGTTGGCAACATGCTTTGACTATGCCTAGAGTTTTATCTTATAAAAACAATCAGATTTATCAACAACCACTAGATGAAATGAAAAATTTAAGATTAGAAAAAATAGTATCCAACTGTAAAAATATTAAACAAAAGGATACAGTTGTTTATGAAATGCAAGTTGATTTTGATAAGTCTCAAGATTTTGTTTTACAAATAAGAGACGACGTTCAATTATCATATTTAAATCATGTTCTTTCATTAAGTCTGAAGCAAAGTGGATATGGACGCTCAATTAGAGCAGTTGAATTAAATGAAGTTAATAGCTTGACTATATATAGTGATACATCAAGTTTAGAAATATTTATTAATGATGGACAAGAAGTATTTACAACTCGTCTTTATGGAAAATTATCTAATCAAAATATAGAATTCTTAACAGAAAATAAAGGTGAAGTATTCTTCTATCCGTTAAAAGGATATACAATTATTAAAAATGATTAATCAAAAGAGATTGTCACATAATAATATTGTGTCAATCTCTTTTAGCTTTTGATATACAAATTGATAGAAGAGGTGAAAATTTAATGAAAAAATTAATTTCAATAGGAGAGGCATTAATTGATTTTATACCTACAGAGTCAGGTAAAAAAATCAAACAAGTAGATGGTTTTAAACCAGCAGTAGGTGGAGCACCAGCTAATGTATGTGCTGCTTTTACAAAATTAGGCGGAGAGTCAAAAATGATAACACAATTAGGTGAAGATCCTTTTGGAGATAAAATAATAGATGAATTTAGAAAATATAATATAGGTTGTGAATATGTATCAAGAACATCAGAAGCTAATACGAGTTTAGCTTTTGTAGCTTTAGATGAAAATAAAAACAGAGAATTTTCTTTTTATAGAAAACCTGGTGCAGATATGCTACTTGAAGCAGATACTATAAAACAAGAATGGTTTGAAAATATATTTGCACTTCATTTTTGCTCTATTTCAATAGGCGATTTCCCTATGAAACAAGCACATGATAGAGCTATTGAATATACATTAAATAACAATGGAATAGTAAGTTTTGATTTAAATGTAAGACTTCCATTATGGAAAGCCCCAGAAAGATTAAGAGAAGCTATATTAGAAATGATACCAAAAGCACATATTTTAAAAATTTCTGATGAAGAATTAGAATTTGTGACTGGAGGAACAAATATAGAGCATGAATTAGATAAATTATTTGTAGGTAATGTCAAATTAATCATATTTACAAAAGGTAAAGATGGAGCAGAGGCATACACAAAATTTGCAAAAGCATCAATACCTGGAATAAAAACACAAGTAGAAGATACTACTGGAGCAGGAGACGGATTTATAGGCTCGTTTTTATATCAATTAGATAAAAATAGTGTAGATGTAGATAAATTAAAGTTATTAAACAAAGAGGATTTAGAAAGATATTTAGATTTTTCAAATAGATACTGTGCTATAAGTGTAACAAAAAAAGGGGCTATGGATTCTTATCCTACATTAGATGAATTTTTAGAAATTATATAAAAAATATATACAGGTTAAAAAGGTATGTAACTTAAATTTTAATAATATCAAATTATATGAAATTCCATATGAACTAATGTTTATATGGAATTTTTATATAGATATAAAAATAGTAATACATCAAAAGTTGGATATACTATAAATATTAAAAAATTAGGAATTAATAGTTAATAAACGTTATATAAACTAATACAAAAATATTAGGAGTATACAATATGAAAATTAGACTAGGCTATGTTGCAATATCAAATGCATTAGGAAAAAAAGTAACAAGCTCCAGCAATGTTACTTATAAAACATATAGTAAAATAACATCAGAAGAAAAGAAAATAGAAAAATTAAAATCTATAACACATTCAAATTTTGAGGGTCTGGAAAAAATCCTTAGATACAATATAGAAAATGATATACATTTTTATAGACTTACATCAGCACTAATACCATTAACTACACATCCAGATGTTCCAAACTGGGGATATAGAAAACTATTTAAAAAGGACTTTGAATATATAGGCAAATTGATAAAGAAAAATAATATGAGGGTAGATACACATCCAGATCAATTTAATGTAATTAATAGTGCAAATGATGAAGTTGTAAAAAACACTATAAAGAACTTATCAAGACAGGTAGAGTGGTTTGAAGATATGGATTATCCAATAGGAAAAATGGTTATTCATGTAGGTGGTGCAACAGGGGGGAAAGAATCAGCACTTAGTCGTTTTGTTGATAATTTTAAAACATTTCCACATGATATACAAACTAGGCTTATTATTGAAAATGATGATAAGATATATACAGCACATGAAACACTTACTTTATGTAAACAATTAGATATACCTATGGTATTAGATGTCCATCATCACAATTGTAATAATGAAGGTGAAAATATATATGATATGCTAGGAGAGATTTTTGGTACATGGAATAAACAACAACTTCCGCCAAAAATCCATTTTTCTTCGCCGAGGGATGGAGAGCTAGATAGAAAACATGCAGACTATATAGATGCATCTTCATTTATAGATTTTATAGAAAATAGCAGAATAGTTAATACAGATTTTGATGTGATGTTAGAATGTAAAGAAAAAGACATTGCTCTTTTTAAACTTGTAGATGATATAAAGAAGCTTAGACCAGAATATACTTGGATAGATAAGACTACTTTAGAAATTTAATATTTAATATAAAGTATTTAATATAATTAAAAGGCAAAGTAACGTAATAAAATACATTTACTTTGCCTTTTTTAT
>OLNE01001343.1_pt1 | contig 18051 bp, 10 predicted proteins | sample 1672431 | NCBI WGS metagenome assembly OLNE01 (sample SAMEA3136685, study PRJEB25190) | human gut metagenome | reverse complement strand
CGCCTGCCGCCATGAACTGCCTACGAGAAATAGCCATGGTTGTTCTCCTTACGCGATTTCGTTGGTGGGGTCGGCCTTGAGCGCCTTGCGCTCCTTGCGCTTGATAGCTTGCTTTTCAATCCAGCCGGGGGCGAAGTTCTGCACAAGCAGCACCACGAGCACCACGACGAAGATGAGAGTGGACAGGGCGTACATGCTCGGCACGATGCCGCGACGCACCTGCGTGTAGATGAGGGTGGAGAGCGTGTCGACACCGCGCCCGCGCACGAAGTAGCTGATGACGAAGTCGTCGAGGCTCATCGTGAACGACAACAGGAAGCCCGCCACAATGCCCGGCATGAGCTCGGGCAGAACGACTTTCATGAACGCCTTGAAGGGGCTTGCACCCAGGTCCTGCGCCGCCTCGTAGGTGCCTGCCGAGGCCGTCTTGATGCGCGGCATGATGGACAGGATGACGTAGGGGATGCAGAAGGCGATGTGCGCCACCAAGATCGAGCCGTAGCCCAGCGAGATGCCGAAGGCGCCGAAGCAGATCATGAGCGAAAGGCCCGTGACGATGTCGGCGTTGAGCATCGGGATGTTGTTGAGCGTGAGCCAGAACGTCCTGGTAGAACGGCGCATTGCCTGGATGCCGATGCAGGCAAGAAGGCCGATGATCGTGGCGACCACCGAGGCGATGAGCGCGATGGTGAGCGAGTTGTAGAGCGCGCCCATGATCTTGGGCGAGTCGAACATCTGCGCGTACCAGTCGAGCGTGAAGCCGCCCCATACTGCGCGGCTCTTGGATGAGTTGAAGCTCAGCACCATGAGCGTGACGATGGGGGCGTACAGGAAGAGCAGGATGAGGCCCAGGTAGAGCTTGGAGCCGAACTTCTTCATGCTAGGCCACCTTCCTGCTCGCCATGTCCGACTTGTCGAAGGCGTTCATGACGGCCATGCTTGCCAGCACGAACACCATGAGCACGATGGACAGGCCTGCACCGGTGTTCCAGTCATAGCTGACCGTGAACTGCTGCTCGATGAGGTTGCCGATGAGGGCCACCTTGCCGCCGCCCAGGATGTCGCTGACCACGAAGGTCGTGAGCGAGGGGACGAACACCATGGTGATGCCGCTTACGATGCCCGCAACGCTCTGGGGAATGAGCACGTGGCGCAGTGTGGCCCAGAAGTTCGCGCCCAGGTCGTGCGAGGCGTCGATGATGTCGTCGTCGATCTTGGCGAGGGCGTTGTACAAGGGCAGCACCATGAAGGGCAGGTAGTTGTACACCATGCCAAGCACGACGGCTGCAGGCGTGTTGATGATGCCGATGCCGGGAAGCCCCAGCACGCCGAGCAGGCCGTTGATGACGCCTTCCTTCTCAAGCAGCGACTGCCAGGCGATGGTGCGCAAAAGCGAGTTCATCCACATGGGGAGCACGAAGATGAACACGATAGCGCCGGCCGAGCCGTGCTTCATGCCGCGCAGGATGAGCGCCAGCGGGTAGGCCAGCAGGAGGCACACCACGGTGGCCACCACCGACAGCTCGAGTGCAAGCACGAGCGCCTTGAAGTAGATGGGGTTGGTGATGGCCATCACGTTGTCGAGCGTGAAGTTGCCGGCCTTGTCGGTGAAGCCGCGGCTGAACATGAGTGCGAGCGGCACCACGGTGAAAATGATGATCCATGCCATGAAGGGGCCCGCCATAAGCTCACGCACAAGGCGTGACTTCGAGACGCGGGGACGCACGGGGCAGGCGAGCGCCGCCGTAGACCCTTCGCCGGCTGGAGGCTCCTTTTTGCCGAGGCTACTCATTGATGAGGGCCTCCTCGTCCTCGGTCTGAGGCTTGTGCATGACCTGGATGTTCTCAGGACGCACGTAGATGCCGACCTCGGTGCCCACGGGCGTCATGTTGGTGGACTGCACGAGCCAGGTGAAGCCGCCGGCTTCCACCTCCATCTCCCAGTGCACGCCCTTGAAGATGATGTGGCTTACGACGCCCTTGATGATGCCGCGCTCGGGCTCGACGTACTCCACGTCCTCGGGGCGAATGACGACGTCGACCGGGCGGTTGGTGCCGAAGCCGGTGTCGATGCACTCCCAGCGCGCGCCGCACAGGGCAACCTGCTTGTCCTGCAGCATGACGGCGTCGATGATGTTGGAGTCGCCCACGAAGCCGGCCACGAACGCGTTGCTGGGCTCGTTGTAGATGTCCTGGGGGGTGCCCATCTGCTGGATGCGGCCCTGGTTCATGACCACGACCGTGTCGGACATGGTGAGGGCCTCCTCCTGGTCGTGCGTGACGAAGATGAAGGAGATGCCCAGCTCGTTCTTGAGGCGGATGAGCTCGTACTGCATGTCTTGACGCAGCTTGAGGTCGAGTGCGGAGAGCGGCTCGTCGAGAAGCAGGGCCTTGGGCTCGTTGACGATGGCGCGGGCGATGGCGACGCGCTGCTGCTGGCCGCCCGACAGGGAGTTGGGCATGCGGGAGCCAAACCCGTCGAGATCGACGAGCTTGAGCGCATAATCCACTTTGTCGGCGATGTATTTCTTACTCTTCTTCGAGATCTTGAGGCCAAAGGCGATGTTCTCGGCCACGGTCATGTGGCTGAAGAGCGAGTATTTCTGGAAGACGGTGTTGAGCGGGCGCTTGTGGGCGGGCAGCGACGTGATGTCTTTGCCTTCGAAGAGAATCTTGCCCGCATCTGGCTGCTCAAAACCCGCGATGCAACGCAAAAGCGTTGTCTTGCCGCAGCCTGATGGGCCCAGCAAGGTAACGAACTCGTTTTGCTTGATGGATAGGTTGTAGTCGTTGAGAATGGTGTTGCCGTCGAACTCCTTGCAGATGCCTACAAGGTCTACCAGTGGAACTTCCAACTCTCACTCCTCTCGGCCGAGCTTATCGGGAACAATGCGCAACCGCTTATTGTAGGGGTATTGGAGGCTAAACCCAACAGGGAGACGGTCAAATTTTCGTCACCTCAAAGAAAGAAAAGACGCCCCCGAAGGAGCGTCTTTCAAGAGGGGCATATGGGCCGTGCAAGAGCGGTTTTACTTGGCGGATGAGGAGCTTTCGGCGGTTTTCTCGACGTCTGCGTCGGCCTTGTCGGCGTCCTTGGCGGAGGCTGCCGTCTCTTCGTTGGCAGCGTCCTTGTCGGAGCTTGCCTTCTCCTCGGTCGAGCTGTTCGTGCCGCTGTTGGCTTTCTCATCAGCGGCGGCGTCCGTCTCGGAGTTCGCCGTCTCCTCGGAGGCGGCATCCTTATCGTCTGCCTTGCCGGCAGAGTCGTCCACGACGGTCGCGTTGGCGGCGAGTTCGGCCAGCGTGTCGTTCATGAGGATGGTCTGCTTGAGGTAAGGCGTGCCGTAGGTCTGCGTGAGGGAGTCTAGGTCGCTGCCGTAGTGCTCCTCGAGCTCGGCGTCGTCGGCGACCCTGCCTTCCTTCTCAACGATGGCCTGGAACGCCAGGTACATCTTTGCCTGGCTCTCGATGGTGTCCTGGTTGTTCTCTACGAGTTCGTCGGTGGTGGTGTAGCCGTACATCATCTTGATGAGGTCCTCAAGCGTGAAATTGTACTGGCTTGCCATGTAGGTGTACTGATACACCAGGTAGTCTTTGGTGTAATCGAGCAGGGTCTGGGGTACCTCGGTGAAGGTCGAGTGCTCCACCACGTAGTTCTGGATGTAGGTCTGCTTGGCGTCTTCCTGGTAGGACTCGGTGAGGGCCGCGTGCATGTCCTTGACGGTCTTCCAGCCGCGAGACTCGGCGTAGTTCTGCTGCACCCAGTCGTCGGTGAGCTCGTCGATGCCAGCGCTGGAGACGATGGAGTCCATGCGCTTCTGCACCTTGTCGGAGACGTCGATTGCCGAGGCAGGAATCTCAATGGAGCTGTAATCACATAGTGTGACGTAGTCGCTGGCCGTGATGTCCTTCCAGTGGCCGTTGTCGTCGAGGTCGCGGCTGAAGTCGAACGTCGGCGTGGGGACGCTGGAGGCCTGGTCCGAACCGGTATGGCCACTGTTCGACGAGCTCACTGCCTGGCCCGACGAGGTGGCGACCGTAGCGGTGGTCTCCTCTTCGGTGCCTTGCGTGCTGGCATTTTGCGAACCGCAGCCCGTGAGGGCACCGGCGGCGATGACGCTGAGGGTAAGGGCGGCGGCAAGGCCCGCCTTGGCAAGGAAGCGCTTCATGGTCTCTCCTGTGCTTTTCGATGTACGTGCCTCGTGGGCGCGTTGGGTGAGTGAGCCTACTTTAGCCCGAAGAGACCCCTGCCACCCCGCACGGGGCGGCGTTGGGGCAATTATGGCGAAAACGCAATGATTGGAGGAATGCCTAGCGACGCTTGCCCTTGCCAGCTGTACCGCCGTCGTTACCTGCCTGTTTGGGGCGCGTGGGCCTGATGAGGCAGTGCTTGTCGTAGCCGATGAGGTCCTGGCGGCCGGCCTTTACGAGCGCTTTGTGCACCAGGTCGTAGTTTTTGGGGTCGCGGTACTGGATGAGCGCGCGCTGCATGGCCTTTTCCTGGGGGTCGCGCGGCACGTAGATGGGCTGCATGGTGCGCGGGTCGAGGCCCGTGTAGTACATGACGGTGGACAGGGTGGAGGGCGTGGGGTAGAAGTCGCTCACCTGCTCGGGCATGTAGCCCATGTCGCGCACGGCCTCGGCCAGGGCGATGGCGTCGTCCATGGTGGAGCCGGGGTGCGACGAGATGAGGTAGGGCACCACGTATTGCTCCAAGCCCAGCTGCTTGTTGATGCGCTTGAACTCATCGCAAAACGCCTGGTACACGTCTTGACCAGGCTTTCCCATAAGGGCAAGCACGTTGTCGGAGACATGCTCGGGTGCCACGCGCAGCTGGCCTGACACATGGTGTGCGGAAAGCTCGCGGATGAAGTCCTCCCCGTGCGGGTCGGCCATGATGTAGTCGAAGCGTATGCCCGAGCGCACGAAGACCTTCTTCACGCCCGGCAGCTCGCGCAGCTCGCGCAGCAGCTTGATGTAGGCCGTGTGGTCGGGCTTGAGGTTGCGGCAAGGCTTGGGGAAGAGGCACTGCTTGGTGGGGCACACGCCGCGCTTGAGCTGCTGGGTGCATGCCGGTGCCTGGAAGTTTGCCGTGGGGCCGCCCACGTCGTGGATGTAGCCCTTGAAGTCGGGCAGGGCGGTGAGCGCCTTGGCCTCGCGCACGAGTGACTCGTGGCTGCGCGCTTGCAGACGTCGCCCCTGGTGGAAGGCCAGGGCGCAGAAACTGCAGCCGCCGAAGCAGCCGCGGTTTGAGGTGAGCGAGAACTTGATCTCCTTGATGGCGGGTACGCCGCCTGCGGCCTCGTAGTCGGGGTGGTAGGTGCCGGCGTAGGGCAGCTCGTACACAAAGTCGAGCTCATCGGCGCTGAGGGGCTCGGCCGGGGGGTTCTGCACCACGAAGAGGTGTTCCTCGTACTGCTCCACGAGGGTCTTTGCGTAGTGGGAGTCCATGTTGCAGTACTGGGTGTAGAAGCTCTTGGCGTAGACGGTTTTGTCGTCGAGCATCTCCTGGTAGGAGGGCAGCATCACCGGATCCACGGTGGCCTCGAGGTCGCGGGCACGATACACGGTGCCTGCGACGTAGGTGATGTCTTGCACGGCGATGCCAGCGGCCAATGAGTCGGCCACTTCGTGTATGGCGTGCTCGCCCATACCGTAAATGAGCAGGTCGGCGTTGGAATCGAGCAGGATGGAGCGTTTGAGCGAGTCGCTCCAGTAGTCGTAGTGGGCAAGGCGGCGCAGGCTTGCCTCGATGCCGCCGATGATGATGGGAACATGCTTGAAGCGTTTGCGGATGAGATTGCCGTAGACGCTCACGGCGCGGTTGGGACGCAGACCCGCCTCGCCGCCGGGCGAGTAGGCGTCGGTGGAGCGGCGCTTCTTGTTGGAGGTGTAGTGGTTCACCATCGAGTCCATGTTGCCCGAAGACACCAGGAAGCCAAGGCGCGGCTCGCCGAGGATTGCGATGCTCTCAGGGTCGCGCCAGTCGGGCTGGGCGATGATGCCCACCGTGTAGCCGAAGGCCACGAGCACCCTCGAGATGATGGCGGTGCCAAAGGAGGAGTGGTCCACGTAGGCGTCGCCCGACACATACACGAAGTCAAGCTGCTCGATGCCGCGGTCCTTGAGGTCCTGCGGGGTCGTGGGCAGAAACTTGCTGCGGTCGGGCAGTGCAGGGGAGGCGGGCTGCTTTGCGGGCTTGGAGGCGCCGGCGGGCTTGGGGCCGCGCTTGGCCTGCCCCAGGTTGCGCCCAGGCTGCTCAGAGGGCTTAGGGGTACCGCCGGATTTGGGGCCCACCTGGCCGGAATCCTGACGGCGCTTGCCCAAAGGCGCCTCGTTGTTGCGGGAACCAGAGCCGTGCCTGTCTGAAGACTGGGACGCGTTGCCATGAGGGCGGCTTTGGCGCTTGCCCAAAGGTGCCTCGTCGTTGTGCGGCCTGGGTTTGTCGGCGTGCTTGCGTGCCTGTGGGCGTGCAGTGTCGTCGTTGAGACCGCGCTTGCGGCGCTGGTCGCCCTGAGGTTGGGCTTCGCTGCGACGGCCGGGGCCGCCGCCCTGCGGGTTGTTCTTGTTTCGACCCTGGGGCCTGCTGTTCTGGGGCCTGTTGGACACGGCTTGCCCTTCTGATTTGCCCCGCAGGGCCGTTTGTTTGACTTTGTCAGTGTATACCAGCGGCAACGTCGGACTTTGCGTGAGGTGCTTGCGCTACAATCGCGCAGTCAAAAAAGCAAGCGCGGGGCGGCGGCACGCTGCGCTCCCGCACCTTACGAAAGGCAACATATAAATGACGGCCACTGAAACTACCGCCTCGCCAGCCGTGCAGCAGGCTGCGGCGAAGGCCGGTCGCGAGAGGTTTGCGTCGCGCCTGGGCTTCATTCTCATTTCTGCAGGTTGCGCCATCGGCCTGGGCAATGTCTGGCGCTTCCCCTACATCACCGGCCAGTATGGCGGTGCGGCGTTCGTCTTGCTCTACCTGCTGTTTCTTGTGATTCTTGGCCTGCCCGTCATGGTGATGGAGTTCGCGGTGGGTCGTGCCAGCCAGAAGTCCTCCGCCCTGGCCTTCGACACCCTGCAGCCTTCGCGGCGCTGGCATTGGTTCAGCTGGTGGGGCTTCATCGGTTGCCTGGTTCTCATGATGTTCTACACCACGGTGGGTGGCTGGATGCTGTCGTACGTGGTGAAGATGGGCACGGGCGCGTTCAACGGGCTCGATGCGGCGGGCTCGGCCGAGGTTTTCGGCGCCATGCTGGCAAACCCTGGCGAGCTCATCGGCTGGATGCTCGCGGTGTGCGTCATCGGCTTCCTTGTGTGCAGCATGGGTCTGCAGAAGGGCGTGGAGCGCATCACCAAGGTCATGATGACCTGCCTTCTGCTTGTCATGGTCGTGCTCGTGGTGCGCTCGCTCACACTTCCGGGCGCGCAGGCCGGTATCGAGTTTTACCTGATTCCCGACTTTGGCAAACTGTTTGCCGGTGAGACGACCGCCGAGCAGTGGGCGACGTTTGGCAACGCGGTGTACGCCGCCATGGGACAAGCGTTCTTCACGCTTTCGCTGGGTATCTCCGCCATGGAGGTCTTCGGCAGCTACATCGGCCGCGATCGCTCGCTCACCGGCGAGGCCGTGCGCATCTGTGGCCTCGACACCGGTGTGGCGCTACTGGCCGGCCTTATCATCTTCCCGGCGTGCTTCGCCTTTGGTGTGAACCCCGGCGAGGGTCCCTCGCTCGTCTTCGTGACGCTGCCCATCGTCTTCAACCAGATGCCGTTGGGCCAGCTCTGGGGTGCGCTCTTCTTCCTGTTCATGAGCTTTGCGGCGCTGTCCACCATCATTGCCGTCTTTGAGAACCTCATCAGTTTCGTCATGGACAAGTGGGGCCTCGACCGTAAGACCGCCGTGGTTCGCATGGCGGTGACCGTCGTGGTGCTCTCGCTTCCCTGCGCGCTGGGCTACAACGTGCTGTCGGGCGTGAGCATTCCCGCCATCGGTGACATCCAGTCCATTGAGGACTTCATCGTCTCCAACAACATGCTGCCGCTGGGTAGCTTGCTCTACCTTGTGTTCTGCGTCTCGCGCAAGGGCTGGGGCTGGGAGAAGTTTCTCGCCGAGGCCGACGCCGGCCAGGGCCTGAAGTTCCCTGCTTGGTCGCTGCCCTGGCTCAAGTGGGGCATCCCCGCGCTCATCATCGTCATCTTCGTGATGGGGTACGCCCCGAAGGTGGCGCTGTGGCTGGGGCTCGCCTAGGCGCACAGGGCGGAGGATTCTCTTCTTCGCGCGCTTGTCCTCGTACCGAAGTCTGCGGGATACCGGGGCGGAAGCGCTTCGCGCTGCGCCCCATCCCTTGCCTTCACTGCGGGGGCGCGCTACGCAGAGAATCCTCCGTGCGCTCGGCTGGCCCCAGGCTGGGGATGTATGAGAGAAAGTTAGTTGGCCTGGTGCCTTGGGAGGTATCAGGCCTTTTTTGTAAGCAAATTCTCATGTGCGTGATAATTCTTATTTTGAGATACAGTTTTATCACGTCCGTTATAAAATGGTTTTAGATAACTCACTTTATAACGGACGTGATAATTATGTCTGGTTTTCAACAGCCACAACGTGTTAAGGATGTCGCTGACCTTGGTTCGGTGATACGTCTGCAGCGCAAACAACTGGGCCTGACGCAGCAAGAGCTTGCCGATGCCTGTGGGTGCTCGATTATGTATCTCTCCAACCTCGAGCGCGGCAAGGAAACGGCCGAACTGGGAATTGCGTTGCGTGTCGTCAACATACTTGGTCTTGATTTGCTTGTGAGCGAAAGGGGCCGCTGGCAATGAATATCGAGGTCAGGGCAGAGGTCTCCGGTGTTTTTCAAAGCGTGGGGGAAATCAGAACGCTTTCGGGAGCGGGGGAGCAGTTCTCCTATTCACGTGATTGGCTTGAAGCTATGGGTGGTGTTGGAATCTCGCTGTCACTGCCATCAAGCGACAAGGTATACATGGCCTCAGAAATGCGTCCCTATTTTGAGGGCCTGCTGCCTGAGGAGGATGCGCGCAAAAGCATTGCCCGTAGTCTAGGCGTCTCCTCGAATTCTTATCTTAAGCTGCTTGCCGCTTTGGCGGGAGAGTGCATAGGTGCAGTTTCTCTTGGTGAGGAAGATGAGGACGACCCAAGCGAGTCGATGTACCTGCCTATCAGTGACGAGGAGCTCGCCTCACTTGAGCAGGGAGGATATGCGCAAGCGGGCAAATTTGCCCGTCGTTCACGGTTGTCGTTGGCGGGTGCGCAAGCGAAGACCGGTTTGTATCACGATGAGACTTCCGGTGGATGGTATATGCCACGTGGGCTTGCTCCATCAACTCATGTTGTGAAGCCTACGAATCCTGTCTTCGACGAGCTTGTTCAAAACGAACTGTGGTGCATGAGCCTCGCAAAGGCATCGGGTATTCCCGTTGCTGAGGCCGGCTGTATCGTGGGACACCCTGGGCTACTCGCGGTCAAACGCTATGACCGTGTTGTGGATGAGGGTAGTCATCGGATACAGGGCCTGCCTGTTCCTCGTCGGCTCCATCAAGAGGACTTCTGCCAGGCGCTTGGACTTTTGGGGCGCGACAAGTACGAAGAGCGAGGTGAGCAGCATCTTGCGACAATGTTCAAGGTGCTTGAGCAGTGGTCATCGAACCCTCTTGAAGATCGCAATCTGCTCATTGATCTCGTTGCATTTGACGTTGTCATCGGCAATTGCGACGCGCATCTTAAGAATTACTCGCTGTTGCGTTCTTCTGACTGGAGACATCTGCGGCTTGCCCCGGCATATGACCTCGTATCAACTGCTGTTTATGAAGGATTGACCCAAACGCTTGGTATGCGGGTGGGTCATGCGAAACGCTTGGATGACGTTTCGCGTCAATCATTCGAAGACTTGGCAAGGCAGGTTGGCATGGCCCCGAGAGGTGTCCTTCGTCGTGTTGACGATGTGTTGCAGCGCATTCGCGAGGGATTGAAAACCATGTCGGCGGATGGGGAAATAGAAGCTAAGTGTGCCGCTCGATGCATGAATGGCCTGGCATCTCTTGCGAAGCATTAGTCGCGAGTGGGGCCATTCTCTGCTGTGGTCTCTAGATTTCGGCCATCCTCGCCTCCACGAGCTCGATGACCTCCTGCTTTGAGTGGACGTCGAGTTTGCGGTAGAGACCCTTGGTGTGGGTGCGCACGGTGTTTTCGGTGACACCACGCTCCTGGGCGATGCGGGCTACGGTGTAGCCCATGGAGACGAACTCCAGCGCAAGGGCCTCCATCTCGGTGAGGGCTGCCTGCGAGGCGATTGCCTGGCAGGCAGCGTGGCGCAGGTCGTGCTCGGTGGGGGCCTCGGTTGTCTCGGGGGCCTGTGCCAGGTTGGTGGTGTCCTGACTGCCGTTCGTCCTTGCCGCAACGGCGATGATGGCAAGGGAGCACGCCACGATGACGAGTGCCACCACGAGGGTCGCCACGCGCAGGGCTTCGGCACTCAAGGTGGCCTCGATGCCTATTGCGCGCAGGGCCGCAATGAGGGCGCGAACCGCCAGATACACACCGACATATCCGCCAGCTCCCCACAGTGCGGTGCGCATGGGAGACCTGCTCGCCAGGGCGCACTCGGCAAGCAGGGGCCAGAGCAGGACAAGCGCCCCGCGCCGGCTTGCGGTGAGAAGGTTGAGCCCGGCAGTGAAGATGTCGCCCGTGGGCACAATGACAAACAGGGCGCTCATGATGAGCGGCACAAGGCATAGGCCCCACAACAAGGCGGAGAACGTCGAGCGGCCTTTGGGAAGCAGTGTACAGAGCACAAACGGCACGGCCAGGCCTGCCGAGAGGAGATTGCCTGGCACGGGGGCGGTGCTGTACATGCCCAGCAGCACACCTGAGGTGGCATACGTAAGGGCTGCAATGCCTGTGAGCAGCCACATGGGCCGCAGGGAAGGAGTGCCTGCACGCCCCTCTTCTTCTACTATGGTGGGTGCGATGTCGGGTAGGGGGGTTATGCGCTCGGCGCCCCATGCCGCTACTCCGCTCACAATGGGCATGAGCAAGATGAGCGGAGTAGCAATTTCGTCAGGGAGCAGGTCCACCGGAAGATCGACCACAAAGCTCAAGAGATAGCCCAACAAGATCGTGGCCAGGGTTGAGACTGGCTGCGAGGTTTGAGTGGTCAGCCGTTCGCTCGACATCAAGCGCAGCGTCGTGCGCATCCACACGCATGCCAGGCACAGGAATGCGCCGCACATCACGACGGCAAGGAAGGCGGCAAGGGGGCTCTGGGTTGCCTTGCCCAAAAAGTGCGCAAGGTTGGGCCCCTTGATGAAGGACCAGAAGAACGCCATGCCGATGACGATCAATGCACGTTGCTTCAAAGGCGTTGCCCCCATGGTGGTAGTCGGATGACGCAGTGTGCGCGAGCCTAAAAACATTCTACTCAAATTTGTGCTGGTACATGCCCTTTCACACAAAGTATGTGAAGACAGGTGAGCCGTTTGGAGGCACATTTATACCGTTAAGCGAAACCCCAGTTGCCTTGCGAGATGCGACTTCTGCCCACGGATGTGCGGGCGCCGCGCCTTGCATGCGCAAAGGGAGTTCACGCTTTACTCAGGCGCCAACCGTCGGGTTGGCGTGCGTCTACTGAACATGGAGGTATAGGTTATGGCTCAGATCACGATGAATCGCCGCAGCTTCCTGGCTGCTGCCGCCGCAACTGCGCTTGTCCCCACCGCTGCTGCCTTCGCCGAGGAGGCCCCGGTCGGCGGTGACTACGACATCGTCGTCGTAGGCATGGGCGGCGCCGGCATGTGCGCCGCTCTGGCCGCCAGCGAGGCCGGCGTCGAGAAGATCGTCATCCTTGAGAAGAACGCCATGGAGGGCGGCAACACCATCTTCGCTTCCTCCGGCATGAACGCTTCCGAGACCGCTTATCAGAAGGATCAGGGCATCGAGGACTCCACCGACCTGTTCATCCAGGAGACCATCGCCGGTGGCCACAACTGGAACAACGTCGAGCTCGTGACCCAGATGTGCGAGGGCTCCGCTGCTGCCATTGACTGGCTTGCCGAGCACGGCCTGGTTCTCGACAACATCACCACCACCGGTGGCATGAGCGTGCAACGCTGCCACCGTCCCACCGACGGCTCCGCCGTGGGCGCCGCCTATGTTCCCGCCCTCGCCCAGGCCGTCAGCGATGCCGGCATCGAGGTCGTCTACAACTGCCGTGCTACTGAGCTTGTCGTTGACGAGTCCGGCGCTGTGACGGGTGTCGTGTGCGAGGATGGCACGCAGTACAACGCCAAGGCCGTCATCCTGACCTCCGGTGGCTTCGGCTCCAACAAGGACATGGTCAAGATGTACCGTCCCGACCTGGAGACCTTCGTTTCTACCAACGCCGCCTCCATCACGGGCGACGGCATGGTCATGGCCCAGCACGCTGGTGCCAACCTCATTCAGATGAGCCAGATCCAGATTCACCCCACCGTGTTCGCCGACGGCTCGCTCGTCGCTGAGGGTGTCCGTGGCGGTGGCGGCATCCTGGTCAACAACGCCGGCGACCGTTTCACCAACGAGATGGGCACCCGCGACGTCGTGTCTTCTGCCGAGATGGCTCAGCCTGACGGCAAGGTCTGGGTTGTGTACGATCAGACCGTCTATGACAACAACAAGGCCTGCGCCAAGTACGAGAGCAAGGAAATGAGCGTCAAGGCCGACGACCTGGCTGGCCTGGCCGACACGCTCGGCATTCCGGCCGACGAGCTCCAGGCTACCATCGACACCTACAACCAGTCTGTCGACGGTGCCGAGGATCCCTTCGGCCGTACCACGGGCTTCGTCTCCAAGCTTGAGACCGCTCCCTTCTATGCCATCGCCGTTTATCCCGGCATCCACCACTGCATGGGCGGCATCTACGTTGACGGCGACTCCCAGGCTCTGACCATCGAGGGCAACAAGATCGCTGGTCTCTTCGCTGCCGGCGAGGTCACGGGCGGCATCCACGGTGCCAACCGTATCGGCGGCAACGCTGTGTGCGACATTACGGTTATGGGCATCAACGCCGGCCAGAAGGCAGCCGCCGCAATCGCCTAGTGTGCTGCGGAACCTCGTCCGCTGCGTTCTCGGGAGGCTTACGTACCAGGTGTACGCCGCGCCTCCCGACGCCTTGCGGACGAGAACCCGCCTTTATGAGGCTGCGGAACCTCGTCCGCTGCGTTCTCGGGAGGCTTACGCGCGGTGCGCACCTTTGGTGTACCAGGTGTACGCCGCGCCTCCGCGCGCCTTGCGGACGAGAACCCGCGTTTGAGAGGGCGGAACCTCGGTTTTCAAAGACCTCGCGTACCTGGTGCGCGGGGTCTTTTTGTGTCCTTTGCCAGCAAAGAAGACATGCGGGAAAGAAGGTGCCCCGTAGCCTGCCTCCGCAGTGAAGGCGAGGGGTGGGGCGCAGTGCGAAGCACTTCCGCCCCGATACCCCGAAGCCTTCGGTACGAGGATCAGCAGGTGTAGGGGCACCTTCTTTCCTCTGGTAGCCGTTCTTCTTTACTGCTTCCCCTGTTTTTGTTTGGGGCCTGTATAAATCATCGCCTGTGTGTGAGATACTGAAGTGTTCGAAATTCAACTGACACACGCTGCTTGCCGTGCGGCGTGGTTTTTGCACTGCGTGAGGAGAGAGGCGACCATGACCGACGAAAACGAGCGCGAAGCCATTAAGTGTGACTTCGAGGCGGCGCTTGCCGGGGGATGTGCTGGCCACGGCCCTGCCCAGGGTGAGGTTGACGCTGAGATGGCCGCGGCGCGCCAGGCTGCACGCGAGGCTTCCGAGGCTGCGGCGCTTGCCGAGGCGGAAACTTCCGTTGAGGTCACGCCTGGTCCGGGCCTTGACTGGTCGGGCCGCAAGCTGCGTCTGGGCATCGACGTGGGTTCTACCACGGTGAAGCTTGCCGTGCTCGACGAAGACGCAAAGCTCGTCTATGCCAGCTACCAGCGCCATCATACCGACGTGCGCGCCACCGTGAAGGCGCTCTTCCGCGCCGCGAGCGAGGTTTTCGGCGACGCACGCCTCGAGGTTGCCATCACCGGTTCGGGCGGCCTGCTCCTGTCGCAGTGGCTGGGCCTTGAGTTCGTGCAGGAGGTCATCGCCTCCAAGACGGCGGTGCAGGCCTTCGAGCCCAAGACCGACGTCGTCATCGAGCTGGGCGGCGAGGACGCCAAGATCATCTACTTCGACAACGGCATCGAGCAGCGTATGAACGGCACGTGCGCTGGCGGCACGGGTGCCTTCATCGACCAGATGGCGTCTTTGCTGCACACCGACGCCTCCGGCCTCAATGAGATGGCCAAGCGCTCCACTATCATCTACCCCATTGCCAGCCGCTGCGGTGTTTTCGCCAAGACCGATGTGCAGCCCTTGCTTAACGAGGGCGCCAAGCCCGAGGACGTGGCTGCCTCCATCTTCCAGTCGGTCGTGACGCAGACCATCTCCGGTCTTGCATGCGGCCGTCCCATCCGCGGCCACGTCGCCTTCCTGGGCGGCCCCTTGCAGTACCTCTCCGAGCTGCGCAAACGCTTCCGCGTGACGCTCGACCTCGACGACGAGCATATGATTTGCCCTGCCAACGCCCACCTGTTCGTGGCGTGCGGTGCCGCCCTGGCGGCAGTTTCGGGCAAGCTGTCGAGCCTGCCTGCCCTCATCGAGGAGCTCGACTCGCTGGGCGACATCCAGGGCAGTGAGGTTCAGCGACTCAACCCGCTCTTCGCCACCGCGGCCGACAAGGCCGAGTTTGATGCACGTCATGGCGCCCAGGTCGTCGCGCATGGCGACCTTGCCAGCTATCGCGGTCGCGTCTTTATCGGCATCGACGCAGGCTCTACCACCATGAAGGGAGCCGTCATCGGCGAGGACGGCGAGCTGCTGCGTACCTGGTACGGTCCCAACAAGGGCGACGTCCTCGGCACGGCCCGCATCCTCATGGACGACTTCTACGACGCGCTGCCGCAGGGTTGTACCGTGGGCCACGTCACCTGCACAGGCTACGGCGAGGGCCTGCTCATTGAGGCGCTCCATGCCGACTCCGGCGAGATCGAGACCGTTGCGCACCTGCGCGGCGCCAACGAGGTGCTTCCCGGCGTTGAGTTCATCCTCGACGTGGGCGGCCAGGACATGAAGTGCCTGCGCGTGAAGAACGGTGTCATCGAGCACATCATGCTCAACGAGGCCTGCTCTTCGGGTTGCGGTTCGTTTATCAGCGCCTTTGCCGACTCCATGGGCATGACGGTGCAGGACTTCGCCGCCGCCGCCCTCACGGCCGAGCACCCCGTGGACTTGGGAAGCCGCTGCACGGTCTTTATGAACTCGCGCGTGAAGCAGGCTCAGAAGGAAGGCGCCACGGTGGGCGACATCTCCGCCGGCCTGTCCTACTCGGTCATGAAGAACGCCCTCTTCAAGGTCATCAAGATCCGCGACCCCAAGGAGATCGGCGACAAGGTCATCGTGCAGGGCGGCACGTTCTTGAACGACGCCGTGCTGCGCGCGTTTGAGCTGCTCACGGGCAAGGAGGCCTTCCGCCCCGACATCTCGGGCTGCATGGGTTGCTACGGCGCCGCGCTGCTCGCGCGCGACCGTGCCGGCGCCGAGGGCACTTCCACGCTGCTTTCCAAGGATGAGATTGACAACCTCCAAGTGGCTCACAAGTCCGCCCGCTGCGGCCTGTGCTCCAACCGCTGCCTGCTCACCATCTCCGACTTCGGCGGCGGCAGGCGCTTCGTCACGGGCAACCGTTGCGAGCGCGGCGCCGGTCACAAGAAGGCCGGCTCGGACGCCCCCAACCTCTTCAAGCAGAAGAACGCCCTGCTCTTCGACCGCGAGAGCCTGCCGGCAGAGACCGCCCCGCGCGGCACCGTCGGCATCCCGCGCGCGCTCGGCATGTACGAGGACTATCCCTTCTGGCACAAGATGTTCACCGAGCTGGGCTTCTCCGTGGTGCTCTCCGGCCCCTCTTCCAAGGCGACCTACGAGGCGGGCATTGAGTCCATGCCGAGCGAGTCGGTGTGCTACCCGGCCAAGCTCTCCCACGGCCACGTCATGAATCTCATCGACCGCGACGTCGACTTCATCTGGATGCCCAGCGTGCGCTGGGAGCGTCAGGAAGACGAGGGCGCGGGCAACTGCTACAACTGCCCCATCGTCATGAGCTACCCCACGGCGCTCAAGCTCAACATCGACGAGCTCGAGCAGCGCCACGTCGAGTTCATGAACGACTTCGTGCCCTACCACGACGTCAACGAGCTCAAGCGCCGCATCTTTGAGCTGGTTGACGGCAAGCGCTGGGACGACGCCCAGGCGGGCTTTGGTCGCTTCAAGGGCTCGCGCATCACGAAGGACGAGGTCTCCCGCGCCGTTGACGCCGCATGGGCCGAGTCCGACCGTTTCCATGACGCCATCCACAAGGCCGGCGAGGAGGCCCTCAAGTGGATTGAGGACAACCATGCGCACGGTATCGTACTTGCTGGCCGTCCCTACCACAACGACCGCGAGATCAACCACGCCATCCCCGAGCTCGTGAACTCGTTCGGTTTTGCGGTGCTCACCGAGGACTCCGTGAGCCACCTCATGCAGCCCGACCGCCCCATCCGCGTCGTGGACCAGTGGATGTACCACTCGCGCCTCTATGCGGCGGCCAAGTTCGTCACCACCCGCAACGACCTCGACCTCATTCAGCTCAACTCCTTTGGCTGCGGTCTTGACGCCCTTACGACCGACCAGGTGCAGGAGATTCTCGAGGCTTCCGGCAAGATCTACACCGTGCTCAAGATCGACGAGGTCTCCAACCTGGGCGCGGCGCGCATCCGCATCCGCTCGCTCATGGCAGCCCTCAAGGACAAGCAGGTCGAGGCCCTTGCGAGCGCTAAGGCCGAGGCTGCCAAGCGCGGCGAGGACCCCGAGCAGGTCACCGAGGTGCCCATCGAGCGTGCCCATGTCAGCACCGCCTGGCCCAAGGCCCAGTTCACCGAGGAGATGCGCGACAAGGGCTACACCATCCTGTGCCCGCAAATGGCACCCATCCACTTCGATTTGCTCGTGCCCATTTTCCATGCCAACGGCTACAACCTGGAGCTTCTGCCCAGCGTTGACCACGGCGCGGTCGATGCGGGCCTTAAGTACGTCAACAATGACATCTGCTATCCATCCATCCTGGTCACAGGCCAGATCATGGAAGCGGTGACGTCGGGTCGCTATGACCTGTCCAGGCTGGCCGTCATCATCACGCAGACCGGCGGCGGCTGCCGTGCCACGAACTACATCTCGCTCATCCGCAAGGCGCTCAAGTCGGTGGGCCTGTCGCATATCCCGGTCATCGCTATCAGCTTCAAGGACTTGGGCGAGGTCAACCCCGGCTTCTCCATCACGCCGGCCATGCTTTACCAGGCGGTTTCCGCGCTGCAGTACGGCGACCTGCTCATGATGTGCCTGTACCGCACGCGTCCCTACGAGGTTGAGCCCGGCAGCGCGAACGCCCTGTTCGACCACTGGATGAACGAGTGCAAAAAGCAGCTGGCGCGCGGCGTGAAGCGTAGCGAGTTCAAGGAAACGGTCAAGCAGATCGTCGAGGACTTCGACACGCTGCCCTTGCAGGGCGAGGGAACCAAGCCGCGCGTCGGCGTGGTGGGCGAAATCTACGTCAAGTATTCCTCGCTGGGCAACAACGGCCTTGAAAAGTTCCTGCGCACGCAGGACTGCGAATACATGCTCCCCGGCATCATGGGCTTCGTGCTCTTCAAGATCGACAACCGCATCGAGGATCACCACCTCTACGGCGGCAGTCTGGTCAAGCTGCTCTTCTGCAAGGCGCTGATGAAGTTCTGCGAGCGCATGGAGACGACGCTGATCGAGGCCGTGGCCGCCCATCCGAACTTCGTGCCGCCGACGGCGTTCCGGCACATCAAAGCGCTGGTCAAGGGCGTGATCGGCTACGGCAGCAAGATGGGCGAAGGCTGGCTGCTGACGGCCGAGATGCTGGAACTGGCCGAGAACGGCTATGAAAACATCATCTGCGCGCAGCCTTTCGGCT
>OLNE01001342.1_pt1 | contig 18051 bp, 19 predicted proteins | sample 1672431 | NCBI WGS metagenome assembly OLNE01 (sample SAMEA3136685, study PRJEB25190) | human gut metagenome | reverse complement strand
TAACATGCTTTCCTGTAATTTTATAAATCGATTCCAACACATCTGGTTTTGAATTCGAGAAATCATCAATTACTACAACATCATAACCACTCTCTAATAATTCAACACAAATATGACTACCAATATATCCGGTTCCACCTGTTACTAAGATATTCATTAGTCAATAACCTTGCAGCCACCTAGTTTTCTTACTTTTAAGATGTGGCAGCTTCCCTTTCCAAATACTTTTTCAATTTCTTCTTTATATGTTTCTACATAGCCATTTTCAACAAAGGCTTGAATCGTTCCGGCAAAACCTCCACCATGAACACGACACACGCCATGATCTTTTAAAATCATTTCAGACATAGCTAAACCTAAAGATACAGCCTGGTTCTTATAGTCAAAGTCTGCATATACGTTTTGTAGGAATTTGTAGCTTGAATTTCCTGATTCTTGAATTAATGCCTTGAAACCTTCAAAATCATCGTTGTTCAATCTTTCTACACATGTATTTACACGATTATTTTCATTGAAGAAATGAATAGCTCTTAAGATTGCACGATCATTATTTAAAGTCGTTCTTAAGTTTGCGATATTTGCATAGAACTCATCTTCATCCACTTCACGAAGAACTTCCTTACCAAAATAGTGAGCAACTTCTTTCATTTCTTGTGGTACAGCACCATAGGCATCTGTTAAATCGGCATGACTTCCCTTTGTATCTACAATACATAAACTGTGATCATATTTTGAGAAATCAACATTCACACTATTTACAATTGGGTTTGAAGTATCTTTAAAATCAATTGAAATAAGTCCACCAACAGCACATGCACATTGATCCATCAATCCACATGGTTTTCCAAAATATACATTTTCTGCATATTGACCCACTTTAGCGATTGTTACCATATCGATCTTCATATCATTGTATAATCCATCAATAATTGTACCGATAATAGATTCAAATGCTGCAGAACTTGATAGTCCAGCCCCCATTAATACATCACTCGTAATGAAAGCTTTAAATCCACCTACGTTATAGCCTAATTCTTTTAATTTAGAAACTACGCCACGAATCAAGGCTTCACTTGTTCCTAGTTCATCTTCTTTTTTGTCTAAATCATTCAAATCAATTGGTTTGATGTCAAAGTCATCAGAAATCACTTTAATTACATGATCTTGTTTAGATACAATTCCAATCGCATCTAAATTGATAGATCCTGCAAGTACACAACCGTGTTGGTGGTCTGTATGATTTCCTGAAATCTCACTTCTTCCAGCAGCACTATAAATACTCACTTCATCATCTCCAAATAATGTTTGGTATTTATCTAATGCAGCAGCATAACGTTGTTTTTGATAGTCTAATAAACTTGGATCTGCATATAGATCTTCAATCAATGCATCATATTTACCGGATACTACTTGTTCTTTAATTTCTGTTGTTTTCATTTTCTTACCTCGAATGTATATGTTGTTTCTTCTTCAAATACTTGTCCTGCTTTTAATAAAACTTTTGAATTCTCTTCTTTATGAATCGAATCGGCGATATAGCTTGTTTCAATACACAATCCATCTTGTGGATGCATAATCTTACCATATTTATCTGTCTGTCCATCTAAGTAGTTCGCACTATAGATTTGTGCCGTTGGATATGTTGTGGATACTTTTAGTTCAATACCACTTAGTGAACTGTATAAACACACTTGATTTTCTTTAGTATCAAATACATATGGATGATCATAACCTCTTGCGATGATTAATTGTTCATCCTCTGAATGAATAAAATCTCCAATTCTTTTTTCTGTATTAAAATCAAATGCAGTCTCTTTAACATCTCTTAATTCACCTGTATATAATCCATCTAGATCTACACAACCAAATTTAGATGCTGAAATTCGTAACGTATGATCATCAATATTCGATGCATATCCATTTAAATTGAAATAGCCATGGTTTGTGATATTGATCAACGTATCTTTGTCGCTAACACCACTATATTGAATGTGTAAACTCGATTCATCTAGCCAATAGATCGCATAGAAATCTAATGTTCCAGGATAGCCTTCTTCTCCATCTTTTGATACATAGTGGAATTTAACGCCATCTTCAATTAAAGAATAATCAAATACTTTATAAGAGAATCCCTCAATACCTCCATGTAGTGAATTTGGTCCATTATTAATAGGCACATGATATTCTGTCCCATTCATTGTGAATGTACCTTTTTCAATACGATTGCATACTCGTCCAACTAAGGCATTTAAATAGGTTCCATCTCGTTTTTGATAATCTTCAACATGTTCAAATCCTAAAATACAATCACAGTCTTGATCATTCTTATCTTTCGTTACAATCTTTAAAAGAGTACAACCAAAGTTTGTAACTTCTACAGTTAAATGTGAATTTGAAATCGATAATACATCAATTCCATTCTCTAATCTTTCTTTTACCTCTACCATAATGTCTTTACAAAACGGCTAAAGCCGTCCATCCCTTCATCATCCATTTTATATACGCCGGCATTCTCTAATACAGATACGAATTTCTTTGTGACTTCCATTTCCATGAATGCATCCACATTTGAATAAGAATATGTCTTCAAGTATTCATACCAGTCTTTGTGTTTTTCAAGTTCTGGATAAGAATCAAAATTTGCTTTTCCAGATAAACATAATTTAATTTGTTCTAACTCTGTTTTTAATCGTGCTGGCAAAATAGCCAATCCCATCACTTCAATCAAACCAATATTTTCTTTTTTAATATGGTGATGTTCTGAGTGAGGATGGAAGATACCTAATGGATATTCTTCTGTAGTACGATTATTTCGTAAAACTACATCCATTTGATATTTGCCATCTTTCTTTCTTACAATTGGCGTTACTGTATTATGACGAACGCCAGATTCATTGGCAATAATATCTAAACTTTCATCACTGTATGTACACCATGTTTCAAAAATTTTAGTAGCTAGATCCAATACGTTTTCTTTCGATTTTGATGTTAATCGAAGTGTTGATAATGGCCAGTAAAGTATATCCACTTGTACATCCTTATATGTATAGCTCTTAACAACTTTTGCGTCTTCCATTGGAAAATGGTGTCTTCCACCTTGATAGTGATCATGACTTAAAATCGATCCACCAACGATAGGAAGATCTGCATTGCTTCCAATCATATAGTGTGGGAATTTATCAATAAATGCGAATAAGTGTTCAAATGTAGAACGATCCATCTTCATTGGCGTATGTTCACTATTAAATACAATACAGTGCTCATTATAGTACACATATGGTGAATATTGTAAATTGTATGTATGTCCATTTAAATCTAGTGGAATAATCCGATGTGTTTGTCTAGCTGGATGATTTAAGTTTCCGGCAAAACCGACATTTTCCTTACATAATAAACATGCAGGATACGAAGTGCTTACGGCATTTTTTGCCTTTGCGATTTCCTTTGGATCCTTCTCTGGTTTTGACAAGTTGATCGTAATTTGAATATCTCCATACTTACAGAAATGTGCAAAACTGATATTCTTATCAATTCTTGATTTACGGATATAGTTTGAATCGATACTCAACTTATAGAAGTAATCTGTTGCATCTTTAGGATTCATAGAATATAGACTCTTAAAAGTATGCACAACTTCACTAGGTCTAGGCATTACACAATTCATAATGCGAGTATCTAATAAATCTTTTTCAGTTACAGTATCCTGAATCATACCTTTTTCAACCGCATAATCTAACATGAAATCTAAAATCTCATAGACAGAACAGTCTTCTACTTCTTCTCTTTTAAATTCCTGGATGCCAAATAGATCAATCAATAAATTTGCAGAATAATCATAATCGTATTTCTCAATCATTCCATTCTTTAAAGCATACTCTAATAACTGGTTAATTTTTGTGTTCATTTGTTCTCCTTCCATATAAACAAAATCAATCATTTTTATTACAGCCAAATCCCTTTTCCTGCTACACTATCCACAAAAATAATGATCAATTATTCATTTATTTATATACGGCTCATTATCAATATTATGCAGATATGGTTATAAATTTAAGATTTGCTCATTTAATTTTAGTGTAAGCGTTTTCTTCATCCATGTCAACATATTCAAACAACAATTTAAACATAGATGTTGAATTTAGGTTTCAAACAATGATTATTTGTTTGTTTTTGTTTATTTGATGTTTTATTTATACAAAAAAGCCATTCTGGTATGAATGGCTCTCATTTAAAATTATCAAAAGAATCAATCACTTGTACAACTCCAGGAAGCTTTTCGTATTCTTCTTTTTTATTGGCAGAATCCACAACGACTATATTGTGACATCCTGCTTTATAAGCATTTGTAATCCCACTAACACTGTCTTCGATAATCAAACAATCTTGAATCTTAACTCCAATATTATGAGCTGCCTTTTTAAACATTGCGATCTTGTTTTCATACATTCCATCATCATAGACAATTCTAGATGGCTCAATCCATTTATCTAGATGAAACGATTCTACAAAGAAATCAATATTTGGCTTAATAGATGCGGATGCGATTGTAAATGGAATATTTGATTCTTTTAAATAATCAAAATATTCTTCAGCTCCCTTTACTAAATGAAATGTTGCCTGATCTTCTTTACAAAATTGGCGATAATATTCTTCTTTTAACTGCGAATATTTTTCCATTTCGGATGGATCACACTTCCCACCAAACATATATTCAACAACCTTATTATTAGGCACTCCATTAATATGTTCATGAAGTTCTTCTTCATCAATTCCATGATGACGAATATCTTGCGATATTTTTGACCATGCCAAAATATGTTTTGGATTGTCAAAAAACAATGTTCCATTAAAATCAAATATTACGCCTTTATACTTATTCATACTAAACCTCTTTTGTTTCAGAAACACGTTTGTACCAATATGCACTTGCCTTTGGATATCTCTTCTGTGTTTCGTAATCTACATAGAACAAGCCATAACGCTTATTATAGCCATTTGTCCATGAGAACATGTCCATTAGTGACCAGACAAAATATCCTTTTACATTAACTCCAGCTTCAATTGCCTTTAATGTGAATTCTAAGTGTCTTCTAATAAAGTCAATACGTGGTTCATCATCAATGATTCCATCTTCAAAATCATCTTTATATCCCATACCATTTTCTGTGATATAGATTGCTTTATAGTTTGGATATTGTTGGCGAATACGTACTAGCATATCAAACATACTTTCTGGATGAATCAACCAATCCCAGTCCGTACGTGGAATGCCTTCCTTTTCCATTCTTCGTCCTACATTTTTTAAACAGAATCTAGAAGTTCCCTTCTCTCCTGTTCCATTATGATGAATATCATTTTCTCCTTCGTAATGTTGAATAAAACGAGATTGATAATAATTCATACCCATGTAATCATTTAGTAGTGCAGCTTGTTTCAATACATCAAAATCTTCATCTAACAATTCCAGCGTACCATTATTGATGCTGACTAAACGATTCACAATTTCCATTGTTTCTGTTGAATAATATCCTTTAAATGTTGCATCCAACAAGAATTGATTTTGAAGCACATCTTCATTTTTAGCAGCCTGGATATCATCCAAATTGTTTTCATCAAATGGATATTTATATTCCAAAGACTGTACAACACCAATCTTTCCATTATATCCTGCCTTTTTGTATTCCAACACAGCCAAGGCATGTGCCACCATCATATTATGCATGATCTGGAATGCTTTCGTCATATTGTATTTTTCGCCATTTGGGAAAGTTCCCTCAATATATGTGTTAGTGGCCACAGCCCAGATTTCATTGAATGTAAACCAATATGTTACTTCGTTTTTGTATTCTTCAAAACAATATTTTGAAAATTCTACGAAAGCATCGATTGTATCTCGATTTAAAAAATCGCCTTTTTGGTAAAGTGTGTCTGGAGTATCAAAATGATGCAATGTCACAAATGGCTCTACATGATTTTTATGACATTCTTGAAATACTCTATGATAGAAATCAACCCCTTCCTGGTTGATTCTTCCAGTTCCTTCCGGAAAGATTCTAGCCCAAGATATAGAGATACGAATTCCATTGATACCAAACATATTACATAGTTTTAAATCTTGTCCATATTGATGATAGAAATCACTGGCTGGATCCGCTTTAAAACGTCCTTGTTTGGCAAGAAAATCATCCCAAGATACTTTTCCTTTACCGTATTCTAGAGTGCTACCTTCGCATTGATAAGCGGCAGTAGCACCTCCGAAAATAAAATCATCCGAAAATTTCATACATTTATCCTTCCTTTACTTGTTCACAAATAAATTCAACGGCACCCTTTGGATCACGCGTTAATTTAATATATTGTGCACCTTTTGTTGCGACAACTTTAGTACCGTATTTAGAAGCATCTTGTCGTACTTCTTCTAAATGCGATTGTACTTGTGGTGATAATACAACAATGTCATAATCTTTCAAAATATCATAATGCGAACCATATGCACTTGCGGTTGCATCAATTGGTAAGTTTTCAATTTCTGCTCCTTCTTTAACGGCATTTGCAAACATTGCTGATGTTCCAGCACCTACACATAATACTAATACATTAATATTTTTATTTAAACTTAAAGGTTGAACTTCTTTAGCTTCTTCTTTTTCAACTTGTTCTTCTAAAGCATCTAATGCTTCTTTTTCTTTTTCTTCTTCTAATAAAGTTGCATCATACGCCTTAATAAATGGCAAGTAAACAATTCCATCTACAACAATTAATACAACAGCTAATACAACAGCTAATAAACTAATTCCTGTACCTAAGATCAATCCAATTGGAGCTGGTGTTGCCCATGGTAATACGTAGATGAATGAATTCATTTTTAATACGTCCACAAAGAATTTGAACAATGATACGTTGATCATTGGAGTAATCAAGAATGGAATGAAGAAATATGGATTCAATACAATTGGTGTAGCGAATAACAATGGTTCATTTACCGCAAAACATACTGGAACAAATGTTGTCTTACCAACAGCTTTTAATTGTTTTGATTTTGCGAACAACATGAATAAGAATGGTACTACAAGGGTAGCTCCAGTTCCTCCCATTGTTCCTACGAAGTTTCCAAGTCCTACATCCAAGTCCTACAGTTAATACGTTAGAGGCTTGTTCACCAGCTTTGAATAACGCTAAGTTTGCATCTACGTTAGCATAAATAATAGCTGCAATAGCTGGTTCTACAATACTTGGTCCGTGTACACCTACAAACCAGAACAATGCCATAGCACCCCAAATAATACAGATTCCTAAATATCCATCGGCAGCAGTAAATAATGGTTGAAGCAATGTGATAATAGCTTCGGCAAAAGTATAATTAAATGCAGTTCTACATGCCACATCAATCAATACACATACTAAAACTGAGAATGAGAATGGGAATACATCTCTAAACATTTGAGAAATAGTACCCGGCACTTCTTTTGGCATATGAATTGTAACATCTTTAATAACACAGAATTTATACATATTTACTGTAATGAATGCAGAAACAAATGATGCTAGTAAACCTTTTGTTCCTAAATATGTAGTTGAGATACCACCATCTACATTTGAAACAGCTAACAACATAAATCCAACAATACTTGCCAACATAACACTTGTTGTATTAATGACTTTGTTTTTAGGCATTCTACGGTTCATACTTTCAGCTAAACAACGAGCTGTAGTAGCCGCAACCAACAAACCAACAACACCCATTGAATAGTTATATACTTTCCATAACCAGTCAGATACTGTAGCTGGTAATACAATTCCAAAGATTTCTGGAATCGATGCAGCTAGAATAAATACACTTGAGAATAGAATGGCTGGCATTGCAGTTAAGAAACCATCACGAACAGCCCCTAAATAAATATTTTGTGCAATCTTATCAAAGAAAGGTTTTCCTTTTTCAATTTGCTTAATAACCCCGTTTAACATTATTTATTTCCTCTTTCTTCATATAAATTAATAAAATCATCTACAATATCGCGCAATAAAATCGTTGTCATCAAGTGATCTTGCCCATGAATGAAAATGAATCCCATTTCCATGTCTTCTCCTCTAGCCTCTTGTTGTAAGATCTTTGTTTGAGACTGGTGTGCTAAATTAATATTTTCATCGGCTTCTTTTAATTTCTCCTCAACATGTTCAAAATTACCCGCACGCATTTCTTTCAACAATGATAACAATGTGCTTCTTGCATCTCCTGAATATGCAACTATTTCAAATCCAACCATACTTAACTCATCTTTAGTCATTTTCTTTTCTCCTTTTACGATGTGGCCTTATCGTTTACATCATTAGTGTAAGCGTTTTCTAATCATTTGTCAACACATTCAAACACTTTTTATCACTTATTCAAACATTTTAAAACATTTATGTAGCATTTAAGTAATATTTTAATAAAAAGTGTTTGTTTTTGTTTGTATTATGTTGACTAAATATATTTGAAATGGTATCGTTTACCATAGAAAAGGATATCGATATGTTAAAAAAAGAACGTTTAGTAAAAATTGCACATAAAGTAAATCAAAATGGAATCATTACCATTCAAGAAATCATGGATGAATTAGGTGTGTCGGATATGACCGCAAGAAGAGATTTGGATGAATTAGAAAAATCCGGAAAATTACTTAGAGTTCATGGTGGAGCGCAAAGCCTTTCTTTTTCAATGGACCACGAATTAAGTCACATTGAAAAATCGTCTGTGCAAATTGAAGAAAAAAAGAGAATTGCCCATAAAGCAGCAACTCTTATTTCAGAAGGAGAATCTATTTTTTTAGGTCCTGGTACAACCATTCAATTTTTGGCTGAACAACTAACAGGAAGAAACATTCGCGTTATCACAAATAGCCTTGCCGTATTTAATATATTAGTGAATCACGCTCCTACTGAAGTCATACTAACTGGCGGTGATTACAGAGATAACACAAATACATTTGTGGGTCCTATCACAAATTTAGTATTGGGTAAATTAAAATATAATAAATCCTTTATCAGTTGTAACGGAATCTACAATTCATCTATCACAACCTATTCATTAGAGGAAGGTGAATCGCAACAGATCGCATTAGATAATTCTAAAAATAAATATCTATTGGCCGACAACAAGAAATTCAACCGTGCCGACTTCTATATTTATTATGATCTATTTAACTTTGACACTTTAATTACCGACAACACCATTGATGATGAGGTTTTATCACATTACAAACAATATGTACAAATTATGACAGTTTAAAAGGAGACAAAATTTGCCTCCTTTTTACTCTTCATCCTCATCATCTTCACGATCTACACGTCTGAATAGATGTTTCTTTTCTTTACCCGTATGCTGTTCTAAAGTGTTCCAATCTGTATCTAATTCTTCTTCACTTTCAGAAGTATCATAGAAATCTTTACTTTCTTCGATTGCACGACTTTCACGAATCCTTAATTTAGATTTTAATTCACGAGCCCTCTTCTTGGATTTTCTAAGCATTCTGCCATACATGCAGAATACAATAAATGAAATTAAGAATAGACCTGCGCATAATGCGATTCCTGCTAAATAGCCTTGGAAATACACTTGTAATAGTCCTGTCACAACGCAACATGCCATACAAATAAACACTAAGAACATTGTTGAGCGACATGAACTTGAATATTTCTTAAAGAAACGGAATTTTTCTGAATCATTATCAATTTCTTTACGATATTCTCCATCTTCTTCTTCATTTCTAAAAGTAAACCAACCCGCATCACTTTTCTTTTTACCATCTGATTTAGAAACCAATTTCCATCCATCAGATTCCCACTCGCGCCATTGATTTGCATCTGGCTCATCCACAAAATAGTTCATTGAATAATAATACGTTTTTGGCTGACCTTTTCTAAAGAAATATTTCTTTCCTTCTTGACGCACAAAGTGATAACCTTCACTAGATTTATCTTGAAGATATTGTTCTATTTTTGGATATTCCGCATATAAGAATTTCTTTCTTTCCTCATAAAGTTCTTCATCGTCATCCACATATTCGTCCTCAAAATCTTCTTCATCATCCAATACTTCTTGAACTGGTTGTTCTTCCTCAATTGGTTTCGCATTAAAAGACTTCAATTCGTTTTCAATTGATTCTGTTGTAAAATCATCATCAACATCCAATTTTTCAACAACGATCTTTTTAGGTTCTTCTTCAACGAATTTTGGTTCTTCTTCAACGAATTTTGGTTTTTCTTCAATAAATTTTGGTTCTTCTTCAACGAATTTTTGTTCTTCTTCAACCAATGGCTTATCATCTACTTTTGGCTCTTCCACAACATGCTTTTCAATAGGTGCCTCTACTTCTTCAATTGAAGTACTAGGCGTGATATCTACTGACTCTGCAACTTCATCGTCAAAAATATTCTCATTGATTTTTACATGTGTTCTTGCACTTCGTTTTCCAAAGATGGTTTTCTTTTCTGGCTCTTCATCAATATGGAAAATGTTTTCAGCATTAAAATCATGTAATTCTGGTTCATGTATATCTAAAGATTTAATTCGATCCGTTCTTTTTAGACGTCTAAGCTCTTCTAAAGCACTGGGATTCTTTTCATTTTCATTTGCCATAAATATCCCTCCAATTATAATATTGTACTAATTTAATGTATATTCGTCAAATTCACTTGTGTATTTACCATTCTTGAAAATATGGATCTTTTTACCATTTTTTAATGTAGCTTCAATCGATAAATCACTGGTTCCTACCATGAAATCTACATGCGTAAACGATTGATTCATACCATGTTCCAACAATTCTTCTTCACTCATTTCTAAACCTTTTTCAATGCATTCATTATAGCTTGCACCCAAGGCAAAATGACATGAAGCATTTTCATCAATCAGTGTTTCATAAAACAAAGTATCCAATGCACTAATAGGCGATCCATAAGGAACTAAGGCAATTTCACCAAGATATTTTGACCCTTCATCCGTTTCTAAAATACTAGTCAAAACCTCTTTTCCTTCTTTGGCATCATAATCCACAACTTGCCCATCCTTAAATTCAAACCAGAAATCTTTTACGATTGCACCATTGTAGGCCAAAGGTAAAGCACTATATAATTTACCATTTACACCCGTCTTTTTAGGTGCAGAAAAAATTTCTTCTGTAGGAATATTTGGGAAATAGTAGTTACCATTATCTAAAAAGGATCCTCCACCTGCAAATACATAACCTTCTGGAAGTTCAACTACTAAATCCGTTCCTAAAGAATTTGTATAATGAACACTTTCGATATCTAAATGATTTAAAATATGAACTCGCTTATCAAAAGATGCACGATGCTCGTTCCAGTTTTCATTGGCATCCTTTTCGTCTACACGACTAATTTTTAATACTGCATTCCACAAATCAGATAATGCATCTTCTGATTCTGGATATACCTTTTTAGCCCAAGCCATAGTTGGAACACTGGCCACACACCATGCTGCATGCATATAATCCAATTTATCACGATATGGCTGTGTCATTTCTCTTAATGCCTTTCTATAATTTGCCATTAATTTTGGCTCTACCCCCTTCATTCCATCAGGATCTTCACCAACTAAGCTCAAATAACAAGCTCCCTTTTCAGCCGTTTCATTATGGAATAAAGCTTCATAATCATAAGGCATACGATTCCCTGAAAGATATCTCATACGATTGATTTCATCATCACTATAGCGAACAATTACATCTTTTGCGCCAACATCAAAACATGATTTCACAATCAAACGAACAAATTCATTCATTTCTACGTTAGCACGAACAACTACTATTTGATCTTTTTGAACATTCAAGCCCGAACGAACAATTAAGTCTGCATATTTTTCTTTTAAATTCATTTTATTTTCCTCGATTCTTTCACCTATTATACCAAAAGAAAGAGCACCTTTCGATGCTCTTATTTACTAAATTGTTCTTTTTTTATCTGATCAAAAAATGCCTTGGGATTTTCACACATCGAATGACTGCCACAATGTGAACAACCTCCACCACAACTTGATTTTCCACTCTTTTTATCTTTATAAATGCTTCGACAAGCAAAGCCTGCACATGCACATACAACCAATAAAACTAGAAATGTTGATAGATTCATGAAACCCCTCCTTTTACATTATTTTACCGCAAATTCAACTTCAGCAGTATCACTTTCTTTTGATGGACGAACCAACAAATAAATTAAACCAATAAATAAGATAAATCCTATAATCGTTCCAAATCCAAAAGATCCACCATTGAATAAACTACCTAATTGATAAACGATCAGTGAACATACATAAGCGAATCCACATTGATATCCAATGGCAATCCAGAACCATTTTGTGTTATTCATTTCACGTTTGATAGCTCCCATTGCTGCAAAACATGGAGCACACAACAAGTTAAATACCATGAATGAATAGGCAGCTAGTGGTGTAAAGCTTGCCGATAATTGTCCCCAGAATTCATTTCCTTCTTCAGCGACTTCAGCAAATCCATATAATTGTCCAAATGTTGCGACAACATTTTCTTTGGCAATTAAACCTGTTACACTAGCAACTGCAGCTTTCCAATCGCCCCAACCAAGTGGTGAGAAGATCCATGCGAATGTTTGTCCAATTGAAGATAGAATTGAATGATCAATATCATCAACCATGCCAAATGCGCCTTTTTCCCATCCAAATCCTTGTAAGAACCACAATACGATTGTAGATAATAAGATAATTGTTCCAGCCTTTTTAATAAAGCTTGAACCACGTTCCCACATACTTCTTAATACATTAACTGCACGAGGTGTGTGGTATGCTGGCATTTCCATGACGAATGGAGCAGGATCTCCGGCAAATAATTTTGTCTTCTTTAACATAATACCAGAAATAATAACAGCTGCCATACCTACAAAGTAAGCACTTGGAGCTACCCAGCTAGCACCATGGAAAATAGCACCGGCAATTAAACCAATGATTGGCATTTTTGCACCACATGGAATAAATGTTGTTGTCATGATTGTCATCTTACGATCACGATCACTTTCAATGGTACGACTTGCCATAACAGCAGGCACACCACAGCCTGTACCAATCAACATAGGAATAAATGATTTTCCTGATAATCCAAACTTACGGAAAATACGGTCCATGATAAAGGCAACACGTGCCATATATCCACAATCTTCCAAGATAGCTAAGAAGAAGAATAATACTAACATCTGTGGTACAAAGCCAATGACAGCACCTACACCACCAATAATACCATCCACAATCAATCCATGTAACCAATCTGCACATTGAATTGAAGTTAAGAAACTATCCACTGCAGGAGGAATAATTTCACCAAACAAGACATCATTTGTCCAGTCAGTTACAATAGTTCCTACTGTAGTTACTGAAATATAATATACAAACCACATTACAAGGGCAAATATTGGAAGTGCTAAAACTCGGTTAGTGACAATACGGTCGATCTTATCCGAAGTAGTTAATACTTCTTTAGATCCTTTTTTGTAACAATCTTTAATTACACTTGTGATATATGTATAACGAGCATCTGTAATAATTGATTCACTATCATCATCCATTGACTTTTCTACAGTTTCAATCACATCTGCATCTGCCTTTGATTTGATAGCCGCTTCAATCTTATCATCTCTTTCAAACAATTTAACGGCATAGAAGAAACGACGACTTGCTTCAATACTTGAAGGCAAACTTGTTTCAATAGTATTCAATGCATTTAATACTTTACCTGCATAAATATTTTTAGCTTTACATTGCGTATTCGCCACCTTTTTTACCTCAGCCATCAACTCTTTGATTCCTGTGTTTTTCAAAGCTGAAATTGGTAATACAGGACAACCTAATTCTTTTGATAACTTTTTATAGTCAATTGTATCTTTTCTTTTTTCAATGACATCCAACATGTTGATCGCAACAACTGTTGGAATACCCAACTCTAAAATTTGTGTTGTTAAAAATAAGTTTCTTTCTAAGTTAGAACCATCAATGATGTTTAACACAACATCAACATTTCCATTTAATAAAAATTCACGAGATACAACTTCTTCCAAAGTGTATGGTGATAATGAATAAATACCTGGTAAATCCGTGATTTTAATATCTTTATCTTCCTTATACTTTCCTTCTTTTTTCTCAACTGTAACCCCTGGCCAGTTACCTACATATTGTGTAGCACCTGTTAAACCATTAAACAATGTAGTTTTACCACAGTTCGGATTACCTGCTAATGCGACTTGAATTGACATAATTCCCTCCTATTTTTAACTTTACTCTACTTCAATCATTTCTGCGTCGGCTTTACGAAGCGATAATTGATATCCACGAACGGTTAATTCAATAGGATCGCCTAATGGTGCTACCTTTTGAACAGTTACACTTACTCCTTTAGTAATTCCCATATCCATAATTCTTCGTTTTGTTGCTCCTTGACCAGACAATTTCTTTACAGTAACTGTTTGACCAATTGAAACTTCCTTTAAAGTCATAATTACTCCTTTCTACACCATGATCTTTCTTGCGAGTTCTTCACTAATGGCTATTCGAACCTCTTTGACATTCACAATTACATTTCCATTGGTTTTACTCACAATCACAATCACAGTCCCAGGCACAAAGCCTAAGTTTTCTAAGTGTCGTTGTTGTTCTTTAGAACCACCAATTTTTTTGATTGTATTGACCGAATTTAAATCTGCAAAAGATAATGGCATATCGAACCCTCCTAGTTAGACACTTCTAACACAGTTAGTTTACTCTTACAATAAAGCAATGTCAACAAAAAGTTACACACGATTAACTTAGTTTGACTGTTCTAACTATTTGGTGTATTTTTTCATTGGAGGATTAAACATATGAACTTACCAACAATTATTATATGTGTCATTTTAGTAATTATTATCTGTATTGGAATTCGTTCCACGAAAAAAAGAGCCACATCAGGATGTTGTGGTTCTAGTGAAACCATAAAAAAAGTAAGGGTAAAAGATAAAAACAAAAAGCATTACCCTTACAAAGCCGTTTTAAAAGTATATGACATTCATTGTCAAAGTTGTGTTCATACCATTGAAAATGCGTTCAATAGCCAAGAAGGCTTTAATGCCAAAGTAAACACAGAAGATAATACCGTGACTATATTATCTAAACAACAATATCCAATAGATGAATTAATCAATACTTTATCTAACGTTGGATATATTTCAAAGGCTATATAGAAAAAAACTGGATCAAAAATCCAGTTTTTTTATAAATAATTACGCGTACATGATGCAGCAATCGCAAACGTACTTCCGTTATGTAATAAGCTTGTAGTGTTTGGACTCATCAAGCCTAAAGCACCTAGTCCAATCAAGCTTGAATTAAAGGCCACGATAAAACGATAATTCGCATGAATACGCTCGAATAAATTCATAGCAAGTCGACGAAGTATAACAAGCTCATTTAAATTGCTTGAAACAAGTGTAATGTCCGCGAGTTCTCGAGCTAAATCTGAACTATCCTGCATAGAAATAGAAACATCTGCCGTTGAGAGTGTTGGCGTATCATTGATACCATCTCCAACCATAATCACAGTATGTCCGTGATCCTTCAACATCTTAATATATGCAGCCTTATCTTCTGGTAAAACTGATGCACGATAATCATCTAAATCCAATTCATGAGCCACTGCTTTTACGGCACTATCACAATTCCCTGTCAACATAACGACTTTAGCCATTCCTAATGTGGTTAAATTATGATTAGCTTGTTTTTCCTCAACCTTTAAAGGATCATAAATACTGATAATTCCAGCGACTTGATTGTCAATCTCAAGATAAATCATAGATTCGGCTACTTCACTTTCTAAAGAACCAATCGTTTCGTTTAATTCTTCTGTTTTTGGAATACCTTCATCTTCAAATATTAAATGATCACTACCAATAATGGCACGCTTACCATAAAATCTTGTCGCAATACCATGCACAAGGATATATTCAACCTTGGCATACTCTTCATCATGAATTAAGCCTTCTTTTTTGCCTGGTTTACAATCGCATTGGCTACACTATGAGGAAAATGCTCTTCAAGACAAGCTACAATCCTTAATACTTCATCACGCGTATACCAATTAAAGGAACTACTTTCTTTACGGTTGGATTGGCGTTTGTCAAAGTACCCGTCTTATCAAAGACAATCACATCCGCATCTTTGATTGCCTCTAAATACTTACCACCTTTTACTAAAACATTTCGTTTACTAGCTTCTAGCATAGCACTAATAACCGCAATGGAAGTCGATAATCGAATGGCACAAGAATAGTCCACCATCAATACTGATGTTGCGCGTGTTACATTTCTTGTCAAAGCTAAAACGCCAAAGAAACCTAAAAAACTAAATGGAACAATAGAATCTGCCAAATACTCAGCCTTAGCTTGAATACTTGCCTTTAATGATTCATTTGTATCAATCATCTTAACAATATTACTAATGTGACTTTCATCTTGTAAATTACGAACACAAATAAACCGTTTACCTTCTTCAACTAAAGTGCCCGCAAATACTGTGTCATTTTTCTTTACATGTTTAGAAAGAGGCTCTCCCGTAAAGCTAGATTCATTGATCATTGCTTCTCCATCCACGACTTCTCCATCGATTGGAATCATAGAACCCATTTTTGAGATGACTACATCCCCTTTTTGAAGCTTAGACATGGCAATCTCTTGTTCTACACCATCTTCTAAAATCCACACTTTATCAAATTGAATCGATAAACTATTGGATAATTCCAATTTTGTTTTCTTACATGTGTAATCTTCTAACAAATCAGAAATATTTAGTAACATCATAATATTTCCTGCAATCGTATAATTCTTTTGAATTAAACTTACACCAATGCTTGTGGCATCCAATAAAGGAACATTGATTTTACATTGTAAAAGTGAATTAAATCCTTCTCGAATAAACTGAATGGACTTATAAATCGTAATCGCATTGCCAAGTCCCATTGGTAAAAACATTTAATGAAATAACGTTTACCAATAATCTTAAAGAACCGATTCATATATTCTCGATTCATAGCAATAGCTTCTGGTGTTTGTGAATGAACTACAATCGAAGAAGTATCTGCATTTTGAAGATATTGGATATCTAAATTCTTTAGTTTATTCAGTAACAAACCTTTTTGTGCTTTGTCATACAACATCAAAACACTACCCGTAACGTTGATGACCTCCACGCTCTCAATCATAGGCCATGCATAAAGATCCTTTTTTAAAACTTCGCCCTGAACACTAGAAAACTTATTCTTTCCATAGCGAATTCGCATTCGACCCGGAATGTCATGGGCAATAGTAAAACTACTCATTTTATTCGCCTTCGTGTTGAACTTTGGCTTCTTCTAATAAATCCTTTGCATCCACTTTAATTGTCTCATACTTATAAGTTGTGTCCGATTTAAGCTTCATTCCACCAGCTAAACCTTTAACAGCTAAATCATGGGCTGTGTTACTTTTTAAAAACTTAGACCCAGCTAGAGCTGTCGCTGCACCTCCAATAAAAGTCCACATTGTTTTGTTTTTCCATCCGTCTTTCATAATATATATCCTCCTTAGAACTATGAATGTAAGTTAGAATTAGTTTTTTATAACTTACGGTTAGTATAATCTTACTTTTTTTAATTTGTAAACAAAAAAGGACATTTTTAAAATGTCCTCATCTTATGAAATCAAATTATTAAACAAGTGAAAAAAGCGATTCCATAATTGCATTTAGTGATAGTTAGTTAAATCTAATCTCTTAAGTTATACCCTACACAGAATAATTTGTCAACAAGAAACAAGAAAAGACTTTTTCTGCAAAAAAGTCACACGTCTAAATGACGTGCCCGGTTCGTTTCCAGTCGTCCGGTAACATTTCAACATCCACTCCATCTTTCTGAATCATTCGGTATCCCGATCCATTCAGTCTTTATCGATGGAGTTTTTATTGTATGCTTTTTATAAATACTTCAGAATTTCATCCATGATCTATGTACCTATCATCCAGTAAGA